>Ga0316205_10001282_pt1 | contig 33597 bp, 38 predicted proteins | sample 3monthpyrite_MG_FD_204941 | JGI IMG/M metagenome (GOLD analysis project Ga0316205, IMG submission 204941) | Microbial mat bacterial communities from mineral coupon in-situ incubated in ocean water Damariscotta River, Maine, United States -... | ecosystem: Environmental > Aquatic > Marine >...
CCGTTTTTCGAGGGCAAGGTGAACGGCCATAAATCATGGCGTTCCCGCGTTTGGCGCGATCTGGATCCGGCGCGCACCGGCATGTTGCCTTTCGTGTTCGAGGAAGGCTTTGGCTTCGAGGCCTACGTGCAATACGCGCTCGATGTGCCGATGTATTTCGTCTATCGCGACGGCAAGTATATCGACGCGCTGGGCATGTCGTTCCGCGATTTTCTGGAGGGCAAGCTGCCCGCGTTGCCCGGTGAGACCCCGACGCTGAGCGATTGGGCCGATCACCTGACCACGGCCTTCCCCGAGGCGCGGATCAAGAAATACATGGAGATGCGCGGGGCCGATGGCGGCCCGTGGCGGCGGCTCTGCGCCCTGCCGGCTTTCTGGGTCGGTCTGACCTATGAGCAAAGCGCGCTGGATGCGGCCTGGGATCTGGTCAAGGGCTGGGACGCCGAAACCCGTGAGGCGTTGCGGGTTGCCGCTTCGGTCGATGGCCTGCAGGCCGAAACCCATGGCATAAAGATGCAGGATCTGGCGACCCAGGTGGTCGAGATTGCCGAACACGGGCTGGCCACCCGCGCCCGTCCCGGTGCCGGCGGGCTGGTGCCCGACGAGACCCATTTCCTGAACGCGCTGAAGGAAAGTCTGGATACCGGGCAGACCCCCGCCGATGAGCTGCTGGAAAGATATCACGGCGACTGGAATGGCGATCTGACCCGGATTTTTTCAGAATACAGTTATTGAGCCATGAGCCTCAGCCACATCACCTTTGTCAGCGCCGACCTGGATCGGATGGAGGAGGTTCTGATCAAGGTGCTGAAGGCGCGGAAAACCTATGACAGCGGCGCGGGCGGCTATTCGCTTGCCCCGGAACGGTTTTATGACATTGGCGGCGTCTGGGTCGCGGTGATGCAGGGCGCGGCTCTGACCAAGCGCAGCTATAACCACGTCGCGTTCTGGGTCGATGAGGAGGAGCTGGAGGAACGCCTGGCCGAGATCGCGGCGCTTGGGCTTGAGGTCCTGCCGGGGCGCAAGCGGGTCACGGGGGAAGGGCAGTCGATTTATTTCTACGGGCCGGACGGGCATCTGTTGGAGCTGCATTCCGGCACCTTGGCGGACCGGCTGGCCCGCTACCGGCGGGGCGGTTGAACCGGGGGCAATAGCCTCAGGATTTGCCGCCGATCCGGGGCTCTTCGCCGCGCATAAGCCGCTTGATATTGGCGTCATGGCGGACAAAGACCAACGCCGCCAGCAGGGCGGTGACCAGCCCCGCCTGCGGCATTCCCAATACGTTGATCCAGACTGGGGCCATGGCGGCGGCCACCAGCGCCGAAAGCGACGAGATCCGGGAAATGGCGGCGGTTGCTGCCCAGGTCAGGCAGGCGGCGATGCCCGCGGGCCAGAAGAGGACCAGCAGCGTGCCCAGAAACGTGGCCACGCCCTTGCCGCCCTTGAATCCCAGAAAGACCGGAAAGCAATGGCCAAGGAATGCGGCAAGCCCGGCGATCTGGGCGGCGTCCTCGGCCAAGAGCGCGCGCGCCAGCAGCACTGCGAGGCCGCCCTTGCCTGCATCGAGCAGAAGGGTCAGGAAGGCTGCCGGGCGGTTTCCGGTGCGCAGCACATTGGTGGCCCCGATATTGCCCGATCCGATCTGGCGGATATCGCCAAGCCCGAAGGCGCGCGCGATCACCAGCCCGAAGGGAACCGAGCCGAGCAGATAGGCGGCCAGTGCCGCGAGACCCATCAGGGCGGCGGAGGTTTCCAGAACCGGGATCATTGGTTTGCCCTGTCATAGACAATAGCACCGCCCACGAGGGTCAGCGCCACCCGGCCCTCCATCCGCATACCGTCAAAGGGCGTGTTCTTGGATTTCGAGCGCAGCGTGGCCCGGTCCATCACGAAAGGCGCATGCGCGTCAAAGAGGACCAGATCGGCAGGCGCACCCACGGCCAGCCGACCGGCGGGCAGGCCGAGCCGTTTGGCGGGGTTCAGCGCCATGGCGCGGAAAAGCTGTGGCAGGGTCAACTGACCGGAATGGTAGAGGCGCAGCGCGGCGGGCAGCAGCGTTTCCAGCGCCACCGCGCCTGATGCGGCGGCCTCATAGGGCAGGCGTTTGCTTTCCTCATCCTGCGGCGTGTGCATCGAGGATATGATGTCGATCAGGCCGGAGCCCACGGCTTCGACCATCGCCATGCGGTCATCCTCGGCGCGCAGCGGCGGCTTGACCTTGAAGAAGGTGCGATAATCGCCAACGTCGAATTCGTTCAGCGTCAGGTGATGGATCGAGACCCCGGCGGTGACGTCGAGCCCGGCCTCCTTGGCGCGGGCCAGCGCGGGCAGGGCGGCGGCGGTGGTGATCTGATCAGCGTGATAGCGGGCACCGGTCATCTCGACCAGCGCGAGGTCGCGTTCCAGCCCGATCCGTTCGGCCATCGGCGACACCGCGGGCAGGCCCTTGAGCGAGGCGAACTTGCCCGAAGTGACTGCGGCCCCGGCAGAGAGGTCCGGATCCTGCGGGTGGGCGATGATGAGCGCCCCCAGAGCGCGGGCATAGGTCATGGCGCGGGCAAACACCTTGGGATCGCGCAAAACATGGTCGCAATCGGTAAAGGCGGCGGCCCCGGCATCCTGCAAAAACCCGATCTCGGTCATTTCCCGGCCCGCGCGCGCCTTGGTCAGCGCGGCCATCGGCAGCATGTGGACGGCGGCCACCTCGGCCCCGCGGCGTTTGACGAATTCCAGCACCTCGGGCGTGTCCAGCGCGGGCGTGGTGTCGGGCCGGGTGACCATGGTGGTGACGCCGCCCGCCGCCGCCGCCAGCCCGGCGGTGCGGATGCTTTCCTTGTGCCGCTCGCCTGGTTCGCAGGTCTTGACGCCGATATCGATGATACCGGGGGCCAGCGCCTGACCGGCGCAGTCGATGCGGGTCGCGGCCTCATCAAGTCCGGGCGGGCTGTCCGCGCCGCGTGCGGCAATCACGCCGTCTTTTATCAGCAGCCAGCCGGGGCGGTCGGTGCCGGTCTCAGGGTCGATCAGGCGGGCGTTTTCCAGCAGCAATGTCATGGTGTATCGGTCCTTTCCGGCGACCTGCGCGCCTCGTTCCGCCAGATGCCCCGGATGTCGCGGATGCGTTCAAGACGGCCCAGATCGCTCATGCCGCCAGCCTTGCCATTGCGGCCTCGATCCGAGCCGCCACGCCCGCGCGATCGGCCATGTATTTCATCAGATGCTTGTCGCCCGACCGGGTGATCAGCTGCACGGCGCTGCCCAGCGTGCGGACCCTGGCGATGTCATCCAGCCGGATATGGCGATTTTCGGGGCCGGTGATCTCGGTTTCGGTCAAGACCCATTCGGCGGTCGCCTCATCCGATGCCAGATAGAATGCCCGCACCGCGACGGCGAAGAGCCCACCCAAGGCCCCGGTCCAGATATCGGGGTTGCCCATGGCCCACAGGAGGGTCATGCCGATGGCCATCGCTATGGCGGCCAGCCAGGCGTGGTCGCGCCAATAGGTCATGCGGTCGGCGCGGAAAATCGTTGCGGTCTCAGACATGGAAAGCCCCGTGTTCGGCGCGCTCCGCCCGCAGATTCTGCGCCAGCAGGTCCATCGCGGCCATGCGCACGGCGACGCCCATTTCGACCTGCTCCTGAATGACTGACCGGTTGATGTCATCGGCCAGCGTGCCGTCGATCTCGACGCCCCGGTTCATCGGGCCGGGATGCATCACGATGGCATCGGGCTTGGCATGGCCGAGCTTTTCCGCATCCAGGCCGTAGCGGTGGTAATATTCTCGCTCGGAGGGGATAAACCCGCCATCCATGCGCTCCTTTTGCAGCCGCAGCATCATCACCACATCCGAGCCCTCCAGCCCCTTGCGCATGTCATCATAGACCTCGACCCCCCAATCGGCGACGCCCGCAGGCATCAGCGTCGGGGGGCCGACCAGCTTGACTCGGTTCTCCATCTTGCCAAGCAGCAGGATATTGGAGCGCGCCACGCGGCTATGGGCGATATCGCCGCAAATGGCGATGTTGAGGCGGTGCAGCCGCCCCTTGGCGCGGCGGATGGTCAGCGCGTCCAGCAGCGCCTGCGTGGGATGTTCATGCCGCCCGTCGCCCGCGTTCAGCACCGCGCAATTGACCTTTTCCGCCAGCAGGTTCACCGCGCCGGAATGCGGGTGGCGCACAACCAGCAGATCGGGATGCATCGCGTTGAGCGTCAGCGCCGTGTCGATCAGCGTCTCGCCCTTTTTGACCGAACTGGTCTGCATGGCCATGTTCATCACATCGGCCCCGAGCCGCTTGCCCGCAATCTCGAAACTGGCTTGGGTGCGGGTCGAGTTCTCGAAAAACATGTTGATCTGGGTCAGCCCGGCCAGCGCGGTGGAGCTTTTGGCGGCGCTGCGCTCCATCTCGGCGTAGCGGTCGGCGAGGTCCAGAATGGTGGTGATCTCGGCGGGGTCCAAAGGCTCGATGCCCAGAAGGTGACGTTTGGAAAATGTCATGGCCGCACTCCGAACCGGTTTCAGCGCTTATAGGAACAAGCCGGGGGGCGGACAAGATGGGGCGCGCTGGCGCGGGTTGGTCAGTGTCGGCCGGGCCGGATCATGCCGGACGCCGCAACGGGAGGGGAAGGGTGCTAGAGCGTTTTGGCAAACAAGACCTTTGCCCCTTGGCTGCCCGTTTCCTTCCACCCCAGCCGAGCATAGAAGCGCCTTGTTTCCAACAGTTTCTCGTGCGTCGAGAGGATCAGTCGGCTATAGCCCGCGTCACGCGCCGCCGTCTCGGCCCGTGTCATGAGGGCGCGACCGATGCCCTGGCCGGCACCGTCCGGGGCCACGGCAATGTTTTCGATCTGCGCGCTGTCGCCGAGGCGCAGGATAATGCCGCCCACAATCCCCGCCGCCGTTTCGGCGACATAGACCGGGGTTTCGGCGATGGCCTCGGCCACGCCGTCCGAAACCGGGGGCAGAGACAGGCCGCGCCCGGCATAAACGGCATAAGCCGCGTCGATGGCGCGGGTCAGGGCGGCGGCGTCGTGGGGATGTGCGGGTCGGATAACGGGTTTGCGCATGGGCCACAGCATGTCGGCCATTGTCCTTGCCTGCAAGCGGGCCTAGCTTGGGGGCCATGGATCCGGCACAAGATTTTCATCATCTGAAGGCCCTGCTGGAATGGCAGGTGGAACTGGGGGCCGATGAGGCCATCGGGGACGCGCCTGTCAATCGCTACGAGCTGCCGGAAAAGCGGCCTGCCGCGCGCCCTGTGGCCGATGCTCAGGCACCGGCGGGCCCGGCGGCGAAGGCCGAGGTTGACCCGGTGGTTGCGGCGCGGCAGGCGGCCGCGCGGGCCGACAGCCTTGCTGCCCTGCACGCAGAGATGGAGGGGTTCGCGCATTGCGACCTGCGTCTGGGGGCCCGCAATCTGGTCTTTGCCGATGGCAACCCGGCGGCCCGCGTGATGATCGTTGGCGAAGCGCCGGGCCGGGACGAGGATCGTGAGGGGCGGCCCTTTGTCGGGCGGGCGGGGCAATTGCTGGACCGCATGTTTGCAGCCATCGATATGGGGCGCGGGCATGCCGATTCCGCCCAAGCGCTCTATATCACCAATATCCTGCCCTGGCGGCCGCCGCAGAATCGCGACCCGACGCTGGCGGAAATGAACATGATGCTGCCCTTCGTGAAACGGCACATCGAACTGGCCGCGCCCGAGATTGTCGTGCTGATGGGCAATATCGCCTGTCAGGCGCTGATCGGGCAGCGCGGCATCACCCGGCTGCGCGGCAAATGGGTTGAAGTGCAGGGGCGGCCCGCGCTGCCGATGGTTCACCCCGCCGGGTTGCTGCGCAATCCGATTATGAAGCGCGAGGCCTGGGCCGATCTTTTGGCGCTGAAGGCGCGGCTGGAGGGGTAGATGCGCATCCTGGCCTTTTCCGACCTGCACCATTCCCGCGCCCGCGCCGCCGATCTCGTGGCCGCCAGCGAAGGTGCCGATCTGGTCATCGGAGCGGGAGATTTCTGCAATATGCGGCAGGATCTGGCGGGCGTGATGGCGTTGCTTTCAGAGATCGCCGCGCCGATGGTCGTGGTGCCGGGCAATGCCGAAAGCGCCGAGGAATTGCGGGCCGCTGTGCCGCAGGGGGTAACCGTGTTACATGGGCAGGGGGCCGAGATTGGCGGGCTCAGCCTCTTCGGCCTGGGATATGGCGTGCCCGAAACGCCCTTTGGTGCGTGGTCCTGTGACTTGGGCGAGGCGGCGGCGGCGGCAATGCTGGCCGCCTGTTCCGCCGCCGATATCCTGATCACCCATTCGCCGCCCAAGGGCGTGGGCGACGTGACCTCGGGCGGGCTCTCGGTCGGCTCGACCGCCATCCGGGATGCCATTAGCCGGGTTCAGCCCGCGTTGGCGCTCTGCGGGCATATCCATGACAGTTGGGGCACCGAAGGCCGGATCGGGGCGACCCGCGTTGTCAATCTGGGGCCAACCGTGCATTGGTTCGAGGCGGGCGCATGAAGGCGCTGCTGGCCCTTTCCCTGATGGCCGCGCCAGCGCTGGCGGACCCTTTGGGGCTGGTCGACTACGACGCCGTGATCGCCGCGAATCTGACCCATGCCGAGGAAATCGGTGATGACCGCCGCGCCATTGCGCTGCCGGGTGGCGTTGTCCTGATCATCGGGCCCGATGACGCGCTGATCGCCACCCGTGACCCCGAGGGCGCGCTGGGATGCCTGATGGACCGGCTGGCGCGCCTCAATGCCGCCGCCCGCATCTGCCCCGGTGTGATGACGCCGGGACAGGCCGATGGGGTGGACAGCGCTGTGGCGGCGCTGATTCCGGTCTATGCGGCGGGGGTTCTGCCCGAATCTGTGCCCGAGCCGGAGGTTGCGGCGCGCTATGAATTGCTGGTGCAAAGCCACCTGCGCGGCCCCGCCATCTGCGACCTTTCTCCCGATGCCGGTTTCCTGCTGAATTTCGTAAATACCGAAGACGGGCGCGGTTGGCTTGCCGACACTCTGGCCACGCCGCGCCTGCCCGTCGCCGCCCCCTGTTTTTGAGACCAAACGCCGTCTGAACCTTGTTGTCCCCTAACCCCCGAAGGCCGCAGCCCTATGACCCGACTGGACATGTCCCGTGATTTCATCCCCGTCCGCATCGCCGTGCTGGCCGTGTCCGACACCCGCAGCCTGGCCGAGGATAAATCGGGCGATCTGTTGCAGGCGCGGTTGCAGGAGGCTGGGCATATTCTTGCGGCCCGCAAAATGCTGCGCGATGAACGGGCCGAAATCGCCGATCAATTGCGCACCTGGTGCGCCGATCCGGAGATCGACGTGATCCTCACCACCGGCGGAACCGGGTTGACGGGCCGCGATGTGACGGTCGAGGCGCATCGCGATGTCTATGAGAAGGAAATCGAGGCCTTTGCGACGGTTTTCACCATGGTTTCCTACCAGAAAATCGGCACATCGGCGGTGCAGTCGCGCGCCACGGGCGGTGTGGCCAACGGCACATACCTCTTTGCCTTGCCCGGAAGCCGTGGGGCGTGCAAGGATGCCTGGGACGAAATCCTGCAATGGCAGCTCGATTATCGGCATATGCCGTGCAATTTCGTCGAGATATTTCCGCGCCTGAATGAACATGAGCGACGGAAATAGCGCGCCCGCTCGTGCAAGCTTTACTTGGCCCCGCCGTGGCTTGGCCCTATCTATAGCGTGATCCGGTTGCCAAAGGTCTGGCCCTATGCGTTTTTTCCGCCGCTCCCTTGCGGGGCTGTTTCTGATTTCGATGACGGTCGCGCTGCTGGCGGTGGCCGGAAATATGGTGTGGAGCGCGCTGCAAGCGCGCTGGGCCGATGCGGGCCGCCCGGGCGAGGTGCGCGAACGCGTGTTCACAGCCGAGGTGCAGATGTTGCAGCCGGTCGATACCGTGCCGATCCTGACCGCGTTTGGCGAGATCCGGTCGCGCCGGTCGCTGGAATTGCGGGCACCGGCGGCGGGCACGGTGCTGGAGCTGGCCGACGGGTTCGAGGATGGCGGCGCGGTCGCCGAGGGTCAGCTTTTGTTGCGCATCGACCCGGCCGAGGCGATGTCGGCGCGCGACGTGGCCGCAACCGATCTGCGCGAGGCCGAAGGCAATCTGCGTGAGGCCGAAGCGTCGGTCATTCTGGCGCGCGAGGACGTGGCGGGTGCACAGGCGCAGGCCGATCTGCGCGCGCGCGCCATGGATCGTCAACGCGACCTGCTGGAGCGTGGCGTCGGATCGGCGGCGTCGCTGGAAACCGCGGAATTGGCCGCCGCCAGCGCCAATCAGGCGGTGCTGTCGCGCCGTCAGGCATTGGCGCAGGCGACGGCACGGCTGGATCAGACCGGCACATTGGTGGAGCGCCGCCAGATCAGCCTGGCGGAAGCCGAACGGGTGCTGGCGGAAACCGAACTGCGGGCCGAATTTGCCGGGGTTCTGGCCGATGTCTCGGTGGTGCAGGGCCGTCTTGTCAACCGCAACGAACAGGTGGCGCGCCTGATCGATGCCGCGGCACTTGAGGTTTCGTTCCGGGTTTCGACCGCGCAATATGCGAGGCTTTTGGCCGAGGATGGCAGCCTGCCACGCGCCGATGTCACCGTGGTGCTGGATGTGCTTGGCGTCGACATCACCGCCCCCGCGCGCCTGACCCGCGAAAGCGGCGCGGTGCAGGAGGGGCAATCGGGTCGGCTGCTCTATGCCGAATTGCTTCAGACGCGCGGCTTTCGGGCTGGTGATTTCGTGACGGTCGCGTTGCAGGAGCCGGAACTGCAATCGGTGGCCCTGCTGCCCGCCACCGCGCTCGATGCCGAAAACCGGGTGCTCGTGCTGGGCGACGATGACCGGCTGGAGGAGGCGCAGGTGACGCTGCTGCGGCGTCAGGGCGATAATGTGATCATCCGCGCGCCGCCGCTTTATGGCCGCGAAGTGGTGGTGGCGCGGTCGCCGGTTCTGGGCGCGGGCATCCGCATCAGCCCGCTGCGCCCCGACGCTGCCGCCGCTGCGCCCACCGCGCCTGAAACCATCGCGCTGGACCCTGATCGGCGCGCCCGCCTGATCGCCTTTGTCGAGGGCAATAATTTCATCCCCGAAGATGTCCGGGCCCGGATGCTGATGCAATTGAACGAGGATGAAGTGCCGTTGCGCATGGTCACCCGGATCGAAAGCCGGATGGGCGGATGAGGGCGCTTCCCGAAAAAGCCGGCGGCGTGCTGTCCTATTTCACGCGCCACCGGACCGCGGCCAACCTGTTGCTGATGGTGCTGATCGTGGCCGGGCTGGTGACCTTCCCGCGGATGCGGGCGCAGTTTTTCCCCGATGTCGTGGTCGATAATATCAGCGTTTCGGTTGGCTGGATCGGGGCAGGTGCGGAAGACGTCGACCGGGCGATTGTCGCGGTGCTGGAGCCCGCGCTTTTGTCGGTTGAAGGCGTGTCCGAGAGCAGCGCCACATCGCGCGAGGGGCGGGCCTCGATCCGGCTGGAGTTTGAGCCGGGCTGGGATATGGGCCGCGCCGCCGATGATGTGCAGGTGGCGGTCGATGCGGTCACCACCTTGCCCGAAGATGCCGATGAACCCGTGGTGCGACGCGGCGTCTGGCGCGACCGGGTCACCGATGTGGTGATAACGGGGCCGGTCGGCGTCGATCAACTGGGCCGGTTCGCCGATGAATTTGTCGCCCGCCTGTTCGATGCCGGTGTGACGCGGACCACCATTCGCGGTGTTGCCGCGCCGGAGGTCATGGTCGAGGTGCCCTCGGCCACGCTGATCCAGCATGACATCACCATGGCGGGCATCGCCGAGGCCATCGCGGCCGAGGTCGATACCGCCCCCGCAGGCGACGTGACCGGGGCCAATGCGCGCGTGCGCACCGGTGTGGCGCGGCGCAGCGCGGTCGATATCGCGGCCATCGTCTTGCGCAACAACGATGACGGATCGGCCCTGACCATCGGCGATGTAGCGGTGGTGCGCGAGGCCGGTATCGACCGCGCCCGTGCCTATTTCGTGGGCGAGGATAGCGCCATCTCGATCCGGGTGGACCGGTCTGATCGGGGCGACGCCATCGGTATTCAGAACACGGTCGAGGAGGTGGCGGCGGCACTGCAATTGACCCTGCCCGAAGGGGTCTCGGTCGATCTGATCCGCACCCGCGCCGAATTCATCCAGGGCCGGTTGGACCTGCTCTTGGATAATGGCCTGATGGGGCTTGGGCTGGTGGTTCTGCTGCTGTTCCTGTTTCTCAATGCGCGCATCGCGTTCTGGGTGGCGGCGGGCATTCCGGTGGCGATGCTGGCGGCTATATCGCTGATGTATGTGGCGGGGCTGACGATCAACATGATCTCGCTTTTCGCGCTGATCATCACGCTTGGGATTGTCGTGGACGATGCAATCGTGGTGGGCGAACATGCCGATTTCCGCGCCCGCCGATTGGGCGAAAGCCCGGTGGTGGCGGCAGAAAACGCCGCCCGCCGCATGGCTGCCCCGGTGTTTTCTGCCACCATCACCACGGTGCTGGCCTTTGCCGGGCTGGTGGCCATCGGGGGCCGGTTCGGCGAATTGATCGCCGACATCCCCTTTACCGTGATCGTGGTGCTGATCGCGAGCCTGGTGGAATGCTTCCTGATTCTGCCCAACCACATGGCGCATGCGCTGGCGCATTCGGCGAAAGAGCATTGGTATGACTGGCCGTCGCGGGTGGTCAATATCGGCTTCACCTGGGTGCGCGACACCCTGTTTCGGCGCTTTATCAGACTGGTGATCTGGGCCCGGTATCCGGTGCTGGCCGCTGTGATCGTGGTGCTGGCCAGCCAGATCGCGGTGTTCGTGCGTGGCGATGTCACCTGGCGGTTCTTCAACGCCCCCGAACAAAGCAGCGTGTCGGGCAATTTCGCCATGCTGGAGGGGGCGCGCCGGGATGACAGCCTGGTCATGATGCGCGAGCTGCAGCGCGCCACGGATGTTGTCGCCGCGCGCTATGAGGAGGAATACGGGGCCAGCCCGCTGGATTACGTGCTGGCCGAGATCGGCGGCTCGACCGGCCGGGGGCTGGCGGTGGCCGAGAACAAGGACGCGGATCTTTTGGGCTCGATCGCGATCGAACTGATCGACCCCGATCTGCGGCCCTATTCCAGTTTTCAGTTTGTCGCCGATCTGCAGGATGAGGTGCGCGATAACCCGTTGGTCGAGGCGATCAGTTTCCGGGGCCATCGCGGCGGGCCGGGGGGCGACGCGTTGGATGTGCAGCTTTTCGGGGCCGAGGCGGAGGTGCTGAAGGAGGCCGCGCTGGCGATTCAGACCGCTCTGCGCGCCTTTCCCGAGGTTTCGGCGCTGGAGGATACGCTTGCCTATGACCGGGAGGAGCTGATCCTTGAGCTGACCCCGCAGGGGCAGGCGCTTGGGTTTGATATCGGCTCGCTCGGGCGGGTATTGCGCAACCGCCTGAATGGGATCGAAGCGGCGACTTTTCCGTCCGGCGTGCGCACCGCGTCGATCCGGGTGGAATTGCCGGCGGGCGAGCTGACTGCCGATTTCCTGGACCGGACGCTGTTGCGGGCGGGGTCGGGCGAATACGTGCCGCTGGCCGATCTGGTCTCAGTCACGTCGCGATCGGGGTTTTTGACCATCCAGCGTGAAAACGGACTGCGGTTGGTCTCGGTCACCGGCGATATATCCGAGGATGATCCGGCCCGCGCCGAGGCGGTGATGACCGAATTACGCGATGTCATCCTGCCCCAGGTCGAGGCCGATTTCGGGATCGGTTACCGGCTGGCCGGATTGTCCGAGCAGGAGAATGCGTTTCTGGGTGATGCAATGCTGGGCGTTGCGCTCAGCCTGATCGGGATCTACCTGGTGCTGGCCTGGATATTCGCCAGCTGGACCCGGCCTCTGGTGGTGATGGCGATCATTCCCTTTGGCCTGATTGGTACCATTTACGGGCATAATTCCTGGGGTGTGCCGCTGAGCATGTTCACGGTCGTCGGCCTGATCGGTATGACGGGGATCATCATCAACGATTCCATCGTGCTGGTGACGACGGTGGATGAATATGCCAGGGATCGCGGGCTGGTGCCCGCGATTGTCGATGCGACCACCGACAGGTTGCGGCCGGTTCTGCTGACTACACTGACAACCGTTCTGGGACTGTCGCCGCTGCTTTACGAAAGCTCAAGCCAGGCGCAGTTTCTCAAACCCACTGTGATCACGCTGGTTTACGGGCTGGGGTTCGGGTTGGTCGTGGTGATGCTGGTGGTGCCGTCGATCATTGCGATGCAGCAGGATGTCGGGCGGCAGATACTGGCCTTTCGCCGTTCCTTGACAGCGGCGGCGCGCGCACCGGGTATGCTGGCCGGTGTCGGTGTGGCGGGGATAGCTGTCGTGGCGCTTTTCGCGGTCACGATCGGCGCGGTTCTGCTGAGCGGTGCGATCTATGCGCCCCTGGCGGGCGTTTTGCCTGCGGCGGTGGTGGGAATGAGCGGTGCGTTCATGGTCTTTGCCGCCGGGGCGGCGATTATCTGTCTCGGCGTCTGGTTGGCCGGGTTGGCCCTGCATGGCGTGGCCAGCCTGCGCCGCGTTTGAGGTGCAAGGGTTCTGTCAGCCCCGGCAGCCCTGGATATCGATTGCGGTGCCGTCGCCCAGAACGGTGATGCGCAAATCAGAGCGGCTCATCGCAAAGGGGCCTGCATCGGCGGGGATGATATCGGCGGTGGCGATCAGCGCGCCGCCGGACCGCGTGGCTTCCGCCTCAGATACCCAGGTGCCTTCGTCGGACAGTTCGAACACCACGACTTCGGTGGCACCCTGACGCGCGACCGGGATGCGGGCCTGAACGCGCATGCCATCGGCGATGGGGGAGAGCTGGCAGGTCACGGTGCCCACGCCGGCCTCTGCGGCGGTCAGGGGGCGGTCGGCAAGCGCGGCGGTGATCCGCGGATCGGGGCTGCCGCCCGGTTGCAGCGTGCCGCGAAAATCGAGAGCGACAGGTATGCAGACATCTTGACAGGCCCCGATCGAGATACTGCCCCTAATGCGCAATTCGCGCTGCCCCGGTGCCAAATTCACTTGCAGTGGTAGCAGCACCTCGTCGTAATAGCCGATCGACCGATAGCCGCTGGTGTAAAAGATGTCGGGCACCGGCCAAAACAGTTGCACGCCTTGCATGCCGCGCCGGTCGCGCATTTGCAGCTGTGGCGGGATGCCAGCCGAGCCGGGAGAGCGCCAATAGGTCTTCCAGCCGGGGGCCAGACGGATCTGGAGCGCGGCCATATGGGTGCCGTCATCGCGTCGCCAGCCGGGCAGAAATTCCAGCTGTACGATGTCGGCCAGGTTGCGGCCTCCGGTCTGGGCGACAGCGGGCAGCGAGGAAAAGGCCAGAACGGCGGCGAAGAGCGGGAGCAACAGGTAGGAACGGATCATATCTCGGGATTAGGAGGTGGCGCGGCCAAAGGAAAGTCACGATTTGGCGAATTGTTGTCAGGCGTGGCGGGGGAGTTGCCTTGCGCGACGCGGGAAATGCGCACATCCTTGTGCGCGAGACGGAAAACCGGAGAGGCCATGAGCACGAATTTCACCGGACAGTTGTTGATTGCGATGCCTGGAATGGGCGACCCGCGCTTTGCGGGGTCGGTGGTGTTTCTGTGCGAACATTCCGACACCGGCGCGATGGGGTTGATCGTCAACAAGCCGGTGACGGAGTTGAGCTTTGCCGAAATGATCGGGCAATTGGGGATCGAGGCGGTGCGCCCGCCCGCGATTCCAGTGATGTTCGGCGGGCCGGTCGAGACCGGGCGCGGGTTTGTCCTGCACAGCGATGACTACGGTGCCCCTGATACGACAATGAAGGTGCCAGGCGGCTTTGCCATGACCGCGACGCTGGATGTGCTGGAGGATCTGGCGCATGGCGGCGGGCCCGCGCGCGCGATGATGGCGCTGGGCTATGCCGGATGGGCCGAGGGGCAGTTGGAGGAGGAGATCGGCAGGAACGGCTGGTTGACCTGCGATGCCCGGTCCGAAATCGTGTTCGGCGACGATATGGACGGCAAATGGGAGGCGGCGCTTGCGGTTTTGGGGGTGTCGCCGCTGATGTTGTCGGGGGATGCCGGGCGGGCGTGAGCGTCCGCGGCGACCGGGGGAGGGCGATCGGGCTCAGGCCCCCTGGCGGGAGCCTTCGCCCGACCGCTTGGGAGATCCTCTCCCAAACCCTCTGAGGTATATTTCCAAGATGAATGGGGCGGTCGGGGGCGCACGGTCAGTCGCGTGGGGCGCTGGCGCGGCGGAGGCGGTCGTTGATGGCGCGGCCAAGGCCGCTATCGGGAACCGGCGCGATGTGGATCTCGGTGGCCCCTTTGGCGCGGGCCAGGGCGTCGGCCTTGTGCAGGATGGCAAAGAGGTTGGCGGCGGCGGTGACCAGATCGCCGCCGGGGCTGAGCGTCAGATCGGGGCCGGGGTCGGCAAATCCGATGCGGATCGTGGCCGGGTCGCTGAGGGTGGAATTCATCACCAGGGCGCTAGCGGGGGCGTAATGGCTGCTGGTTTGGCCGGGGGCCGTGACTTTGCCCGGCGTCGTGTCGGTGCGGACCGGACCGCAGAGGCCCTGATAGGCTTCGGGCGGCAGGCCACCTTCGCGCAGCAGGCGGGTGCCATCGGGGCCGGGGGCGAGGATGGTGGATTCGAGGCCGACCGTGCAGGGGCCCGCATCGAGCACGGCGGCAATCTTTCCGCCAAGACCGGCATGGACATGGGCGGCGGTGGTTGCGGTGATCCGGCCCGATGGGTTGGCGGACGGGGCCGCGACAGCGCCACCGAAGGCCTTGAGTACCGCCTGCATCACCGGATGGTCGGGCACCCGGAGCGCCACGGTATCGAGCCCGGCCGTGACCAGCGGCGACAGGCCGTGGCCGGATTTCAGCGGCAGCACCAGGGTCAGCGGGCCGGGCCAGAAGGCCTCGGCCAGCGCCAGCGCCTGACCGGGAAATTCGGCGATATCCTGCGCCGCGGCCAGCGATGGCAGATGCACGATGAGCGGATTGAAACGGGGCCGTCCCTTGGCCTCGAAGATCCGGGCGCAGGCCAGATCGCTGCGCGCGTCGCCGGCCAGGCCATAGACCGTCTCGGTCGGCAACGCGACCAGCTTGGCGTCCTTGAGCAACGCAGCGGTGGTCGCGATGCCTGCGGCGTCGGGGAGCAGGGTTTGGGTCTGGTGAAGGGCCATGCAGGACGTTACGTTTCTGTTGATCGGGGCGGCGTGCCGGGCATAAAGCAGCCAGGACAGGGCCATAGCGCGCCTGCGCCGCCCTGCCAAGGAGGAGAGATCATGCCCTATACCGCCCCCGTCACGGAATTCAGCTTTTTGATGGAGCATGTCGTGGGCATGTCCCGCGTCGCCGCGACCGAGCGCTTTGCCGAGGCGACGCCCGATATGACGCAGGCCATTCTGACCGAGGCGGGGCGTATGGCCGAGGCGGTGCTGGCCCCGCTCAATCGCGAGGGCGATCTGCATCCGGCCTGTCTGGAGAACGGCGTGGTGCGCACCAGCCCCGGTTTCGCGGAAGGTTATCGTGCGATTGCCGAGGGCGGCTATATCGGCATGTCGGCCGATCCCGACCATGGCGGGCTGGGCCTGCCGATGGTGTTGACCACGGCGGTGAACGAGATGATTGGCGGGGCCTGTCTGTCGCTGCAGCTGAACCCGCTGATGACGCAGGGCCAGATCGAGGCGCTGGAGCATCACGCCAGCGAGGAGATCAAGGCGCTTTACCTGCCAAAGCTCATTTCCGGCGACTGGTGCGGCACCATGAACCTGACCGAGCCGCAGGCGGGATCGGATGTCGGCGCGCTGCGCTCGAAGGCCGAGGATAATGGCGATGGCACCTATGCGATTACGGGGCAGAAGATCTTCATTTCGTGGGGGGATAATGATTTCACCGAAAACGTCTGTCACCTGGTGCTGGCGCGGCTGCCCGACGGGGTGCCGGGGACCAAGGGGATCAGCCTTTTCATGGTGCCCAAGCTTATCCCCGACGAAAACGGCAACCCGGGCCGGCGCAATTCGCTGAACGTGGTCAGCCTGGAACATAAGATGGGCCTGCACGGCTCGCCCACGGCGGTGATGCAGTTTGACGGGGCCACCGGGTGGATGATCGGCAAACCCAATGGCGGTATGGCGGCGATGTTCACGATGATGAACAATGCGCGCCTCGGGGTCGGCGTGCAGGGGCTGTGCCAGGCCGAGGCGGCGTATCAGCACGCGCTGGCCTATGCGCTGGAACGCCGTCAGGGGCGCAGCCCGGTCGAGGGTGGCAGCGGCACCATTTTGGATCATGCCGATGTGCGCCGGATGCTGAGCCTGATGAGGGTCGAGATCTTTGCCGCGCGCGCCATTGCGCTTGAGAACGCGGTGGCGATTGATATGGCCAATGCGACCGGAGATGACGCATGGGCGGCGCGCGCCGCGCTGCTGACGCCGGTGTGCAAGGTCTATGGAACCGAAACCGGGATCAGCGTTGCCCAGATGGGCATCCAGGTGCATGGCGGCATGGGGTTCATCGAGGAAACCGGCGCGGCGCAGTTTCTGCGCGACGTGCGGGTGACGGCGATTTACGAGGGCACAAACGGCATTCAGGCGATGGATCTGGTGGCGCGCAAGATGATGGATGGCGGGAGGGCGATGTTTGCATTGCTCGACGAGGTGGACGCGACGGCCACAAAGGCCGGGCCCGAGGGCGCGACGCTCTTTGCCGCGTCCGGTACGTTGCGCGAGGTGACCGAAAAGTTGGTGACTTTGGGCATGAATGACCGGTTCGCAGGCGCGGTTCCCTATCTGATGGCGGTGGCCCGTGTTCTGGGCGGGCATTACCACCTGCGTGCTGCGATGGCCGAGGGGCCGGAGGGCGCGCGGGCGAAGCTGGCGCGGGTCTTTGTCGCGCGGCTTTTGCCTGAGGTGCAAGGGTTGCTGGCGCAGGCCGTTCTGGGGGCGGATGACCTTTATGCGCTGAGCGCCGATGAGTTGTCGGCTTGAGACACGACACGGGCCGAATTGCCCCCGCGCGCGCCACAGGTGACCGGACATGACCTTGCGCTATCCCTTTCCCGAGCCGCCCGCCGAGGGTGCGGCCACCGAGGTTGCGCCCGGTATCCTCTGGATGCGGCTGCCGCTGCCGATGGCGCTGGACCATGTCAATGTCTATGCGATCCGGGATGGCGAGGGCTGGTCCGTGGTCGATACCGGGTTTGACAGCCGCAGGGGCCGTGCGATCTGGGAAAGGCTGCTGGCCGGGCCGATGCAGGGGCTGCCGGTCACGCGGGTGATCGTGACGCATCACCACCCCGATCATGTCGGGCTGGCGGGCTGGTTCAAGCAGCGGGGGGCCGAGCTGCTGATGACGCGCACCGCGTGGTTGATGGCGCGGATGCTGGTGCTGGATGAACAGGAGCGGCCGACGACCGAAACGCTGGAATTTTGGCGCGGCGCGGGGATGGCCCCCGATATTTTGGCGCAACGGGCAGGCGAGCGCCCGTTCAACTTTGCCGATATGGTGGCCCCGTTGCCCCTGGGCTTTACCCGTATCCGCGCCGGCGATGTCCTGCATATTGGCGGGCGCGACTGGGAAGTGCGCGTCGGTCATGGCCATGCCCCAGAACATGCGACGCTGTGGTGTCGCGACGATGATCTGGTGATTGGCGGCGATCAGCTCTTGCCCTCGATCTCGCCCAATCTGGGGGTCTATGCCACCGAACCGATGGCCGACCCGGTGACCGACTGGATCGAAAGCTGCACCCAAATGGCGCGGTTCGCACGGGCCGATCAGCTGGTTCTGCCGGGGCACAAGCTGCCTTTTACCGGCCTGCCCGACCGGCTGCATCAATTGATCGAGAACCACCACGGCGCGTTGGCGCGGCTGCGGGCGCATCTGAGCGTGCCGCGCGTGGCCTCGGACTGCTTCCAGCCGCTCTTCAAGCGTCAGATCGATGCCGGCACCTATGGTCTGGCGCTGGTTGAAACGGTGGCCCATCTCAATCATCTACTGGTATTGGAGGAGGTCACGCGCAGCCGACGGTCGGATGGGGCGTGGCTCTGGCAATTGAGGGAGCAAGGCTGTGGGTGACGAGATTCTGACATCGGCCGAGGCCATGGAACGCGCCGTGCTGCCGGATGCGCGCGCGGTTCATTGCGATCCCGCCGCCCCCAAGACCCCCGAACAGGTGCCGCTGCCCGATGAGATTGCCAAAAAGCCGGTGGACCAGAAATCGCCCGCCGAATGGGCCTATGAGCGCATCATCCTCTATATCAAGAACTTCGAGGAACAGCTGGACGGCGAACACGAGGTCGCGATGGGTTTTACCGGGACCGATGCGGGCGTCATGCGGATCGAGGGAATGGGGTTTTTCGCGCCCGATATCATTACCTATTACGGCGCGGATTCCGACGGCATCAAATCGCAGCTGATCCAGCATGTCAGCCAGGTGAGCGTCACCCTGCGCGCCCTGCCGAAACAGGAACCCGACCAGCCGGCGCAGCGGATCGGGTTTCGCTTGGCAGGAGATCTGGAAAACGACGCGCCCGTGTGATGCGCATTCTGTGCCTGAATGCATGGGGTGGCAAGCTGCACGACGCGCTGATCGCGTATCTGAAAGTGGTATCTCCGGATATCCTGTGCTTGCAAGAGGTCACCCACAGCCCCGAAAGCGGCAAGGATTGGCTGACTTATCGTGATGGCACCCATGTGTTGGACCAGCGCGCCAACCTGTTTCGCGACATCGCCGCCGCCCTGCCCGGTCATGTCGGCCAATTTTGCCCGGCGGCGCAGGGGGTGCTGTGGGATGGAGACCGGCCGGTGGCCTCGCAATGGGGGCTGGCGACCTTCACGCGGGCAACGCTGCCGATCATCGGCCAGGCGCAGGGGTTTGTGCATAAATCCTATGGCGCGGATGGCTTCGGCGATCACCCCCGGTCGCGCAATGCGCATGGCATAAGGGTCTGGGATCATGCCCGCGATCGCGCCGTGGTGGTGGCCCATATGCACGGGCTGCGCGATCTGGATGGCAAGGGCGACAGCCCGGCGCGATTGGCACAGGCCGGGCGCTTTGCGGCGATGATTGCGGGGCTGTCGGAGGCGGGCGATGACGTTGTCGCCTGCGGTGATTTCAACGTTTTGCCCGACAGCGCGACCTTTGACGTTCTGGCGGGCATCGGCTTGCATGATCTTGTCATCGGGCGGGGCTATGCCGGAACCCGGAGCAGTCTTTATGCCAAACCCGGACGCTTTGCCGATTATTTGCTGGTGGGTGGCGCGGTGCCGGTATCCCGGTTTGACGTGGTGGCCAACCCCGAGGTGTCCGACCATTGCGCTTTGATGCTGGACATCGCCACCGGTTAGGGCCGGTAAGCCGGTCACAATCGGGCGACGGGATGCCTGCGGCCCCGTGACAGGGCAGGCGAAATCGGCTATCCAAAACGCAACATCATATAAAGCGAACGGGACGTGAGAAAAAAATGGCTGATACCGGACATAAGCACGGCGAAATGGATATCCACTCGCAAGAGGATACATTTAACGGTTTTGTCAAATTCCTGACCAATGCGATCATTCTCTGTATCGCGATTGTGGTCTTTCTGGCGCTATTCTTCCAATGATTTTCCGGCGCGCATATCTGGCCCTGGGGCTGCTTCTGGGTCTTGCCGCCTGCGCGGGTGAGGCTGTCTGGGCCCCCGATGAGGCCGTCGCGCGCGCCCGCTATGAGCCGCCGGGCAGCCCGACCATCACGCTATACACCATGATCTCGAACCGCTCCGGCGCGGGCGGCCATCTGGCGTTGATGATCGACGGCGAACAACGGCTATTGTTCGACCCTGCCGGCACCTGGCGCCACCCGGCGGCCCCGGAGCGCAATGACGTGATTTACGGGATGACTCCGCAATTGTTGGATTTCTACACCGATTATCATGCCCGCGAGACCTATCATATTGTGGCGCAGGAACTCGATGTGACGCCCGAGGTTGCCGCGCAGCTGAGCCGGCTGGTGCAGGAATACGGGGCCGTGCCCAAAGCACAATGCACGATTTCCATCACCCGTATGCTACAACAGGTGCCGGGCTTTGAAAGTATCGGCACCTCCTGGTTCCCACGCCGCGCGATGGATGCGTTTGCCGAATTGCCGGGCGTGCGCACCACGCGCATCTTTGACGATGACAGCGACAATAATCGTGAGATCCTGGGCCGTCAGGCAGCCACCGAACTGCGCCTGCTGCGGGCCGCGGAAATCGAGGCCGATGGCGGCAGCTGAGCCATTGTCGATCGGGAAATTTGAAAAGCCCCCGGTTTTGGCCGGGGGCTTTTTTTGTTCCGGGGGAAAGGCTGTGATTGCACTGACATCCGGGCCGAAAAAAAGAAAACCCCCGAACCGGAAGGCGCGGGGGAAGTCTTTTTTGGCCAAGGTTGCCCCCGGCCGGTTCGCAAAGCCTGAGGGTCTTAGAGCATCCCCTCGCGCTGCGCTTTTTTCCGAGCCAGTTTGCGAGCACGGCGAATTGCTTCGGCCTTCTCACGCGCTTTTTTCTCGGACGGTTTTTCGTAATGCTGCTTGAGCTTCATCTCACGAAAAACACCTTCACGCTGCAGCTTTTTCTTCAGGGCACGAAGCGCCTGATCGACATTGTTGTCACGAACACTAACCTGCATGTGGTTTTCACCACCTTTCTAAGTTTGAGTTGCAAGAATTTGCAGGAAGTGGCGCTATAGCAAAGGCCCCGCTATATGTCTAGCATTGCGCGACAGCGGAGGCTTTGATGACGGATCTGAAAGACGATATTCTGGATGCTGCGCTGGCGCATGTTGCCTTTGACGGCTGGTCCGACGCGACGCTGATTGCGGCGGCGGAAGATACCGGAGTTGATATCGCGGACGCGCGGGCGCTTTTCCCGCGCGGTGCGGTCGATCTGGCGATGGCGTTTCACCGGCGCGGCGATGCGGCCATGGTGGCGAAGTTGGCCGAGAACGATCTGGATTCCATGAAGATCCGCGAAAAAATCACCCATGCGGTGCGGCTGCGGCTGGAATGGATGGACGGGCAGAAAGAGGTGGTGCGCCGTGGCACGACGCTCTTTGCTTTGCCACTACATGCCGCCGATGGGGCGCGGGCGTTATGGGAAACCGCCGATGCGATCTGGACCGCGATCGGCGACAGTAGTGAGGATATCAACTGGTATACCAAGCGCATGACGCTGTCGGCGGTCTATTCGACCACCGTGTTGTTCTGGCTTGGCGATGCCAGCGAAGGCCATGAGGCGACCTGGGGATTTCTGGACCGGCGCATCGGCGATGTGATGCAGATCGAGAAGCTGAAGGCGGATCTGCGTCAGAGCAAGGTTCTGGCCCCGTTCATGGCCGGTCCGAACTGGATTCTGGATCGGATCAAGGCCCCGACCGGAACGCCGCCAAAGGATATGCCCGGCCATTGGGGCGGGCGAGACCGGAATTGAGACAAGGAAAACAGGCATGATGCTACCGGCAGAGATGCGCGTCGTTGAAATATCGCGGCCGGGCGGGCCCGAAGTATTGCGCGAAACCCGCGCGCCGGTGCCGGTGCCGGGGGCTGGTCAGATCCTGATCGCGGTGGACTATGCCGGTGTGAACCGACCCGACGCGCTGCAACGCGCGGGCAAATACGCGCCGCCGCCCGATGCCTCGCCCCTGCCGGGGCTTGAGGCGGCGGGGATCGTCGCGGCGGTGGGTCCGGGCGTGCGCCGGTGGGCGGTGGGCGACGCGGTGACGGCGCTCTTGCCCGGTGGCGGCTATGCGGAATTCGCGGCGACCTATGAAGATCACGCGCTGCCGGTGCCCGAAGGTATGGACATGGCGCGGGCAGCGGCGCTCTGTGAGACCTATTTCACGGTCTGGTCGAATGTGGTGATGCGCGGGGGGCTGAAGGGCGGCGAGCGGTTCTTGGTGCATGGCGGATCCTCGGGCATCGGCACCACCGCCATCCAACTGGCGCGCGAATTGGGCGCGCGGGTGTTTGCAACGGCGGGGTCGGCGGAGAAATGCGCCGCCTGCGAAGCTTTGGGCGCGGAGCGGGCGATCAATTACCGCGAGGAGGATTTCGTCGCGGTGATGCGGGCAGAAGGCGGCGCGGATCTGATCCTCGACATGGTTGGCGGCGACTATATCGCGCGGAATTTCAAGACGTTGGCCCTTGACGGGCGGCTGGTGCAGATCGCGTTCTTGCAGGCCCCGGTGGCGGAAGTGAATTTCGCGGTTCTGATGACGAAACGTCTGACGATGACCGGATCGACGCTGCGCCCGCAGAGCGATCAGGCCAAGGCCGCGATTGCGGATCAGCTGCGGACGCATGTCTGGCCGTGGCTCGCGGCGGGAAAAATCGGGCCGGTGATGGATTCGGAATTTGCGCTGGCCGATGCCGCGCAGGCCCATGCCCGGATGGAAAGCAGCACCCATATCGGCAAGATCGTCTTGAAGGTCCGGTGAGGAACGGGCCTCCTCCTCCGGCCCTTTGGGGGCCGTCCTCGGCAAGGGGCCTCCGGCGGGCGTACTTGCACAAAGAAGAAGATGGGGGCGGTGAATGCTGAGGGTGTTGCGCCACCCGGTCTTTGCGCGGCTTTTCGCAGCACAGATCGTGGCCCTGATGGGCACCGGGTTGCTGACCGTGGCGCTGGCGCTCCTGGCCTTTGATCTGGCCGGTGACCGGGCGGGCGCGGTATTGGGCACGGCGCTCACGATCAAGATGCTGGCCTATGTCGGGGTGTCCCCGCTGGCGGCGGCGGTCTTTGCCGGTTTGCCGCGCAAGGCGGTGTTGATCGGGGCCGATCTGGTGCGGGCGGCGGCGGCGTTGATGTTGCCCTTCATCAGCGAGATTTGGCAGATATATTTGTTGATATTCGTGCTGCAAACGGCTTCGGCCACGTTTTCGCCGGCGTTTCAGGCAGCGATCCCCGATGTGTTGCGCGATGAGGAGGAATATACCAACGCGCTGTCGTTGAGCCGTCTGGCCTTTGATATCGAGACGCTGGTGAGCCCGGCATTGGCGGGGGTGTTGTTGATTGTGCTGAGCTACAACACGCTGTTTCTGGGCACGGTGGTTGGGTTTCTGGCTTCGGCTTTGCTGATCCTGCGCACGCAATTGCCGCCGCAGGGCGTGGCGCGCCCGCGCCCGTTCCTGGACCGTTTGACGCGGGGCACGCGGTTGTATTTGGCCGAACCGCGCTTGCGCGGGCTCTTGGCGCTGAACATGGCCGTGGCGGCGGTGATCGCCTTTGTGCTGGTCGATACCGTGGTGCTGGTGCGGGCCGGGTATGGCGGCAGCGAAAGCGATGTGGCGCTGGCGCTGGCGGCGTTTGGCGCGGGCTCAATGCTGGTGGCGCTGGTTTTGCCGCGTGTCCTGTGGCGGGTGCCGGACCGGATGGTGATGCTGGCAGGCGGTGCGGGGCTGTCGCTGCTTGGGCTGGCCTATGGGCTGGCGATGCTCGCGGGTGTCGGGGCATGGGCGGTCTTGCTGATGGTCTGGGCCGGGTTTGGGGCGCTGAATGCGGCGGTGCTGACGCCTGCGGGGCGGCTTTTGAAACGGTCGTCGGGCGGCGAGGACCGGCCCGCGCTGTTTACCGCGCATTTCGCGTTGAGCCATGCCTGTTGGTTGCTGGCCTATCCGACGGCTGGCTTGTTGGGGCCGGTGATCGGGTTGCCGGGAACATTGCTGTTGCTGGCGGCCTTCGCGGTTGTGGCTGTGGCCGTGGCAGTCAGGGTCTGGCCGAAGGGTCGGGTGAAAACACCAGCCAGCCAATCCTCCAGCGGGTGATGGTTGTGATCAGCGCGGCGGCGGCAAAGACATAGGCCAGGATCGGAAAGGCCTCTGGCCAGAGGCTAAAGGCCACGAAGAACATGATGGTCTCGAAGCCTTCGGTCAGGCCACCGAGATAATAGATGCCCTTGGTCGGGTAATCCTGTGCGCCAAGCCCGCGTTTTTCGGCCAGCACTGAAAAGGCGAGAAAGGAGGATCCGGTGCCGACGAAGCTGAAGATCAGGATCGCGGCGGGCAGCGCATTTGTGCCCGGATCGGCCAAAGCAAAGCCAAGTGGCACCAGCGCGTAGAACACGAAATCGAGCGCGATATCGAGGAAGGCCCCCCGGTCGGTCGGTGTTCCCAGCCGTGCCACGGCCCCGTCCAGCCCATCGGCCAGCCGGTTGAGCGCAATGAGGGCGAGGCCAAGCAGATAGGCCTGAAAGGCAATGGCAATGAACGCCAGAATTCCCAGGGCGAACCCCGTCAGCGTGATGTAATCAGGCCCAACACCCAGACGGTGCAGCAACGCGGCGGGCGGATGGGTCAGGCGGCGTTGCAGTGGCAAGAGGCGGGCGTCGATCATGGGGCGCGTCGGTCCGAAATGCGGAATAATCCCGGGCAACCTGCGGGGCAAACGATTTGGGCGCAAGACACGTTCGCGTGGTCTTGCGCCCTGCATGGCGTCATCGTCAATTGGAATGTGACCGGTTCGGCGGCGGCGATAACCGCCGCTTCGACTACATTGGCAGGATCTCTGCTACCTCAACCGAACCGCCGGCATCGTTGATCGGGCAGCCTGCGGCCATGGCACAGGCGGCGTCATGGCTGGCCGCTTCGACAATCGTATAGCCCGAGGCCGGGTTTGCACCGCCATTATCGGTGGTGCCCGTGGCACTGACGGTCCGAGACATGCCCACCGGCGCGCCGCCATCGACGATTGCGGCCCCCAGACCGCCCATCCAGGCCCCCCAGGCGGCCATGACCTTGGCCCCTTCTTCCTCGGTCTCCGGCACGGATCCGCCGTGATAGACATAGAGATATTTCGACATGATTGAGTCCTCCCGTTGGTCAGGATGCAAAGATGGCATCCAGTTTTCTCAGGGATGATGTCCACCCCTGATTGTGGTTTGCGGCGGCATCGTCATCGGGCAGATCCCGATGCTCGAGCCGAAATGTCGTGCCCCCGTCGGTCGCGGCTTCGATGTTGAAGGTGACATGGCTTTCGGCACCGCGCGCATCGGCTTCATCGTGCCAGGCCCAGGTAAATCCGACCGAATGTGGCGCATCGACATGGGTGACATGACCGGTGACCTTGAAACGGCCACCCTCGGCATTGATCATGACCGATCCCCAAGGGCCCGTGCGCGTGAAATCGAGATCGCCGGATTCGACCGTTATGCCTTCCGGCCCCCACCATTGCGCCAGCATCGCGGGGTCGGTGACAGCGCGGAACACCTGTTCGGGCGGCGCGTCAAAGTGGCGGGTCAGGTCGAGATCGAGCATGGGGTCAGTCCTTGTCAGCGTCCAGCAGGACGGCGAGCCTGTCGAGGCTGCCCTCCCAGAAATCGCGGCGGGTAATGGTCCAGGTGCCAATGGCACGGATGGCCTGTGGGTTGACGGAATAGATGCGACGTTGGGCATCGACCTGCTGTTGCACCAGCCCGGCGGACCGCAAAACCTTGAGGTGGCGCGAGATGGCGGGTGCAGAAATTTCGGCCACATCCTGCAGCGCACCCGCCGGTTGCGGGCCCTCGGCGATAAGCCGGTCGATAATGGCAAGCCGCGTGGGATCGCCCAGAGCGGCAAATTGAGGGGCGAGAGAGGAGCACATAATCATATAACCTATGGGTTAAATAACAGGTGAGTCAAGAGCGCTTCTGCGCGCTGGCGCGTCAACACTCGATCTCGGCCAGAAGATCGGGCAGGCCGCCCAGATCCGTGATCTCGCGGAACCGGGGATGGCTGTCGGGACGTGCGGCGTGTTCCAGATCCCAGGTCAGGCCGTGTGGCACATGGATGCCCCAGGCTCCGGCCTCCAGCGCCGGCACCACATCGGATTTCAGCGAATTGCCGATCATCATCGCCCGGTCGGGTCCGGTGCCGTGATGGGCGAAGGCGTGGGCATAGGTTGCGGGCGTCTTGTGGCTGACGACCTCGACCCCGTGGAACAGCTCGCCCAGGCCCGATTGCGCCAGCTTGCGCTCCTGATCCAGCAAATCGCCCTTGGTGATCAACACGATGCGATGCGTATCGGCCAGCGCCGCGACCGCCTCGCGCGCATGCGGCAACAGGTGGATGGGGTGGCCCAGCATCTCCTGCCCGGCGGCCAGAATTTCGGCGATCACCGGGGCGGGGACGGTTTGATCGGTGATCTCGATGGCGGTTTCGATCATCGACAGCATGAAGCCTTTGATGCCAAACCCATATTGCCCGATATTGCGTTTTTCGGCCTCCAGCAGGCGGTCCATCAGCGCCGCGCGGTCGGTGAAATCGGCCAGAAGATCGGCAAACCTGTCCTGCGTCAGGCGAAAAAAGCTCTCGTTCTGCCACAGTGTATCATCCGCATCGAAGCCGATTGTTTCGATATTGCGCCGCATTTATCCTCGCTTGCCGGGGCCAAGCCTGCAAACGCCCCCTTTTCTGTGCCCCTCGCGGGCCTATATACTGGCCGTCACCAAACCATAACGGCGATCCCTTGGAAGGCGTAATGATTCTCACCCCGCTGACAGCCATGGCCACCAAACCCCGCACCGGGGATGAGGCCGATCTGCTGACCCAGACCAAGCCGAAAACCGAGCGCCCGCCGCTCTACAAGGTGCTGTTGCTGAACGACGATTACACGCCGATGGAATTCGTCGTGCATGTTCTGGAACGCTTCTTTGGCATCACCCATGGCCAGGCGGTCGAGATCATGCTGACCGTGCACAAGAAGGGCCTGGCGGTTGTGGGCGTGTTTTCCTACGAGATTGCCGAAACCAAGGTGGCTCAGGTGATGGATTTCGCCCGCCGCAATCAACACCCCCTGCAATGCACCATGGAGAAAGAGGAATAGCGCCCGCCCCGCGCGCCCTCACCCTTGAAATGACCCCAGATCGTTGGACCCTTGCGCTGCAAAGCGGTGACATGGCGTGGCCCGAGGCGGGCCGCGTGTTGGTGATGCGCGCGCATGGCGACGCTGAATTCGAGGCGTTGGGCGGGGATCGCGTGCAGGCCGTGCAGGGTTTTTTCCCTGATCACGCCCGGTTGCAGGCGCGCGACATTGATGCGGTCGTCGCGCCCGAGGGGAGCTATGCGGCGGCATTGGTGCAGATCGTGAAATCCAAGGCCGAGACCCTGTCGTTGATCGCGGCGGCAATGGCGCATGTCGAGCCCGGCGGCGTGATCGCGGTCGATGGGCAAAAGTCCGAGGGCATCGAATCGGTGCTCAAGGCGGTGAAACGGTCGCTGCCCGTCGATGGCACGATGTCGAAATCGCATGGCAAGCTGTTCTGGTTGACGCGGCCCGATGTGGTGCCTGTCGAGATTTCCGGTTGGGCGGTGCAACCTGCGCCCGTCGATGGCGGCTGGCTGACGGCCCCCGGAATGTTTTCGCCCGCCGGGCCCGATGCGGGATCGGAGCTTTTGGCCGCGCTGGTGCCGCGGTTCAAGGGCGCTGTGGCCGATCTGGGGGCCGGGTGGGGCTATCTGGCCGCGTCGCTGCTGAAGGAACAGCCCGATATCGAAACGCTGGACCTGATCGAGGCGGAATGGAGCGCGCTGGAGGCGGCAAAGGAAAACGTCACCGATCCGCGCGCCCGGTTTTTGTGGGCGGATGCAACGCAGGTCGTGCCCGACCGGCGCTATAATGCCGTCATCTCGAACCCGCCCTTTCACACCGGCCGCGCGGCTGAACCCGCGCTTGGCCAGGCCTTTATCGCGGCGGCGGCCCGGATGCTGAAACCCTCGGGTCAGTTTTTCATGGTGGCCAACCGCCACCTGCCCTATGAAGCGACGCTGAAAGAGCATTTCGCCACCGGCACGCTGTTGGCGGAGCTTGGTGGCTACAAACTCTATCAGGCAGGCAAGCCGAAATCGGCCCGCCGCACCTGACAACAGGAGACTTCTCGGATGTCCCTATCTGTCGCTGGAAAAACCGCCATCATCACCGGGGCCGCCAATGGCGTCGGTCTGGCAATTGCCCGTCATTTCATTGAACAGGGGGCCAATGTGATGCTGGCCGACCGCGATGAGGCGCGTCTGGCCGATGAGGTGGGTCAGGCCGAAGATGAACGCGGCCAGGCCCGGTATTTTGCCGGCGATCTGCGTGAGCGGCTGACGGTCGCCAACTTGCTATCGGCCACCATCGATGCCTTTGACCGGGTCGATATCCTGATCAACGCGTCGCGGCAGGTGATGGAATCGGATCCGCTGGATGCCAGTGACGACACCGTCGAAATGTTGATGCAGCAGAACATGTACACGGCTCTGCGGCTCAGCCAGGCCGTCGCCAAGCGGATGATCGCACAGGCCGAGGAAGACGGAGTCGAAGAAGGCTCGATCGGGGCCATCGTCAACCTGTCCTCGATCGCGGCGCGGCGCACGCACCCGGACCTGTTGGCCTACTCGGTCAGCTCGGCGGCGCTCGATCAGGTAACCCGCAGCCTGGCGGTGGCGCTGGCCCAGCATCATATCCGGGTCAACGGCGTAGCTTTTGGCTCGCTGATGTCCCACAGCCTGAAGGAAACCCTGAAGGACAACCGTGAATTGCGCAGCGAGATCAAGCAATGCACGCCGCTTGGGCGCATCGGATCGGCGCGCGAAGTGGCGGCGGCGGTGCAGTTTTTGTGCTCGGACGGGGCCGGGTTCGTGACCGGCGAGCTGATCACCGTCGATGGCGGGCGCACCTTGCTGGATAATGTGACCTCGGCGGCGCATTAAGGCGGCACGCAGCCCGCTTCAAAAAAACCCCTGCGGCGCGCAGCAGCAGGGGCGGTGTTGTGCGATTGGATCCGTGGCGGTCGGTTCAGGGCTGTTCGTCCTCATCGTCATCCGAATCGGGCAGATTGAAGAAACTGTCGGCATCCAGCACTTTTTCGGGTTCGCGATCTTCGTCATCCGTCGAGTCAGACAGCGAAAAGGTTTCAAGCCCGGAAATCGAGGACGGGATGCGCGGCTCGGCCTCCATGCCAAGCGATTGCTCGGTCGAGACCAGCTTGCGCCGTTCATCATCGGTCATGCCACCGCCTTCGGCGGCAATCTTGGCGGCGGCCTTCTGCACCACGGCATCCAGTTCGGACTGCTTGCACAGGCCAAGCGCCACCGGGTCGATGGGCTGGATGTTGGAGATGTTCCAATGCGTGCGCTCGCGAATCGCCTGGATGGTCGGCTTGGTGGTACCGACCAGCTTGGAGATCTGGCCATCGGTCAGCTCGGGGTGGAACTTGACCAGCCACAGGATCGAAGCGGGGCGATCCTGACGTTTCGACAGCGGTGTATAACGCGGACCACGGCGCTTTTCCTCACCAACGGCGGCGGGGTTGAACTTGAGCTTCAGCTTGTGGCCCGGATCCTTTTCGGCGGTGTCGATTTCGTCCTGGGTCAGCTGATTGTTGGCAATCGGGTCAAACCCTTTGACGCCGGTCGCAACATCGCCGTCGGCAATGCCCTGCACTTCCAATTCATGCAGGCCGCAGAAATCGCCGATCTGGCGGAAACTGAGCGTGGTGTTGTCCACCAGCCAGACGGCGGTGGCTTTGGCCATGATCGGTTTGTTCATCTCATAGGCTCCTTCAAATTCGCATATCCCCCTTGTGCCGGGAAACGGCTCGTCGGGTCTGGCCGCGACGTGTCCTCATTGTAAGGGAGGTTGAGGCGTATATAAGCAGGATAAAGCCGGGAGGGAAGGGCAAATGATACGAGCCATTTTGGCATTGATGCTAAGTGTCAGTTCAGCCTGGGCCGAGGGCGAAAGCGCTGGCGAATTCGACTATTACGTGCTGAGCCTGAGCTGGACGCCGACATGGTGCGCGATCGAGGGCGACCAGCGTGGATCGCCGCAATGCGACCCGGGACGGGGCTTTGGTTTCACCATGCACGGGCTCTGGCCGCAATACGAGGCGGGTTGGCCGAGCTTTTGTCCGACGACGGAACGGAACCCATCGCGGGCCATGACCGGTGCGATGGCCGATATCATGGGATCGTCGGGTCTGGCTTGGTATCAATGGAACAAGCATGGCGTTTGTTCGGGCCTGTCTGCGTCGGAATATTTTGCGCAATCCCGCCTGGCCTATGAGGCGATCAACAGGCCCGAGGTTCTGCGTCGTTTGGAGAGTGACTTACGCCTGCCCGCTGAAGTGATCGAAGAGGCGTTTCTGGAGGAAAACCCGCAGTTGAGCGATGGGATGGCCACGGTGACATGCCGCGAAGGCCGGGTTCAGGAAATGCGGATTTGCCTGACACGAGACCTGGAACCACGTGCCTGCGGGTCCGATGTGGCGCAGGATTGCTCACTGGACGACGCGCTTTTTTCGCCGATGCGCTGAGTTGCATGGACAGGAGCGAGGGGCCAGCCCCTCGCGCTCCCCGGGATATTTGATGCGCAAAGAAGGCCAATTTTATTAAAATTGTCGTTTCTTCTTTGTGAAAATACTCCCGCCGGAGGCTACGACGGTCGTGCCAAAGGGGTGCGGTATGAGGGGTGCGTTCCGTTACCACCGGGCACCAATCCAAGTATCGGTTTGCCATGCCGAAGGCGCGGCGCGATTTGACTGAAGTCAGAACGCCTTGCGGGCACGCAGCGCAGCCGAGATCGTGCCATCGTCGAGGTAATCCAACTCGCCGCCAACGGGTACACCCTGGGCCAGTGATGTCACGGTCACGTCGCGGCCTTCGAGTTCGCCTGCGATGTAATGGGCGGTGGTCTGGCCGTCGACGGTGGCATTCAGCGCGAGGATCACTTCGGTCACACCCTCACGGGCGACGCGGTCCAGCAGGTTCGGGATCCGCAAATCCTCGGGCCCGACCGCATCAAGCGCCGAGAGCGTGCCACCCAGCACATGGTAGCGCCCGGAAAACACATGGCCCCGTTCCATGGCCCAGAGGTCTGCGACATCCTCAACCACGCAGATCTGGCCATTGGCGCGTTTTCCGCTCTGACAGATTTCGCAGGTCTCGGAAGTGCCGATATTGCCGCAGGTCAGGCATTCGCGCGCCGTCGCCGCGACCTCTGCCATCACATCGGCCAGCGGTGTCATCAAAAGCGCGCGTTTCTTGATCATATGCAGCACCGCGCGACGGGCAGACCGGGGGCCGAGCCCCGGCAGCTTGGCCATAATCTCGATCAGGGCCTCTATGTCGCGCGACGCGTCGGACATGTCAGAAGGGCAGTTTCATGCCCTCGGGCAGATTGAGCCCTTCGGTCAGGCGGGCCATTTCCTGTTGACTGCGCTCGGCAGCCTTGGCCTGTGCGTCCTTGACCGCGGCCAGGATCAGATCCTCGACCACTTCCTTTTCGTTCGGGTCAAAGATCGAGGGGTCGATATCGAGCGCCGTCAACTCACCCTTTGCGGTGGCCGTCGCGCGCACCAGCCCGGCTCCGGCCTCACCCTCAACCGTGATCGCGGCCAGGCTTTCCTGCATCTCGGCCATCTTGCCCTGCATGTCCTGCGCCTGTTTCATGATCTTGGCCATATCGCCAAGCTGGCCCAATCCCTTCAGCATATCGTCATTCCTCAATCCAAATCTGTTGCTGCAATAGATACAGGGCACCGTGTGCCCCTACAAGGCCGCGCGGTCACTCATCCTCGAAGGGATCCCATTCGTCATCAACCTCGGGCAAGGCCGTGACGGCGGCCTCGATCGCCATTGCCTCACGCGATCTGATCCCGGTGATCTTTGCCTTGGGAAAGGTCGCAATGACCGCCTGCATCAAAGGGTGCTCCATGGCCTCAGCCTCAAGCGCGCGGGCCTTGGCGTTGTCCTGTTCCTCAAGCGTTTCGCCGCCGCCCTCATTGGCCAGCGTCACCGTCCAGCGCACCCCGGTCCAGTTCTTCAGCGACCCGGCCAGGCGCTGCGCCAGATCCTGCGGCGCGCGGTCGGTGGGCTGGAAAGTGATCCGCCCCGGCGCATAAGAGACCAGGCGAAGGCAGGTTTTGACCTCGACCAGCAGCTTGATGTCGCGGTTCGATTCAATCAGCGAGACCACCTTGTCAAACGTCGCGTAATGCGCCAGCGCGGTGTCCGTTTCGGGAGCCAATGCCGGGGCTGCACCGCCCGAGGGGCCGCGCGGGGCCAGGGCGCGGGGTGCTGAATTGCCGCCGGGGTTTTGCGGCGCGGCGGCGGCCGATGGGGGCGCGGGCGGGGTGATGCCCTGCAACTTGCGCAGCAGATCCTCGGGCGGCGGCATGTCGGCGACATGGGTCAGGCGGATCACCGCCATTTCGGCGGCCATCATCGCGTTCGGGGCCAATGCCACCTCCTCCAGCGCCTTCAGCAGCATCTGCCAGGTGCGCGCCAGTACCCGCATCGACAGCTTTTCGGCCAGCGCCTGCCCGCGGGTGCGTTCATCGGGGCTGATGGTGGGGTCGTTGGCGGCGTCGGGCGTGATGTTGATGACGCTCAGCCAATGGGTGATCTCGGCCAAGTCGCGCAGCACCGCCATCGGGTCGGCCCCGTCGGCATATTGGCTGCCAAGCTCATCCAGCGCGCCCGCCGCATCGCCAGACATGATCTTGTCGAAAAGATCCATGACCCGGCCGCGATCGGCCAGCCCCAGCATGGCGCGGACCTGATCGGCGGTGGTTTCGCCGGCCCCATGCGAAATCGCCTGATCCATCAGGCTCATCGCGTCGCGCACCGACCCTTCGGCGGCCCGCGTGATCAGCGCCAGTGCATCCTCGGCAATCTCGGCCGCTTCCAGCGCCGCGATGGATTTCAGATGCGCGATCATCACTTCGGGCTCGATTCGGCGCAGATCGAAGCGCTGGCAGCGTGAAAGGACCGTGACCGGAACCTTGCGGATCTCGGTGGTGGCGAAGATGAATTTCACATGGGCCGGCGGTTCCTCAAGCGTCTTGAGCAGCGCGTTGAAAGCGCTGGTCGACAGCATGTGAACCTCGTCGATGATATAGACCTTGAACCGCGCGGTGGCGGGCGCGTAATGAACCGAGTCCAGAACGTTTGACCGGATATCGTCGATCTTGGTCTGCGAGGCACCGTCCATCTCGATCACATCGACATGCTGACCGGCCATGATGGCGGTGCAGTTCCGGCAGGTGCCGCAGGGCTCGGTGGTGGGGCCGCCCGCCCCGTCGGCCCCGATACAGTTCAGCCCCTTGGCTATGATGCGCGCGGTGGTCGTCTTGCCGGTGCCGCGAATGCCGGTGAGGATGAAGGCCTGCGCGATGCGGTCGGCGTCAAAGGCGTTTTTCAGGGTGCGGACCATCGCCTCCTGCCCGATGAGGTCGGCAAAGCTGGCGGGCCGGTATTTGCGGGCCAGAACCTGATATCCGGTGTCGGGGCTGTCGGTCATGGGCATCCTGTTTGATCAGTGGTCCGGTTACCGTTCTAGAGCGGCGCGGGCCCTGCAACAACCCGGCTTGGGCGGGGCGGATCCCAGAGCGATGACCTGGTTTGACCTCATCGCGAACCCGGCCTATGGTCTGCCTGCCTTCGGGGCAAGGCATCCAGATCCGCGGAAAGCTGCTGCTGGCATCCCCTCATCACGACGGACATTCCATTCGGTTTGACCTTTGCCCGACCAGCGGATCGCGGGCGATGATTGAGGTAAGCCGATGACGAATTCCCTGGATAAATTGCGCCGTGATGC
>Ga0316205_10001283_pt1 | contig 33567 bp, 31 predicted proteins | sample 3monthpyrite_MG_FD_204941 | JGI IMG/M metagenome (GOLD analysis project Ga0316205, IMG submission 204941) | Microbial mat bacterial communities from mineral coupon in-situ incubated in ocean water Damariscotta River, Maine, United States -... | ecosystem: Environmental > Aquatic > Marine >...
GCTTTTACATCGCTCTCGCCCTTCCGTGGGCTCCGCGAAATTAGTACATCCGTGTACAGAATCGCTCTCGCCCTTCCGTGGGCTCTGCGAAATTAGTACATCCGTGTACAGAATCGCTCTCGACCCAAAGCTGTCATTCAACATGTTGCTCTATAAACAACTTGATATTACTAAGCTATCAAAAACGTTGCCCATAACTGTAATATCTAAGACTTGTTTGGTGCAGTAGCGCGTGTTCGACCTGCAGCTTTGATAGCAGAAGTTTTAATAGCATCTGCAATTTCTTCGGATGCTTTCGTGCTCTTCATTGCCCGCGCAATGTTTAATCCACCTATCAGTACACCCAGCATAGACCAAGCTCTAGATCGACGATCTTCTTCTGAGCTACCTGCGAGGCCACTTGCTATAAGGTCAGCAATTATACTCATTTTTTTTTCAAACGCAGAATGAACCTTGGCGCCAAAACGAACTACTTCCGGTGTTAGTGTTGCCATTGCACAGCCGCAGTCAAGATCATTCTGGTGCGGCTTGCCGAGGTAATATTCTGCGAAGGCCTTGACCCAGGCAGCCCCATATTCGGTTTGAAATTTTGGAATCCCCTTAATAACATCATCAAGTCCCGCTGTTAAAGCAACCTCGAACGCGCCATCTTTTGAGCCAAAGTGTGAATAAAATGCACCGGAGGTGACGCCGGCAGCCTTTGCTAGCCCGTCGACACCGATACCGGCATAACCATGCTTTCGAAAACCACGTCCTGCAGCATCAAGCATTTTTTGCCGAGTTTTCTCTTTATGGTCTGTTTTATAGCGCATTTTATATCCTTGTGAGTTCTATTACTGCAGTACTTGGTTTTGTGGTGGGTATTATATAGTGATGGTTATATTATAGGCTGAGATGATGGATAAAGAAAGATAAGCACCATTCTTCTATTGTTTGATATTGAACGATATTTAAATATTTTTTATTGACAGCATAACGATCGCTATTCTATAGTAAGATAACGTTCGTTATGTTACGGGCGCCCTAGCGGAGTTCCGTTGGGATAATTGACTTAAAGGAAAAAACTTATGCCTCTTACACTACATCTTACTGAAGGCGTTATACCTTCAGGAACAGAAAAAGAAGCCGTCAAACAAATCACCGATGTGTTTTTGAAATGGCACGGCCTGACAGGAAATAAAGTCATGACACCAAATGTCACTGCGATGATGCAAGTATTACCAAAAAGATCGACATTCTCGGGTGGTGAAGCCGTATCGGGTGCCTGGATCGAATTTAAAACACCGTCATTCGCATTTACTGATAGAGATGTTCAAATTGGTCTTGCTAAAGAAGCAACTGACGTGATTTATAATCTGTCGGGTGGAAAGCAACCTCGAGATAACATTTATTTTAATGTGACTCATGCGGTTGATGGTACGTGGAATCTTGACGGACAAGCGATGACTAACGAGCAGTTAGGTGAGGCTATTTCAACAGGCTAAGTCTCTTTGTTAATATCGAGTAATCTTTAATTTTTTTAACCATTAATATAACGATCGTTATATTAATGGTTTTTTTTAAACAATCATAGTGGTAATCAACATGAAAAGAATATTGCACACTATGTTGCGTGTTGGTGACATGCAACGTTCAATAGATTTTTATACCAAGGTCATTGGTATGCGAGTTCTGCGTACTCTGGACCAACCAGCGGAAAACTACACACTCGTATTTCTTGGTTTTGGAGAGGAGTCAGATACATGCGTCCTTGAACTGACATATAACTACGGTCAATCCGACTACAACATGGGTAATGCTTATGGACACATTGCAATAAGTGTTGATAACTGCGATGTCGCATGTGCCGATATAAAAGCAAAAAGAGGCGTGGTAGTTCATGAACCTAAAAAGTTACAAGGAAGTAATGAAACAATCGCCTTTGTAGTCGATCCTGATGGTTACCAAATTGAATTAATTCATAGACCTGAAACTTTATAACTAAATATAAACTAAGAGGATTAACCAATGAAAAAATTTACACAAGTATTATTTATAGTATTTTTGTTTGCGTCGATTCAAAATAGTGTGCAAGCCGCAGCTAGTGGTTACACGCTTCCACTTAATCTGGCTGTAAAAGCTGCAAACGAAGCTGTACGTTTCTGTGGAGCATCGGGATATCACATTACAGCCACAGTGGTAAATATGTCTGGTCAGATAAAAGTCCAGCTTAAAGGTGATCGTAGTACGGTTCATACCAAAGATACCGCGTTTCGAAAAGCTTATACTGTTGTAACCTTAGGGCCCGTATTCAAATTAGATACGAGTACCCAAGTTGCAAGATTGATGATGAACAATCCCAGCAAGCCTGCTTTTTTAACAGTGCCAATGATCACGCCATTGCCAGGAGCTGTTGCGATTAAAGCAAAAAATGAGATTGTTGCTGCCATTGGTGTAGGTGGAGCACCAGGTGGTGATAAGGATGAGGCGTGTGCTAAAGCAGGGATGTTGATCATTACGGATAAACTTCCAAAGTAGTTAGCATTAGGATGATAGGATTAGAGAGGAAAATTTTATAACAATAGTACGTTCAAGGACTCAGACTAGACAATAGTCCGAGTCCTTGAACGTACTATTGTTATACTCTCAAAACTAGAATTTTTCACTCTACTTATTTGAAATTATTATTATTTTTTGTCGAATGCCCGCTTTGGCCGATTCCGGCCTAACTATGCTTTCATGCATGCTCTCGCCTTACCGCATAAAAAAACCCTCCGCCAGGGAGGGTTTTCATTCAAGCAGAATGACTACTTATAAACTCTGATAATAATCAATCAGAATCTTGGCAACTTCAGGGCGTGAGAATTCTTTTGGTGGCGCTTCACCGTTACCGAGCATTTCACGAACCTTGGTGCCTGACAGCAATACGAAGTCTTCTTTTGCATGATCGTCAACTTCACGCATCATCACAACTTTGTCGAGTTTCTTCGACCATGCTGTATGGTCAGCCATGAACATTTCGATTTCCAAAGCGCCTGCAGGTACTTCAGTTTCGAAGATGGTTTGTGCGTCGAATGCACCGTAGTAATCACCAACACCAGCATGGTCACGACCAATGATGAAATGTGTTGCACCCATGTTCTGACGGAAGTAGGCGTGTAGTACTGCTTCACGAGGGCCGGCATAAAGCATGTCGAAACCATAACCGGTAACCATAGCGCTATTAGGTGGGAAGTAGACTTCAACCATTTTACGGATAGCTGCATCACGTACAGGGGCCGGGATATCGCCAGGTTTGAGTTTTCCCAGCAGCATGTGGATAACCAGACCGTCACAATTGAGTCGATCCATGGCCATGTGGCAAAGTTCTTCGTGAGCCAGATGCATAGGATTACGGGTCTGGAAAGCAACAACCTTTTTCCAGCCGTGTTCGTTGATTTCGTTACGAATTTCAACCGCGGTGCGGAAAGTATCAGGGAATTCAGTGCTGAAATAACTGAAGTTCAGAACCTTGATCGGGCCTGAGATAGCTGTGCGACCAACGGTGTTGAATGCATTAACGCCAGGATGTTCCATATCGTCAGTACGATAGACCTTGTCAGTCATGGTTGCCATTTGCTCATCGGTGACAGTTTCGATAGCTTCAACAGTCTGAACAGCGATGACCGGGTTGCCGTCGACATTGGGGTCACGCAGGGCAATCTGGGCACCGACGTCTATGCCATCAGCACTTTCAACCAGGTTCAGAACGGGAACCGGGAAAAACTGGCCAGATGTAGTTTTCATGGATTCGGCTACACTCATGGCATCAGCTACAGTCATGTAACCGGTTAGCGGCGTGAAGTAACCACCACCCATCATGACGGCGTTACCGGCGGCGGCTGAACTGATAGTGACTGAAGGCATGCCTTCGGCTGCTTTGCTCAGTGCATCATGTTCGTCGGTGTTATAAACGAACAAAGGCATTAATTCATCTGATCCAATTGGCTTGATCATAAGGTCTACCCTCTTTAATATATTATCCAAAAATTCTTTTTAGCCTGGAGTTCTATTTAAGGTAAGTGGTTTGAAAAGTGCTCCACTAGGGCAAGGTCAAACTCCAGAATTGAAGCGGACTATAGCAGAGGATGGCTATTGTGTGGGCATGAATTTGCCTGTTTGTCCATGAGATTAATAATGCCTTTATAAAACTGACAAATATCTATGTAATCATGTTGTTTTTGATAGGATTATTAAGAATATTTAAATGGTTGGAAATAGATGGTTTAGTCTCTGGCTCGGTTATAGTATGAGAAATAACCATTGTTTTAATGGTTTGGAGAGTATTTATGGGTGTTATTAACATTTTTTAATCGGGTGAATCCAAACCTGGCCGGGATTCCCTTGAAGGATCCTGAATATGGTTTACTCTTGGTTATTATGAATCTATCAAATCCCCTTCCTTTCGTGTTGTCACCTGTTGTTGTCGAAAGTGGATTGGTTAAAAAATAGACAATTGATGCATTTTTAACCAATCCATGATTTTGAATATGATTATTTTATCGATTACTTAATTTCTCTTGACCTGCGTCAATATGTCGCAGGGCAGGTTTTATATATTGTAGCCAGATGTACAGAAAAATCTAAACCCGGGTAATTAAAGGAGAGCCAGAGTGGAAAAGCATATAAATAAGCCAAAGAAGCTGGTGCTGGTTATAACGATGTTGACAGGTATTGGTATTTCTATGTCAGCAGTCGCAGCCTCAAAAGAAAAAATCAGTAGTGGTAAAAAGCTATATCAGCAGAATTGTGTATTTTGTCATCAGGCAGATGCAATCGGAAAACCAGGGGTTGCACCATCCTTGACCAACAAGGAATTCCTCAGTACTTCATCAGACAAATTTATCAAGGGCACGATCCGCGATGGCCGTGCGGGCACCGGTATGCCGCCATTTGGGCACCTTGGTCGCAAGGGTATTGATGCCATTACAGCCTATCTCCGTACATATGCTAAAGGCAAGAATCGCTCTGCGAGTATCGATAAACAGCCACGTTCACAGGGTGATGCACGTATGGGTAAGCTCTGGTTTGATCAGATTTGTTCAACCTGTCATGGTACTAATGGTGATGGTTATCTTGCTGGTGGTACCGGCACCGCAATTGGTAATGCCAGTTTTCTGAGTAAGGCCAGTGATGGTTTTCTTCGAGAAACCATTAAACATGGTCGTTCCAATACTCGCATGATTGGTTATTCGGGTCCTGAGGCGATGGCCAATCTCAGCGATCAGGAGATTGACGATGTGATCACCTATATGCGTTCGCTCGCTAAATAATTAAGGGGAAGAAAATGAAACGAATAAAGATGGACCGCAGGGATTTTCTCAAAAGCAGTGCATTCATCACTGGCGCCACAGGTGCGGCAGGATTGATGGTAGGCGCTAACCCTGAGCTGGAAGCAGCACCGGTCGATGCGAGTAAGGCAGCAGCGACACGTAAGACAGCAATAGCACAGTGTCCGTATTGTGGTGTGGGTTGTGGCACGATTATTCAGGCTGAGAATGGCAAAATTGTTTCCATGCGCCCAGATAAAGACCATCCAACTAATTATGGTCTGCAATGCATCAAGGGCCTGACAGCAGCCGAACCTATTTATGTAGACCGTATGGAAGGCGACTCGTATGTCCGTAAGGATGTCTGGGCCGAGTGGAACAAGAAGGGCCATGGTAATCTGGAATACACCAGTAAGACCAAAGGTTCATTCGATGAAGAGCATTTTGTTCGCGTCGCTTATGAAAAGGCCTCGGACATGGTTGCGCATAAATTAGCGCATTTAGCTAAAAAATACACAGGTAACTCGATTGCTCTGTATGGCTCCGGTCAGTTGACCATGGAAGGCCAATATCTCGAAAACCTGTTTATGAAAGGGGTGCTGGGTTCCAATACTATCGAGGCGAATGCACGTATGTGTATGACCTCAGCGGTAACCGGTTATTTCGCCACGCTGGGTTCTGATACGCCACCACTGGCTTATGATGATATCGAACTCGCAGATATGATCATGCACTTTGGTCATAATGCACGTGAGGCGCATCCGATTATTTTTTGGCGTGCAGCTGACCACAAACGTAAGAAAGATATTCCAACGGTTGTGGTTGATCCGCGTTACACAGGTACGGCCAAGGGTTATGAGGATATCAATCCAAAAAATTCTGTGCATGTACCGATTCTTAATGGTGACATTAGTTTCCTTAACGCGATTGCACATGTGTTATTGAAAGATCACAAAGATGTTATTGACTGGAAATTCCTCAAGGCACACACCACGGGTTGGGAAACCTATACTAAAGGTGTATTAAAAGATTATAGTCCTGAGCAGGTTCAAGACCGTATGGGCGGAGAAGGCCATGATGTATCACCCGCGTTGATTCGCAAGGTTGCGGGAATGTTTGCTGATGCCACGCGTAAACGCCTGGAACGTAGCAAAGGTAAGCAGGAAGGCAAGGGATATGGTGGTGTCATTATTATGTGGGGCATCGGTTATAACCAGCATATCCATGGCCAGCACAATACCATTTCAATTGTTAACCTGTTGACACTAACCGGTAATCTGGCCAAGCCAGGTTGTGGGCCGTTCTCCATGACCGGTCAGCCTAATGCAATGGGTGAACGTTTCACGGGTGGCCTGACCGGGCGTCTGCCATTCAATCAGCCATTAAAGAATGCATCACATCGTAAACATATGGCCAAACATTGGCGTGTACCGGAAAAGAACCTGATTACGGCGATGAGGGCGAAAAATCCAGGTTATGCTATTGGCATGATGGAGCGTGCGCTAAAGGACGATGTAAAGGCAATGGTGTTTGTTTATGCTACGCATATTGACTTGCCAGACCAGCAGACCCTGATTCGTCCGGCGATGTCGAAGACCTTTAACGTAGTACAGGAGATCTATCGCCATGCACCGAATAACCTCTATGCCGATGTTATTTTCCCGGCAGCAACCTGGGGTGAGGTGGACGGTACTTATATCAGTTCAGAGCGTCGTTTGAATCGTGTCGAAAAAGCGGCGGAGCCACCTCCAGGCTGTCGTCCAGATATGGACATGGTTATCGACAAGGGTCGTGAAGTCGCCCATCTGCTCGGATTGAATGCAGACAAGATCTTCCCATGGAAACGCAAGAAAGATGGTTTCTACGATTCACAGGAGATCTTCCGAGATATATTGGCAGCCTCAGAAGGTACTGATACTGATTTGACGGGTTTGCTTGATGTTGAAAAACTCGATGGCAAGACACCTTATGAGCAAATGCGTGATTTACGCGGTATTCAGTGGCCAGCACCAACCTATGAGATCGCCAAGGCGGGTGGTACCAAACGCCGTTATATGTTGCAAGAAGGCCAGTGGAAAAATAAACCTTATGGCTACTTCCGTACCAAAGACGGCAAGGTGCATATGAAGTTATGTTTGCAGGATTACAGTAAACGCGAAGAAATCACTAAAAAGCTTATGGAATTCGGTGCCAAGGGTAAGGAAGATTTATATACAATCGATAATATTGCACTGCTGAAACAGGCACGTGATATGGGGCTGACACCTGATTTGCCTGATGCAAAACTTCGCGGCAAGAAATGGGATAAGGTTCCGAAGGACAAATATCCATATTGGTTGGGTCTGGGTGTAGTTTATGAGCATTTCCATACGGCTAAATCCAATCGTAGTCCAACTACACGCCGTCTCGTACCAGAGATGTATGTTGAAATGCATCCTGATGATGCCAAAGATCTGGGTGTTAAGGATGGCGATAAGGTAAGGCTGGTGACCCGTCGTGGTAACTTCGAGGCCAAAGCTCAGGTGGGTCTTGATAGTCTGGTCAAACCGGCCCGTAACGTTGTACCGCGCGGCTATATGTTTAGTCCCTGGAACCTGTCAGTGGCTGATAGTGCTGATCCGAAGAAAAACAAGTGGCTGGTTAATAATACCTCCAGTCGCGTGTGGGATATCGTATCCGGACAGGTCGACTTCAAAAAGTTGGCTGTTCGAATCGAGAAGATCTGATCCGGCATGACTTTCTCCTCCCTGAAAAGGGAGGAGAGCCCATAAAATATAGAGTATCCTCTGCTTATGAAACGCAGACAATTCCTTGCAGACCTCATTTATGGTGCAACGGTTGCATTGACATTACCTGTTAGTGCCACCGAGGCACGTGTTAATACCACAGGTGTTCGATATTTGCGTCCACCGGGGGCATTACCCGAAGATCAGTTTAAATCGCAATGCATTCGCTGCGGTCAGTGTGGTGAGGTGTGTCCTAATCGCTGCATTACCTATTTTGGTATCGCTCATGGTACTGAGGTCATGGATACACCGTTTATTATACCGCGTGAGCAGGCCTGTATCCTGTGTATGAAATGTGGCGACGTTTGTCCAAGTGGTGCGATACAACCAATTAAAAAAACATATAAAGATATTATTGGCAAGGTCAGGATGGGTAAGGCGAGGGTGGATGAAAATCTATGTTTGTCTTTCCAGGGCAAGACCTGTGGCGTTTGTTATCGCGCCTGTAAGTTGCAGGACGTAGCCATCAGAATAGGCATGTTGGAACAGCCACATGTGTTGGATGGCTGTATCGGCTGTGGTCTGTGTGAACGGTCCTGTATTCAGATCCCGCAGGCGATTCGTATTATTCCAGACTATGGTTAATTAAATAGGTTTTAAATGATTCGACATTTAAACAAGTTACGCTGGGTGGTTTTGACGATCGTATTTTTGATGTTGATCGCGTTACCATTCATTCACCTGTATCAAACCTATCTCGCTGCCCATGCCTATGATCTGTTGGCACCGGCAGAGAAGCAGGTTTACGATGTTATGGAAATGCTGACCGACCCGTTTGTCAGTGATCCCGAACACGATCTGGATGCTATCAAGGGGAATACCTGGTCGGGCACATTTTTCGGTTTTCGACTGAGTGATCCGTTGGCGGTGGTATCACAATCGGCCGCTGGTCTGAGCCTGTATTGGCCATTTATACTGACTGGGCTCATTCCGCTGGTGTTAACACTTTTGTTTGGGCGTTTTTATTGTGGCTGGATTTGTCCTGCTACGTTTTTATATGAATTGAATTCCAATCTTGCCATCTTGTTGCACAAGCTCGGATTACATACGGGTAACCGCCATCTTGATCTTCGTTTTAAATACCTGGTGTTGGCAATTGGTTTGATTCTATCGGCGGTAACCGGGGCAGTATTGACTGCGACAGTCTATCCACCAGCGATCATTGGCCGTGAAATTTATTATGGTGTGGCCTTGAGTGGTTACAGTCATGTGGTGATCGGTGGTTTTGGTGCCGGTGCCGTATTTTTTATCTCAACCTTGTTGTTTGACCTGTTTGTATCCAGACGCGGTTTCTGCCGTTATCTGTGTCCTGGTGGTGCCTTGTATTCACTATTGGGGCATTTCCGTTTGTTTCGTATCCAGCGAGTGGTCGAAGATTGTAATGACTGCGCAAAGTGTAATGCTGTGTGTGAATTCGGGCTCGATCCCTTGCGTGATGGTTTTGGCATGGAGTGCAACAACTGCACGGCCTGTATTGCGGTCTGTCCAACCGATGCCTTGAAGTTTTCTGTGACGATCAAGGATCAAGCTTTTATGGGACCAGGGCATCTGGGTAAGGCCTATAAACGCAGCCAGGAAAGTAAGGTTGAAGCAGTCAAAGAACAAGGCAAGCAGACATGAAGCGACGTGGTTTCCTGACGTTGGCCGGACGTTCCATTATGGTCGTATTGGCAGCAACATTGCCGTTCGGATTCGCGCGTTTGATGAGCCCCAACGTTAGTGCAGATGTGCGTTGGCGTTTACGTCCACCAGGTGCATTAAAGGATGACGATGCCTTTATCTCGGCCTGTATCGGCTGCGGTTTATGTGGTGAGGTTTGCCCGCCCAAATGTATTCAGTTTTATACTCATGAAGGGGCCAAAAAGGTTAATACACCTTATATAGATCCTGCGCAAAAGGCCTGTATCCTGTGTGATAAATGCATGGAGGTTTGTCCAACTGAGTCATTAACGGTGATACCCAAGAAAGAGATCGATATGGGTATTGCGCAAATCGATCAATCGGCCTGTTATCCATGGGTAGATCAGGGAGTTTGTGGTGCCTGTGTGGTTGTCTGCCCACTAGGTGAACGTGCTATTGGATTTGATTTTGCTAATTTCTATAAGCCGGTAGTGCGTGATGGTTGTGTAGGGTGTGGTCAATGTGTTGAGGTTTGCCCTCATCCAAGTCTACCGATCTGGATCGTTGAACGTGGTTCGGGTACCGTCGCAAAACATGGAGCCGGGAAGCGACATCAATGGATACGATAATATAAAAATAAAGAGAGTTTATTTAGTGAAATCAAGATTACTGTTAACTGTGCTGATGTGTTTGATGACAGCATCCGTTTTTGCGCATCATGTATTGGGTCGTCCAGCCTATAGCCTTAGTGATGATTCCAATACCCCTCCGAGTATGCAGGTTGAGACACAAATAGGTGATTTTTTTGTTACCTATATGGTGTTCCCTGCATTTCCACAACCAGGTCAACAGGGCCGAGTGAATCTGTATGCAACACATCGTGATACAGGCAAACCGTTTAATGGGCAAGTGACATTTGTGATCAAGGATGACAAATGGTTTGGTGGTCATAAGGAAACATTGGGTACGCAGAATATTGATGATGGTGTTTACCGACAGGGTTTTCTGGTCACTAATGCAGGTGACTATATTATCAGTGCACAGTTTTTCTCGGATGAGGCACCTTATACCATTGATTTCCCTTTAAAGATTGGTCAGGTTTCAGGCATTGGACCAATTGGCATTGCGTTAATTATTATTGTGAGTGTTTTGATAATTGTTAGTCTGATGCAGCGTAAGCGATTATTGCGTGGCAAGATACAAGTCGCACATAAGGACGCGACTTAATGACCATGACCCATCCAGGTCTGCCGTTTTCCTGGCAGATTTTAATTGCTGTGTTCATGTTGCTGGTGTCTGTATGGGCAATATTAGTCAGGCCGCCGGCAAAAGCCAGGTACCAGGGCTGGTCTTTAGAGCAAATGCCTTTGATTGGTTTATTGGTACGTTTTCTGAATAGTAGCCCATGGCCGTTATTATTTGCGAAAATCATCATGGTGGTGATATTTGTAACGGTCATATTCGCAGGGCTTCAGGGTACACCCATTCCGGAGCGAAACCTGGCAACCGTATTGACATGGAACCTGTGGTGGGCAGGTTTGATCGTGGCTATCTTCTTCCTTGGATCGGCCTGGTGTGCAATTTGCCCATGGGATGCGTTGGCAACCTGGTTGGTACGTCGGCGATTATGGGGGCGAGGTAAACTCAATAATAGTCTTAATCTAAAAGTACCAAAATGGCTGCGAAATGTCTGGCCGGCATTGTTAATGTTTATGGCCTTGACCTGGTTTGAGCTGGGTGTGGGTGTCACACTCGACCCTTATGCAACAGCGGTGTTATCACTCTTAATGGTCGTGATGGCAACAGTGTCACTGGCGTTATTTGAAGACAAGGCATTTTGTCATTATTTTTGTCCGGTCGGGCGCACAGTGGGTTATTACTCACAACTGGCCCCGGTTGCATTACGTCCATTGGATCCAGATGTTTGCGCGGCCTGTACAACACTCGAGTGTTATCATGGTTCTGACAAGGTAGAACCTTGTCCTACACATCTGGTTATGGGTACATTAAAAGAAAATACCTTTTGCACATCTTGCGGCAATTGTGTTCAGAGTTGCCCGGATAATAATGTGTCGTGGCATTTACGTCCGCAAAGTGTCGAAGTAAAACAGGATGCAAGACCAAACTGGGATGATGCCTGGTTTATGTTGGGTTTGTTAACCTTGACAAGTTTTCATGGTATTACCATGTTGCCGTTCTGGTATGACGGTATCAGTCAGTTTGGTGGTTGGATAGGGGATTCCGGGCGGTTACTGTTGAGCTTCAGTCTGGGAATGTTATTGATCATGTTTGCGCCGATAGCCTTGTACGCCGGGTTGGTATATTGGGCGCAATGCTGGACACGCAAAGCTATACGATACCGTCAGGCTTTTTCAGTATTGGCCTTTGCTTCACTGCCCTTGGCATTTTCCTATCATATTGCACATAATCTTAATCATTTGGTGCGTGAGTCTCATGACCTGTGGACGTTGTTTACCAATCCGCTTGGAGTAGGTACACAACCTTTGAGTATGATGGAAAAACACGAGCGACATCTGCAAATGATAATTTCGCAAGATACATTGTTTTTGTTGCAAGGTGGTTTGATGATATTTGGATTTTGGTTGGCAATTCAAGTGATTCGTTATCGTGCATTTGCATTGTATTCAGAAACAAGATTATGGGTACTACCGATCATTTTTTTTGCAATATTGATACATGGTTTTGATTTATGGCTCATGGCGCAGCCGATGACTATGCGGATGTAAAAGATAAAGATCTAACGCAAAAAATAAATAAAGGAATTCTATGGACCGTCGTGCATTTTTTAGAAGAGCCGCTGGTAAAGCCACCGAAGTTGTTGTTAAAGAAGTTGATGAGAAAGTTAACGCCGAGGCAGCGCACTGGATTCGTCCGCCTTATGCTTTGGGTGAGCTTGATTTTTTGCTGGCTTGTACGCGCTGTGGGGAATGTGTAACGGCTTGTCCACACCAGGTGATATTTACGTTGGAGTCACGTCTGGGTGCGAAGGTGGTGAATACGCCGGCCATGGATCTGCTCAATAAGGGTTGCCACCTCTGTGAAGACTGGCCCTGTGTAAATGCTTGTGAACCCCATGCTTTGAAGTATCCGGAGGTCGATGACGATGAGGTCGCTCCATTGCCTGTCCTGGCCAGGGCGGTGATTAATACCAGTACTTGTCTTCCCTATTCCGGCCCTGAGTGCGGAGCATGTCAAGGTAGTTGTCCGGTAGAGGGGGCCATGGTCTGGCAAATAGAGCGACCCAGTATCGACCTGGAGCGTTGTGTTGGTTGTGGACTCTGTCGAGATGCCTGTATTGTTGAACCAAAAGCGGTTTTGATTAGCTCGATCCATAAGCAGGAGGCTGTATGAGTGAATCAATATTCAGAAAAATTATTAATGCTATTCTGAAATCAAATTTAAAGTATCCGTTAACATTGTTGTTCACATTTTTTCTTCTGGGTATTATTTTTTGGGGTGGTTTTAATACCGCTATGGAAATGACGAACACAGAAACTTTCTGTATTTCCTGTCATGAGATGGAAAAGAATGTTTATCAAGAATATAAAAACACCATACATTACACTAATCGTACTGGTGTGCGTGCCACTTGTCCGGATTGTCATGTGCCACGTGAGTGGACACATAAATTCGTACGCAAGATTAAAGCGAGTAATGAGTTGTTTCATAAAATATTAGGTAGCATTGATACGCCAGAAAAGTTCGAAGCGAAAAGGCTGGAGCTGGCGCAGCATGTCTGGATATCCATGAAGAAAACGGATTCACATGAATGTAAAAATTGTCATAGTATTCAGTCAATGGATCTTGGGAAACAAACAAAATTATCTAATGTGAAACATGCGCGGGCGATAAAAAATAATATGACTTGTATTGATTGTCATATGGGCATAGCCCATCAGTTACCTGCAGACTTCGACGAAGACGGCAAATTGCATGATCAGTTCGAAAAAACCAAACGTCCTTGTAATGATTGCCATAAGGGTATGGCATGGAGTGGAGAAAAGTAACTGTAGTCGAGTGCCTGGTTCGACATGTAACTGATGTTTGTAAATGATGAAGTTATGCTGGAATGGCGCTAAATATATTAACCCCCCGTCTTTTAGTGCATCAATTGGCCATTTTCATAACAGTGAGTTTCACACATTTCACTCGTGTATTTCACACTGTTATTTTTCGTTAATTCCGTGATTATATCCCTGTGCTAAATGCAATCTTGCATGAAAAATCAGCATTTAAGGAGAGTTACCATGAATACCAAAACACGATATACGACCACACTGTGCGTAATGTTTTCACTGGCAATGACAGGTAATGCGCAAGCCTGTTTTTATAAGGGTGACCCGGTTCTGACACCTTCAGGTTATGACGTGCCAAAATCAAGCTTTGACAGCGAGTGCTACTATGGTGGCGATCCGGTAATGGAAAAATCCGGAAAATATGATATTCCCGCTATATTAGCTGAAGGAAGTTATTACTATCTAGCTGACCTACGGGAAGCTGGAACAGTAGACGCTGATGCATATGATAAAGTTGACTTTTCTGCATTCGAATGGGAAACAGAAACTCCTGCCAATCGCAAGATTGATGCAACAAGGCAATCCAAAAGTAATAATACACCTGATAGTGGCGAGCATAGTTGGACACCTGAAGAGTGGGACAGGACTTATTAATCTGATAGTAAAATATGATAGATGGATGGCGCTCCCGATTGATGATTTTTATTCAATCGGGCCGGGATGAATAAGTCAGTTTGCTTTAATGGTTATACAACTCCATTTCTATTAGCTGCAATAATATATTAATACTTAACTTCTAAATCTGGATTTATATCGCGGTTGTATTCTTCCCCGTTAGTAACAATACGAGAAGATCATGGACCGAACGGATCTCTTTACCAAAGGGTAGTGGCTCGGTTCCACGGAAAAACAGGCCACGTTTGACGTCGCCACGTTGTGCTGCGGCTAGTTGAGTTTCAATGCAGAATTGTCCGGCATCAGGATTGCCATCTTTAAAGCCACAATGACTCAGGCATTCAAGGTTACGCGGGCAGGCTGCTTTTCTGACGCCTGCACTTTCGCGTAATGCAGTCTCTTTTTTCAGGTACCGTTCCAGCCAGGGGGTGAGCACGGCACGGGCAGGCAATCCGGCACAGCTCAGGAAGGTAACAATCTCGTCGGGTATGGCATTTAGCAGTACCTGTTTAAATTTAATATTGGCATCACCTTCTTTGGTGACGGCAAATGGTGTTCCGATTTGTGCGCCGTTTGCGCCGTTGTCTACTAAGGTTTGAATTTGTTCATGCGAGGTAATGCCACCTGCTGCAATCAGTGGAATCTGGTTTTGCTCAATTCCCATTTTAGTGAATAGCTCTCTGGTTTCATGTAATACATTGCGATATTCAAATCGGGCATCATTAATGTCTTCAATTTTGGTTGCGCCCAAATGTCCGCCAGCAAACCCGGGATGTTCTATAACGATAGCGTCAGGTAGTCGTTTTTTACGCATCCAGCGTTTTAGTACAGCGCGAATACCTCGAATTTCAGAGAGGATAGGAATGAGTGCAACCTTGTCAAATCCACTGGTGAGTTCAGGTAGATTTAATGGCAAGCCGGCACCCATAATAATGGCATTAGCACCACTCTTACAGGCCTGAGCAACCAGTTCGGCATGATGCTTGACGGCCTGCATGACATTAACAGCTATAAAACCATTATTGCTGATATTTCTTGCGGCTGATATTTCACGATCCAGGGCTATGAGGTTGCCTTCGAATAGTGTGTTATGGTCGCGGCAACGATGAGTTTCTTGCATGATGTCGTGATGTAATCGGCGTAGTTCAACACTGGCGATAGTACCAATGGCCCCTTCACTGGCAACGGTTCCGGCCAGTTTATGGGCAGAAATCCCAACCCCCATGCCACCTTGAATAATGGGTAATAGCTGGTGTTCCTTGATATTTATTAAGGGTAGGTCGGTCTGGATCATGTCTGATTTTCTCAATAATAAAGCGCACTATGTTAACCAGATTATTGATTGTGGAATTGATCCTGATCAAGGAAAGCTGACTTAATTAGTGCCAGTATCTATCAGGAAAAATCATGATAATTTGCTAAACTTGTAATATAAATGATTTTTGGAGGAGGAGAGATGGGAGACAAAGACAAGTCAGTAGTTCCTGAGCAGATCAGTTGCGAGATTTGTCTCAAGGAAGTGCCAAAATCTGATGCGCAGAGTGTTGAAGTCAATGATTACGCGATGTATTTTTGCGGGCTTGATTGTTTTGATAAATGGCAAAAGAGACAAGAGCAGGGCAAGGAATAGATTCCATTTGCCCTGCTTTTTTGTGCAGATAATTACACTGTCTGGTAATACAGGTTTTGCGGATGGTTCGCTTGCGCAAAAAAGAACCAGCGCTCTGCCAGCAAGCCAAGATACTGAATGATAAATGCACTGATTAATACGTCGGCATTGCTATTTTTAGTGCCGACAGTCAGTAAAATAACCGGAATTAAGAATACCAGAATCATAAAGATCCATTTTATGGATTTAAATACACTCATTTTTGCATTATGGAAGTATTCACGCGTGTTGAACGTGCCGCCCATTGCACCCATGGCTTTTTGCTTGATCGTTGCGTGACGAACACCAATGGCGGTTTGCAAGGTTGATTTGTGCTTGATTCTAGAGTTACGAATCAGTGAAGCTGCGCGGCTAACAAATGCTGTCAGCGTGATAATGGTAGCCCAGGTGCCAAACAGGGTAACTAGATTGGGCGCCATAAATGTAGAATAAGCTGTTGCCAGAGTAAAACCTGAGGCTGTGCCTAACAATGTATAGTTGATGACTGTCAGCGGACTGTGCCATTCCTGCAGGAATTTAATGCAAGCATAGATCATCGCAGTACAAATAAATAATGCGAAACTCAGCAGGGTGCCTATGATACCAACATAAAGTGTCAATTGGCCTTGTAAAGGTTCTTGTGTGGCGATAACCATTGGGTCCCAGCCAAAATAATGCATAACGGCATAAACAAATACCATGAACATAAATGCTGGTAAGACAATTACTTCACGTGATAGCCATGATGTACGCCAGCGTGCAGCTGAACGCCATGCTCGTTCTGGGTGACCGAGGTGAAAAAAGGATGACAGTAGGCCACCGGCCAATAACACCAGGACGATAGCACTGCCATAGGCATAAAACTGATGTGGGTTTTCAATCGTTACAAAACCGACAGCGGCGTAACTTTGTGCCGTAAATAATGCCAGAAACAGGCCTTGGCCTGCACCTATAAGTGTTGTCAAAAATATAACTGAAAATGCGGGATGCATGTTGTAACTCCTAAAAAATCTTTGCGCCTGTGTTTTTGAAAAAATCCTACCAGCTGGTGACGTCGTCGAGGGTTTGATCGTCGACAACCGTCTTTGGTTTCAAACCTTCCTTCTTGAGTGGATTATCTGCACGTACCAATTCATCTTCATGGATCTTGATCTTGGTCTTGCGACGTGGCAGATAATGATTGGCCGGTTTGGTGCCCCATTCAGGCATTAACTGGTAACCACCGCTTTCACGAATCGTTACTGAAACTTCTGATTCGGAATCATGTACATCACCAAATAGGCGAGCGCTGGTTGGACAAGCGAGTACGCATGCCGGTTTACGTTCTTCTTCAGGCAGCGCTTCGTCGTATATACGATCGACGCATAAAGTACATTTCTTCATGACTTTCTGGTGTTCGTCGAGTTCTCGTGCACCATATGGGCATGCCCATGAGCAATATTTACAACCGATACACTTGTCATAATCCACGAGGACAATGCCATCTTCTTCACGTTTGTAGCTGGCGCCAGTTGGGCATACCGGCACACAGGGTGGATCCTCACAGTGCAGGCAGCTTTTAGGGAAATGAACCAGCTCGGTATTCGGGTATGTGCCAATTTCAAACGACTGCACACGGTTAAAAAAGGTACCGGTTGGATCCTTGTCGTATGGGTTGTCATCAGACATAGAGCCAGCCGGGCCTGATGTGTTCCACTGCTTGCAACTGGTTACGCAAGCATGACAGCCCACGCAGACGTTCAAGTCGATTATTAATGCTAATTGTGTCATATGTTTCTCTCTGTAAGGCAGGCCAAAAGGGTCAGTCCTACGTAATTAATTATTTTTTGCCACCTGCAAACCAGCCAAGCCATGATTTACGTTCCGCCTGTCCGGGTGCGGGTTTAACAGTTTTGAATTGAGGTGAGGTAACTTCAGGTTCACCTTCTTCAGTTTTGTAGATACGCACACGAACGTCATACCAGCCTGCCTGTCCCGTAATCGGATCAGAGTTTGATATGTGTTTGCCAGCATCATGTTCTGGTAGCTCTTCAGAGATAACATGATTTAGCAAAAAGCCTTGCTTGGATTCGTTGGCGTCGGGTGTCAGGTTCCAGGCGCCGCTGGCCTTGCCGATTGAATTCCAGGTCCAGACAGTGCCAGGTTCCAGCGCTTCAGAGAAGCGGCACATACAGCGGACTTTACCCCACTGTGATTCAACCCAGAGCCAGTCACCATCGTTGATACCTTGAACTTTCGCTGTTTTTGGATTCACATATAAATGGTTATATGTGTGAATCTGACGTAACCAGGCATTCTGCGAGTCCCATGAGTGATACATGGCCATGGGTCGTTGAGTAACAGCATTCAGCGGGTATTTATGTTTATCGGTCAGCTGCGATTCCAGTGGTTCATAATAGAACGGTAGCGGATCGAAATAGGTTTCAACACGTTTACGCAAATGATCGGGTGGCTGTTTGCCATCTGACTTCCCTTGTGCAGCAAGACGGAATTTTTGCAGCACTTCTGAATAAATATGTATATTGATAGGTTCAGCATAACGCGTCAGACGATGTTCCTGTGCCCACTCCAGATAGCCCTTGTTCCAGTTACGCATGTACTGGAATGAACGTGGCAGTTCATAGTGGTAGACACAGTTGTTTTTCTCGTACATTTCCCATTGGTTAGGATTCGGCTCGCCTTTCATGAATTGTTCGCCGCCCTTGCCACGCCAGCCAGACAGGAAGCCGATGCCAGAGCCGGGTTCGGTTTCGAAATTAATAATAAAGTCCGGATAATCGCGGAATTTACGGCTGCCATCTTCTTTGGTGAAGGCGGGTAGTTTCAGGCGTGAACCGATTTCGATGAGTACTTCCTGAAACGGTTTGCATTCACCTGTTGGTGGTAAAACAGGTATACGTACAGCGTCAACCGGGCCATCAAATTCTGAGATGGGGCGGTCGAGCATGGACATAACATCATGACGTTCCAGATAAGTCGTGTCCGGTAATACCAGGTCGGCATAGGCCACCATTTCAGACTGAAAGGCATCACAGACAATCAGATAAGGGATCTTGTACTCACCATTTTCATTTTTGTCATTCAGCATTTCGCGCACCTTTTCGGTGTTCATGCTGGAGTTCCAGGCCATGTTGGCCATGAAGATCATCAGAGTATCAATCGGATACGGGTCGCCACGCCAGGCATTAGTAATCGCATTGTGCATGAGTCCGTGAACGGATAACGGAAATTCCCATGAGAATGCTTTATCAAGGCGAACAGGTTCACCCTTGTCATCTACAAACAAGTCATCCGGATCAGCCGGCCAACCCAGCGGCATGCCCGCCAATGGTGTGTCGGCCTGAACCCCTTCAGGCCCTTTTGGCGTTTTTGCACAAGGTGGAATCGGCCTCGGGAATGGTGCTTTGTGACGGAAGCCGCCAGGACGATCGATTGTACCCAGCAGGGTCATTAATATGGATAAAGCACGAATCGAATGGAAACCATTTGAATGTGCAGCGAGGCCACGCATGGCATGGAACGAGACGGGATTGCCGGTTACGGTATCGTGTTCACGGCCCCAGACATCAGTCCAGGCGATTGGAAGTTCGATTTTTTCATCACGTGCCGTGATACCCATTTCATGAGCCAGGCGGCGAATAGTCTCGGCTGGTATGCCGGTGATATCGGCAGCCCATTCAGGCGTGTATTTTTCCAGGCGTTCGTTGAGTACCTGCAGAGAACTTTTAACGGGTGTACCATCTTTCAGGGTATGTTTGGCAAACAGGAATGGGTCATGATCAATTTCACGTTGTGCAACAATTGCCTCACCTGAGACACGGTCTACCCAAAGTTTGTTTTGCGGGTCAAAACAGCCTTCTTCCTTGGGTACTTCGGCACGCACGAACATACCATATTCCGAACTACCTTCGTCCATATTAATCAGCTCGGCAGAATTGGTGTAATCGACAAGAAACTCACGGTCATAGAGACCAGTTTTGATGATTTCGTGGTTTAACGCCATTAATAATGCGCCATCCGTACCCGGTTTTATTGGGATCCATTCATCGGCAATGGCAGAATATCCAGTGCGAACCGGGTTGATGGAAATAAACTTGCCACCTTGACGTTTGAATTTAGACAAGGCCATTTTCATCGGGTTGGAGTGATGATCTTCAGCAGTACCGATCATGACGAACAGTCTTGAACGATCCAGATCAGGTCCACCAAACTCCCAGAAGGAGCCACCTATCGTATAGATCATGCCTGCGGCCATATTGACCGAACAGAAACCACCGTGGGCTGCGTAGTTCGGTGTACCAAATTGTTTTGCAAACAGACCTGTTAGTGCCTGCATTTGATCGCGGCCAGTAAACAAGGCGAATTTCTTAGGGTCGGTTTTACGGATTTCGCCCAAACGGTCTTCTAATATAGTAAAGGCGTCACTCCAGGAGATTTCTTCGAATTCATTATCACCACGGTCAGAACCAGGTTTGCGGCGTAGGGGTTTGGTCAGGCGAGCAGGTGAATATTGCTTCATTATACCGGACGAACCTTTCGCGCAGATTACCCCTTTATTTAACGGATGGTCGGGATTGCCTTGTATATAACGTACTTCACCATCGCGTAACGTCACGCGAATACCGCAACGACAGGCACACATGTAACAAGTGGTATTTTTAACCTCAATGCGATCGCTATCGGGTTGCGTGATGGGGTCGTGAACGGGTGTGGAGTGACTCATATTATTTTTAACCTAGTAAAATAGTCGACATACTGTACTTGGATGACGTAATCAGTGCCAATCAGTAAAATTAAGAATACCATAAAATAAGCATATTCTAATATAACCTCGGATTAATTACATTAGAAATAATTAACGAATAAAAACAATGGCATACTTGCAACATAATTTGCCACATCTTTAATAATGAATATTTATACCCTGTAAAAATAAAACTGTTTTGTATTCTGCGTAACTATATATGGTGAGCGTCCCGCAGCACGTTATGGCGGTAATTATAGTCAATACTTGAGTGTTATTCGGGGTGAAGCGCCCTTAATTAATGAATACTATATATAAGTTTGAATGGTGTTGTGTGCACACATCCTTTTAGGCGTGATTGTAGTTATGAAGAAAATAGAATTAAAAGTGTCAGATGGTTAGCAAGGCGGATATTAGTCCGCCTTTTTTATGTGAGCTAAAACGAGTGATTAGGGAGCTATACTGTTAATTTCCAAAACTATCTTTTTATTTTCATTGATTTTGACTTGAGTACCTTGTGCTAATAAATCACCTGTCTGTGTTATGGCATTCCCTGATTTCGAAATGCGGGCGGTCACTATTACCCGTTCAAAGTTAGATAATTTCATTTGTGGCACCATTGCCATTGCATCATTCAGTGTGAATTCAAACGGCAGATCTTTGACCTGTTTTTTGATAATGGCTAGTGGCATGCGAGGCCCTTTTGCTGCCCGAGCATACACAAAGACCGTATCAGTCGGACTGGTTTTGTCAGCCAGGTTTTTAGATAACTTAACATTGCCGCTTATACTGACTGGTGTTGTGGAGGCTTGACTGCTGGTTGCAGGGATTGTTGTCGGCGTTTCTACCTTTATACCCATGCGTTTTTTTGCATCATTGATGCTATTCATGATCATTTTTGTATCTGTAGATTCAGGCGGTAATTGTGCTTTAAGGATTTCCCAAAAGCGGATGGCAGTTTTATAATTATCCTGTTGGAAATGATAAGTGCCAGCCAACCATAATGCTTTGGGGTGTTTGGGCTGTAAGGAAAGTGCACGTTTGGTATATTCAAAGGGTTTACCTTCGAGGCGGCCCTTTTGATTGACAGCTACAATATCAGCATAATTTGCCCAGCTATTAGGATCGTTTGTTTCCAGTTCGGTGAGTTTACGAAGGGCTATTTCAGCTTTTTTGAATTGTCGCGTATGCATGTAGGAACGTGATAATAACTTCCAACCCTGGATGCTGTCAGGCTCTTCTTTAACTTTTTGCTCCAGTTTAACAATCATTTCACTGACACTAGGCAGGTCTTTTGTTGGCTTGCCGGCTTTTGCATGTGCATCGGCAGCATTGGTCTGTTTTGTTTGTACGCCGTCCAGAGTGTCTGGGTTACCCAGGTAAATATATAAAACGACAGCAAGAACAGGAATGATTACCAGAACAGCGGCCAGGCTGAGCGGGCTACGCTGTTTGTCTTCTCTGATTTCATTTGATGTTTCGGGTATATCCATAATGAGTTGTTTTTCCAGGTCCTGTTGGGCGGTCAGGTATTCCTGCTGTTCTATCTGTCCATTCGCAAGATCGTTATCCAGTTCCTGCATATGTTGTTTGTAAAGATCCAGGTTCAATGCTTCTTGGTTTATCGACTCTTTTTTGGGGGTTTGCAATAATGGCCGAATCAATAAAACAATTGCCAGAAGAAGCATTAACGCGGCTATGATTATAAAACTAGTCATTATTGTTTTCCTTTTCGTGTGCTAGTAATGTCTGGATACGTTCATGTTCAAGCTCATCAACCTCAACAGCGGGGTTGGAAATGCGCTTGCGTATATTGACAAGCAAAAATATGAATGCGATGCACATTAATATAACAGGGCCTGCCCAGAGCAAGAATGTGGTGTTGTTGACAGGGGGTTTATATAAAATAAAGTCAGTAAAACGTTCTACCATGAATGTCTTTATTTCTTCGTCGGTTTTACCCTGTTGAATCATTGTATAAACTTTGTTGCGTAAATCTTTCGCCAGTCCCGCATTGGAGGCAGCAATGGTCTGATTCTGGCAAACCGTGCATCGCAGCTCGTCAATCAGTTTGTAGAAGCGTTCTTTTTTAACTGGGTCATCAAATTGATAGATGTTGATGGCGGCCAATGAATTCAGGCATGTCAGAGATAGTAAAATGACAGTAAGGATCTTATGGATCTGTTTCATGATTCTTTTTCCAGTTTCTGAATCAATGGGTGAATTTCTTTATATAGAATCTTCTCAGTGATAGGACCAATCTGTTTGAAACGAATAATCCCTTTTTTATCTACCAGGAAAGTTTCAGGTACACCGTAAACGCCCCAATCAATGCCGGTATTGCCGATAACATCATAGGCGCTGGCAATATAGGGATTGCCAAACACCTTCAACCAACGAATGGCCTCTGAGCGTTGGTCTTTGTAATTCAAGCCATAGATAGTGGTTTTATGTTGTCTGGCATATTTGACCAGAATCGGGTGTTCATCGCGACAGGCGCCACACCAGGATGCCCAGACATTGAACAGGGCAACCTTGCCCTGGAAATCCTTGTTACTTATTTTTTTACCTGGACGTAATACAGTTGGTAGCTCAAATTGAGGTGCGGCCTTCCCTATTAGTGGGGAAGGTATTTTTTTCGGGTCGTTAGTTAAACCATATGCGAGTAAAACCACCAGCGCCAAAAATCCAATCAGGGGTAGTAGTGCGCGTAATTTCATGCTGGATTTACCTGTGTTTCACTATTTTTTCGCTTTGTACGATAACGTTTGTCACTAAGTGCGAGTAAACCACCAAAGGCCATGATAAGCGTGCCCAACCATATCCAGCGTATCAATGGCTTGTATTGTATGCGTATACTCCATTCGCCCTTGCCTAAGGGTTCGCCCATGGCGATAAACAAATCACGCGATAAGCTTGGGTCTATAGCCGCTTCCGTCATCGGGCTACGTTGAACCAGATATAACCGTTTTTGTGGTTTAAGCGTGGTGAGTTCCTGATTGCCTTGACTGATAACAATCGTGCCTTCCTGTGCACGGTAATTAGGACCCATAACTTCTTTGGCACCCTTGAACTGGAAGCTGTAACCGGCCAGATCCAGGGTATCGCCAGGTTTCATACGAATATCTTTTTCTTCACTGTAATGGCTGGTAAAGGTTACCCCCATCATGAAAACTGCCACGCCTATATGGGCAAAGAACATGCCGTAAAAGCTGAGTGATACCGTAGACAGTGCAGCAAGTTTGTCGGGTTTATTTTGTACTCGTTTGTACAGGTTAAGGAATGAACTACCTACTATCCATGTGAATAACGCAATCACCATGGCAACCGGCCAACTGATGGTTCCGAGAATGAAATAGCTGGCGATACCACTCAATATAGAAACAGCAAACAGTATTTTTACACTGTCGAATAAACCGCTTAACGACTGTTTCTTCCATCGGCTTAGCGGCCCCAGTGCCAGTAAAAAAACCAGGGGCAGCATTAATATGCTGAACATGAAGTTAAAGTATGGCGTGCCAACCGATATTTTTCCAGCGCCCATAGCATCTAGTACCAACGGGTAAAGTGTGCCCAGTAACACCGTCGCACAAACAACAACGAGTATAATGTTATTGGTTAGCAGAAGCGTTTCACGCGATAACAGGCTGAAACGTCCGGCACTTTTAATATTGCCGGCCTTGAAGGCGTAGAGTAATAGTGAACCACCAATAACGACAGCTAGAAATGCGAGAATAAAGACACCGCGTGTTGGATCAGATGCAAAGGCATGTACTGAGGTGACAACGCCCGAACGCACCAGGAATGTTCCCAGCAGACTCAGGGAGAAGGCGAGAATGGCGAGCATCACTGTCCAGCTTTTAAAGCTGCCGCGTTTTTCAGTCACTGCCAGTGAGTGCATTAATGCGGTACCGATCAGCCAGGGCATGAATGAGGCATTTTCAACCGGGTCCCAGAACCACCAGCCGCCCCAGCCCAATTCGTAATAAGCCCACCAGCTTCCCAGTGCAATACCCACAGTGAGAAAACACCATGCCATGGTTGTCCAGGGGCGTGACCAACGAGCCCAGGCACTATCGAGCTGGCCACCTAACAGTGCGGCGATGGCAAATGAAAAGGCAACGGAGAAGCCAACATAACCCATGTATAACATGGGTGGATGAATGATCAGTCCAAAATCTTGCAATAAGGGGTTGAGGTCGCGACCTTCTGCGGCTGCAGGTAGTAGTCGGTCAAATGGATTGGAGGTAAACAACATAAATAGCATAAAGCCAATACTGATCAAACCCATGACACCTAAAACACGGGCTACCATGGCCTGTGGCAAATGGCGACTGAATAGTGTCACTGCCAATGTCCAGATTCCCAGGATTAACGCCCACAGTAACAAAGAACCTTCGTGTGAACCCCAGACAGCTGAGATTTGATATTGTATCGGCAGTAATGAATTGGAGTTTTTAGCCACATAAATCACAGAAAAATCATTCTGGATAAATGAGGTTGTCAGGCAGACAAAAGAAATCAGCAAGAAAATAAACTGGCCGCGTGCCGCGGGTTTGGCGACTGCCATCCAGCGGGTTTTATTGAGCTGCGCGCCGGCAAGTGGAAAAAATGCCTGGGCGATAGCAAGACAAAGTGCAAGTATAAGGGCGAAGTGGCCGAGTTCAGGAATCATTTGTTATTGACCTTTAGTATTTTTATCAATGCCTTTGGGTTTCATTGCAGCAGCAACTTCCGGGGGCATATAATTTTCATCATGTTTGGCCAATACTTCACTGGCAACAAAGACGCCGTCACTGCCGAGTTTACCCTGGGCAACGATGCCCTGACCTTCGCGGAACAGGTCGGGTAAAATTCCTGTATAGATTATAGTGACGTCTTTGGCATTATCGTGCACAACAAAACGTGCTGTGATGCCGTCTTTATCGCGCGAGAGACTTTTTTCCTTGACCATGCCACCAACTCGGAATGAACGGTTTTGCGGGGCTTCACCTGCGACGACCTGACTGGGCGAATAGAAAAACATCATGTTTTTATTAAAAGCGGTTAGTGCCAGTGCAGTGGCCGTACCCACACCAACCAGGATGAGTATGATCATCATCAGTCTGCGTTTACGTTTTGGTGTCATGTCTCTGATCTCCTGCGACTCGTCTTGCGAATACGACGGGTTAATTGTTTTTTCTTTTGCATAGGTAATATGACCAGCAGGGCCATGATGACAAAGGTCAGGCCGTATGATGTCCATACGTGAAAGGCATAACCACCCATATTAAAAAATTCATTCAGACTCATAATTCTTTCTCCAACTCCTGAACCCAGTTTGCGTTCTGGTCGCGTTCAAGAATTTCATTTCGCGCACGTTGCATGAGTACCATGACGAAATAAAATTTGAATGCGGTTGCCATAACCAGTAATGGCCAGTACATACTCGGATGCATGGATGATCCCTTGCTAACACTGATCGACGCGCTCTGATGCAGTGTGAACCACCAGTCTACCGAATAATGAATAATAGGAATGTTAACTACACCAACAATAGCGAGAATAGCGGCGGCACGAGCAGCGCTGGCCCGGTCTTCTATGGCTGAATACAATGACATATAACCAATGTATAAAAATAATAGAACCAGTTCTGATGTGAGTCGGGCATCCCATACCCACCAGGTGCCCCAGGTCGGGTGCCCCCAGATTGCACCGGTGACCAGAGCCAGGAAAGTAAATGCAGCGCCAATCGGGGCGCAACTGTTCGCAATAACGACCGACAATTTGGTTTTCCAAATAAGGTGAATGGCACCGGATGTTGCCATAACAATATAAACAAACAGTGACATCCAGGCCGCGGGGACATGGATATAAAGAATGCGATAACTGTCTTTTTGCTGGTAGTCGATCGGCGCGATGACCAGGCTCCAGTATAAGCCGATTGCAAACAGGATGAATGTAATTGCAGTAAACCAGGGTAGTAACTTGCCGGAAAACTGGTAGAAGTTTCTAAAAGAGGTCAGTTTTAAAATAGTTTTCCACATAGTATTAAATACTCACACGTAATGCGGCAGCTGTTGCCAGAGGGGAAAGGGTAAAGGCCAGTATCAAAATGGCACCCATGAGAAGAAAATGCCCACTGGCATCTAAACCACCCAGACCTACATCAACTGCACCTGCTCCAAAAATAAGGATAGGGATGTATAGGGGTAAAATCAGTAGAGATAATAACATGCCTCCACGTTTTAGCCCTACTGTTAGTGCCACGCCGATGGAACCGATCAGACTGAGTACGGGAGTGCCAATTAACAAGCTAAGCATTAATAAACCAATACCATCTGCGGGCATATGCAGGATAAGCCCAAGCAGAGGTGATAGCAGCATCAATGGAATGCCCGTTACCAGCCAATGCACCAGTATTTTTGCATAGACCAGAACCGTAAATGGGTAGGGGCTCAGAACCAGTTGTTCCAGGCTGCCATCTTCAAAATCAGAGCGGAAGATGCTTTCCAGTGACAACATGGCGGCGAGTAAGGCGGTGACCCAGATAATGCCAGGTGCAATACGTTCAAGGGTATTGGGTTCAGGTCCAATGCCTAGTGGAAACAGGCTGCAAGCTAGGAAGAAAAAGAATAACGGGTTAGTCCATTCACTACGATTGCGCATGGCCAGGGTGAAATCCCTGTGAACCATAGTTTTAAAGGCTGTGTAACTACTGTTTGTCATGACCTATCCGTAAAAATTGAATTTGACTATGTTCCAGGGCAACTGCATGGTGAGTTGTGAATATGATCATGCCGCCCTGACTACAGTGTTGGTCAAAATAACCTTCAATAAGTTCACGGCCTTTTGGGTCGAGGGCGGTAAAAGGTTCATCCAGTATCCATAAGGGTGCATTGGTCATCAGCAGGCGTGCCAACGCCAGTCTTCTGCGTTGTCCGGCAGATAGTTTCCTTGCAAGGCTTTCATCTTTGTCCAGTAATCCAACCTGATCCAGTATATCGTCAACATTGATATCGTCTTTGGTATTGCCGAGAGACAGGAAGAATTGCAGGTTCTCTTCGCAACTGAGGTCATCCTTAATGCCATTATGATGGCCAATATAGGCAAGATCATTATTGTATCGAAGACGGTCTTTTTGAATATTACTGTTATTCCACTTTATCTGACCATCAGCAGGTAGCATGAGTCCACATAGAATACGCAACAGACTGGTTTTTCCACAGCCGTTTGCTCCCTCTATCTGTAATACCTGTCCAGATTGAAGTTTAAAATTCAAGTCACTGAAAAGTTCGATGTCGTTACGAACACAACTGAGCTGATCTACTTGTAATGATGGTGTTAGCTTGTCTGCCAGGTCCATAGATGAGTATTTAATAAGGAATAACTGAACGCTTAGGATAGCATGATAAAGATGCAGGATAAATGGCAATAAAGCCTTTATTTACATGTAGTTATATTTTAGCCACGCATCGCCCATCGTTAATCAGGAATCTACATAATATTTAGCTATAGTTTACAACCGGTAACCGTCTTACAGGGTGTGATGGCATCATGGTTTTAAGTAAGGCGCATGGTGCATACTGCTTAGCCTATAGTGGTAGACTATGAAAAATCAGTAATTTTTGCTTGTAAACGGCTATGTCCCCCAAGAGCGTAAACCCATATGAAAATGACAGGGTAAGGTATGGATATTCAGTGGATTGAATGGGTTTATTACTCTATACCGGCCATTATTATTGGTATTTTTGTTTATCTGCAATCACGAAAACAAAACAAGATCATTGAAATCAGGGATCAGGCTTTGGCTGATGGTTTGGTAGAGCCGGCCTCGCTTCATCCTGTTATTGCGAGGCATAAATGCATAGGTTGCGGCTCATGTGTTACGGCATGTCCTGAAGGAAATGTTTTAGGCCTGATAAATAGTAAGTCTGAATTAATTAACCCTACTCATTGTATTGGACACGGTGCCTGTAAAACAGCTTGTCCTGTGAATGCGATTGCGCTGGTGTTTGGCTCAGAGAAGCGTGGCGTTGATATCCCTATGGTGAGCCCAGACTTCCAAACGAATGTGCCTGGTATCTACATTGCCGGAGAGTTGGGGGGCATGGGTTTAATCCGTAATGCCGTCGAGCAAGGTCGGCAGGCAATGGAAAATATAGCCAAAAACAAAAAGGGGTCTGCACAGTACGATGTAATAATAGTAGGTGCTGGTCCAGCTGGATTTTCTGCTACATTGCTAGCACAACAAAAAGGGCTTAAATATTTAACACTGGAGCAGGAAAGTCTGGGTGGGACAGTTTTTAATTTTCCACGTGGGAAGATAGTCATGACACAGCCTATGAAACTCGCCATGGTTGGGAAAATTAAAATCAGGGAGACTACCAAGGAAGCATTGTTGGAGTTATGGCATGGAATAGAGAAAAAGACGGGTATCAGGATTAATTACAATGAAAACATGAAGTCTATCACGCCTACAGGTCAGGAATTCAAAGTTGAGACCGATAAAGGAGAGTATCAGGCCGGCTCAATACTGATGACCATTGGCAGAAGAGGAACACCTAGAAAACTTGGTGTACCTGGTGAAGAATTACCCAAGGTTGTTTATCGGTTAATTGATCCTGAGCAATACAAGAGTAATAAGGTATTGATCGTCGGGGGTGGAGACAGCGCGCTTGAAGCAGCTATTAGTATTTCAGAACAAGATAATACTGATGTAACCATTTCATATCGTAGTGAGGCATTTTCACGTGCGAAAGAAAAAAACAGAAATAAAATTGAGTTGGCCGAAAAAGCAGGGCACATAAAGGTGATTATGAAGTCCAATGTGAAAGAGATATATCCGGATAAAGTAGTCATTGATCATGACGGCAAAAAAATAATCATAGAAAACGATGCAGTTATTGTTAGTGCAGGAGGTATTTTGCCTACACCTATGCTGAAGGAAATGGGTATCGAAGTAGAAACTAAATATGGTACTGAATAAAAAAATTAAGATTATTCTTGGTGCATGCTGGTTTTTTGTTGCCGGTTTGTCGTGGGCGGTCTCTGTTGAGGATATCAACCAGTCAATCCGTTTAAAGGATTTTTCCAAAGCGGCACAAATTAGCCAGGAGTTAGCTAATCAAGGTAACGCCGAGGCACAGTTTAAACTGGCTACACTGCTTAGAAATGGTACAGGTTTAAAACAGGATTATGAAAAAGCCGTTTATTGGTTAAAGCAGGCGTCCAAACAAGGGCACGTAAAGGCTTTATATCAAATGGGTGTGATGTGCCAGAATGGTTTTGGTGTTAAATCCGATCTGAATAAGGCAAAAAACTGGTATAAAAGGGCTGCCGAAAAAGATCATCCACGTGCCAAGCTGGCATTATTGAAATTAGAAAAGAAAAGCGCTCGCTCAAACAAGCATCAATCCAGGCCAGTTAGTAGTCAGTTATTAAGCGCGATAAGGGGCCGTCAGGTGGGTAAAGTAGAATTACTTATTCGTCAGGGTGTCGATGTAAATGCACGTGACAATAAAGGTATGACAGCGTTGATGTTGGCGGTTAAGGCTGGCCAATTAAACATGGTTAAAAAATTATTATCTGCTGGTGCACGTATAAATTCATCGAATCAGGAAGGACGCAATGCACTGCATGTAGCTGCTAATAATGGTGACTATGCCGCAGGAAGATTATTGTTGAATGCAAATATCAATATTAATAAGCGTGACAAGAATATAAATTCACCGCTGATGTTAGCTGCAAAAAATGGAAGTATTAAGGTTGTTGAATTATTGCTTCGAAAAGGGGCAAAATCACAATATCGAAACCGTGCAGGAGAAGCTGCAATCGATATTGCGTTTACATACGGTCATAAAGCTATAGTGGTTCTATTGGAGAAACAGGGTGCAAAACGTGTTACAAAAACACGAAATTTGAAGAAACAACAATCAAGGAAACAGTATCTTCAGCAGCGAAAAATTCTTATAGAGAAAGGTCCTTACCTAGGGTGGACGCCATTAATGGTTTCGGCCTGGACAGCAGACCAGGAACTCTTTGATAGCCTGATAAAAAATAATCCAGGAATTAATGCAAAAGATAAACAAGGTTATACAGCACTAATGCGTGCAGCTTGGCGTGGGCAGCTAGCTATGGTCAAAACCTTAGTGCAAAAAGGTGCTGTGATAGATCAGGTCTCTCATGATAAATTAACTGCGATTATGTTGGCTGCTCGTGAAGGACATGCGTCCATTGTGGGGCATCTGTTAACGAAGAAAGGTAACATTAATACAGAAGACTTATTAGGGCAGACGGCTTTGATGTTGGCTGCTATAAATGGCTATGTTAATGTAGTTGAGTTAATAGCGAAGCATTCACCTGAATTGATAAATCGTAAAAGAAAAGATGGTATGACTTCACTTGTCTTGGTTGCAGATAAAGGCGATAACAAGGTTTTAAAATTGCTGTTAGATAAAGGTGCCGATATACATAGCCAGGATAACAGGAAGCAAAATTCCCTATGGCGGGCCTTAATTGAAGGACATATAAAAACAGCATCAATACTGATAGGGAAGTCGGCTGATATGAATGCCTATAATATCGATGGCGCAACATTATTAACTGACCTGAGTGCACGAGGGAGGGTTGATGCGGTTAAGTTCTTGCTTGCCAGAAAAGTTAATATCACAAAGCCAACGCGATCAGGTAATAATGCTCTGATGATGGCCGCAAAATCAGGCAAAATAGAACTCGTAAGGATTTTTGTTAAGAAAGAGTTGGATATAAATTTACGCAATAAGTTTGGTTATACAGCATTAATGCATGCATCAGGAAAAGGTAACTTGAATATTGTTAAGTTCTTGATTGAACAGGGAGCTGATAGTTCGGTACGTAATGCAGACAGGCATACAGCAGAGGACCTCGCATTACAATCAGGCCATGAAGGCGTGGTTAAATATCTACAGAAAAATAATAAAAAGAAATGGCTGGGCGTTTTTTGAAAAAACTTGTTCGCTGGCTATTTGTGATAAAAATAGAGATTAAAGTGCTAGCTTACATAGAGTTGTGAGATGTGGTCTCTTCTCACTACTTGGTGATCTAAAAATCAGCGATATATCCCAGATTTATAAAGAAGCTGGATTCTTCTCTGTCGCCGACTGTATCAGTAATATCTGAGTATTCATAACCAGCTTCCATTTCAAATTTTATGTTGCGTTTGGCTCGCCAGTCTACGCGCAATGAAGGTCTGTATTTTATATTTTCTGAATTAGCTTCTCTTTGTTGGAAATCTATTCTTAGTCGCGGATTAAGGCGCCATTTTTTGTTGTAAGGATAGCGACTGTTAATAGAGACTGTTGTAGTCTGTGATGAGTTCGTATCAGCATATCGAAGCCCTAGTAATGTAGTGTCGCCTTTTTTGAAAATGCTATTTGCGATAAGCTGAGTACCGTAGAAATATTCAATGCCGCTGCTGGGTGTTGCGTCAACACCGGCTGACGCTGGCGTGCCTGTTAGATGTGAGGTAGAAAATTCGAGACTGATTAAAAGATCTTTTTTAATTGGTTTAGATAAGGTGGCGCTAACAGAGCGGAATGTGGCGGTTCTATCTTGTGCAAATTGTTTTATTTGATCTTCAGTATAAGTTTGTAGCAGGGTTTCTAGTGTGGGTGATGTTTGACCCTGTAATGCGTTGCTGGTTGTTAAGACAGGACTATTTCTATAATCGGCAACAAGATTCAAAGTAGTGGCATTTTTTAGTCTTATCGTGCTGATAACTTGTGCAATGTTAACCGTGTTGTAATCTATATCGTAATCCAGCAACCCAAAAACTGTCAGCTTAGGATTCAGGTAACGAAGCTCTGCCCCAATCGCTGTACGATCATCTATATCATAGGCTGTTTGTTTGATAAGGAAAATTGTGCCATTCCAGTATTTATCAAATGTACCGATGTCGAGACTGCCACCGTAAAAAACTTTATCAGTGTTAAGTTGGTTGGATGATGATATGGCAACCGGAAAGCCAGTTACTGCATTGAGTTTCCATTTAGGACTAATGCGGTATCCAGCAGTAATACCATCAAATCTACCGAGCACGCCTCCTGTGCTTTTTGTTTGTCTGCCTATGCGTGTGTTCCAGTTACGCTTGCGATCTGATGCATCAAAGTATGCGGAACTGATACGAAACTGGCTTTGACTGGAATTTTCCAGATCATATTGGTAGCTGCCAACAAACTGACTACGTAAGTCTAGTTTTTTTGTTCGTTTGCGTGTGCTGACAGCAACATCGGTCGATAGTGATGAGTTTCTTGTGATATCGTTGGACGGGTCGGTTGTGTCAACGTCACGTCGATAGAACTGAAAAACACTACCGTAAACTTGTAGGGGGGTTTCTCTGTATTTTGACTTGACTCTACGTAGTCGTTTATTTGATTTTCTTCGTGCGCTGGTCAAACCGTCCAAACGTTGTTTGACGCGATAAGCGAACTCACCTTTAGGGTATTTTTTTAGATAAGTGCGGTATTCTGCGATGGCATGTGCAATTTGCCTGTTTTTTTCACGCGCTACTCCCAGTAACTCCTGTGCTGCTTCACTTGATTCGTTGTCAGGTAACCTCAGTAGTTTGGTTAAAATACGTATAGCATTACGATATTGACCATCTATAATTGCTTTTTTTGCATCCGCAAACATGCGTTGGGTTTTTGTAGTGACGAGTTTGTTATCTGTTTTCGTTATTTGTTTTTCTGATTCGTTTTTTTGTTTGAATGCCATTTTGTTGTTGCTGGCGAGTAATGCCATAAGCCAGGGT
>Ga0316205_10001284_pt1 | contig 33549 bp, 24 predicted proteins | sample 3monthpyrite_MG_FD_204941 | JGI IMG/M metagenome (GOLD analysis project Ga0316205, IMG submission 204941) | Microbial mat bacterial communities from mineral coupon in-situ incubated in ocean water Damariscotta River, Maine, United States -... | ecosystem: Environmental > Aquatic > Marine >...
GCCTGCATTACACGTTCATTAAATTCTTCGCGCCCCGTTGATGAAGCGGTGTATTTAGCCTCCATCCGAATCGTCTCTAGCATGTTATTAAGTTTTTTACTCATAATGAACTAACTCAATATATTACGTACCTTCCTGCCATGAAGATAAGTATTTCTGTTGCTCTTCAGACAATTGATCAATTTTAATCCCCATGGCGTTTAGTTTAAGAAGCGCAATGTCTTTATCAATCTCATCAGGTACAGGGTGCACCGTATTATTTAACTTGCCATGCTGTTTATACATATAAATCGCGCATAGCACCTGATTAGCAAAACTCATATCCATTACGGCTGATGGATGGCCCTCCGCTGCGGCGAGGTTGACAAGTCTTCCTTCAGCTAACAGGCGAATAATTCTTCCATCTTTTAAGGTATATTCGTCAACAGACAGTCGTGGATGTTTTTTCTCGACACTTATTTCCTCTAGTGCGGGAATATTTATTTCAACATTAAAGTGACCTGCATTGGAAAGCACACAGCCATCTTTCATCACTTCTATATGCTTCTTGTCGATGACATGCTTATCCCCCGTTACGCTCAGAATAAAATCAGACTCTTTGGCTGCCTCAATAAGCGGCATAACTCGATAACCATCCATTGTTGCCTCTAAGGCACGCAGTGGATCAACCTCGGTGACAATCACATGGGCGCCGTGCCCTTTTGCACGCATGGCAACACCACGACCACACCAGCCATAGCCCACTACTGTAAATGTTTTTCCTGCTAGTAGAATGTTGGTTGCGCGGATAATGCCATCAAGTGCACTTTGACCCGTCCCATAACGATTATCAAAAAAGTGCTTAGTCATTGCATCGTTCACGGCCATGACAGGGTATTTCAATGCTTGGTCCTTGGCCATGGCGCGCAGCCGGATTACCCCGGTAGTTGTTTCTTCTGTTCCGCCAATCATGTTCGGTAAAAGATCAGTGCGCGTTTTATGTAACTCGCTGACCAGATCGGCACCATCATCCATCGTGATCACCGGATTATGTTCAAGTGCTGACTGGATATGCTGGTAGTAGGTCCCTGTATTCTCCCCACGAATTGCATAGACAGGAATTTCATACTCGTTTACCAGTGCCGCAGCTACATCATCTTGAGTACTCAGCGGATTACTGGCACACAAAACCAGATCAGCACCAGCAGCCTTTAACGTTCGAGCAAGATTTGCCGTTTCAGTGGTAATGTGTAGACAGCCGCTCATGCGTATTCCCGATAGCGGTTTTGTTTTTTCAAGACTGGTCATTAACCCGCGTATCACGGGCATCTCTTTTAAAGCCCACTCGGTCCTGGCGACGCCCTGCGTGGCCAGCGATTGATCCCTGATATCTGACATAGTCTTATATATCCTTTCTTTGCTATAAATGACGCCAATAATTTTTCGAAATATGAACTCTGTGCGCTATCAAAACTTGATATTGGAAGCGTGGATTCGTTCAACAATCTTATCCACATCGATGTCGTTTTCCGTGTCAATCTCAATTGCAAACGGCTTTTCTTCGTCTGAAAGTTGTTCATAATTATCAAGTTGATTTCGTAAAACATCTAGTGTTGCATCCGAGATATCATTACCGTGCTGCGCACGTTCCTTCACACGTTGCGTTAATGTTTCTACTGATGCCTGAAAGTCAAGAATAAAATATGGAACATGGATTGATTTTGCCAACTCAATGAAATCTATACGTTGCTCATACTTTAGATTAGCCGCATCAATAATTACCGAGAATCCGGCAGTTAGTAAAGACTTAGCTAAATATAATAGTCGAGCATAAGTCTTTTGGGTCGCTTTCTTATTATAAATTCCTTGTTCTATTTTTGCTGTGCTGTCGACATTCGCATCGATTTCAAATAATCGCTTTCTCTCCACATCCGAGCGTATTTTTATTGCGGGATGCTTTTCCAGAATTAGATTAGTAGTAAATGATTTCCCCGATCCCGATAAGCCATGATTAATCAGCAGGCATGGTGCACTGGGGTTAATATAGTGTTCTGCCAGGGTTATATATTGCAAAAATTCCTTGAATGTTTCATTGTACTCCTGTGAGCCTGGTTCCTCTTGCCCAGCGCGTAATGCACTAACCTTTGCTCGCACCATGGCCCGATAGACTTTATAAAACTTGAGTAGTTGCAACCCCTCATAGTCACCGGTAATTTCAAGATATCGGTTCAAAAAATACTGCGCAAGTGCCACTTGTTGTCGGCTTTCAAGATCCATTACCAGAAAAGCAAGGTCACTAATCACATCAATGCTGTATAGGTTCTTATTAAATTCAATACAATCAAATATTATGACTTCATCATTCCAAAGGGCAATATTTCTCAGGTGCATATCCCCATGACATTCTCGTACAAAACCCTGTGCTTTGCGTTGACGGATAACCTCGGCTAATGCCTCCAGCTGATGTTTGCTCCAACGTTCCAGTTGATTAAGACGCGGTGTTACGGCTATCTCATTGATATTGGCGAGTATCTGTTCAAAGTTTTCTAATACCGGTTGTTGAACATGCTCGAGATCACCAGATACACTTTCGATTGAAACTGAATCGATTGACATATGGAACTCGGCAACTTTTACCGCTAACTTTTCCATCACCGCATTGTCTAATCCATGCTCTACTAACAAACGGTCGAGTTGGGCTGACTGAGGGAACTGCTTCATCTTGACAGCATATTCGATGACCGGTCCATGCCCATTAAACTCAGGGTGTTCCTCCGTACCGTGGATGCTTACCACCTCTGTGTATATATCTGCCGCTAAACGTCGATTTAACCTTAGCTCTTCTTTACAGTAAAAATGACGCTTATCAAGGGTTGAAAAATTCAGAAAGCCAAAATCAACCGGTTTTTTTATCTTGTAGACAAAGGGACCAGTAAGCAGAACCCAGGAGATATGGGTCTCAATTAGCTCAAACTCCGTAACCGGATGATCGTATAGAGTTGCATTCTGTAAGTTGTCTATTAGAGACATTTAAACTAAACGACTAATCCTGATTCACGAGCATCAAACATCCTTACCCTTGTGAATTAATGATTCCACCAGATCCATAGGCAAGGGAAAAACAATGGTATTTGATTTTTCGTTAGCAATTTCAGTCAGCGTTTGCAAATAACGCAACTGTAAGGCTTGAGATTGCTGTGACAATGTTTTTGCTGCTTCTAATAACTTTTCTGATGCCTGCATTTCACCTTCGGCATGAATAACTTTGGCCCGCCTTACCCGCTCGGCTTCAGCCTGTTTTGCAATCGCGCGCACCATACTTTCATCAAGATCAACATGTTTTATCTCGACATTCGCTACTTTTATTCCCCAGGCATCTGTTTGCTGATCCAGGATCGTCTGAATATCCGTATTTAATCGTTCACGTTCGGCTAACATTTCATCCAGTTCATGCTGACCTAGTACTGAGCGTAGTGTTGTCTGCGCTAACTGACTCGTCGCATCATAAAAGTTTTCTACCTGGATGATTGCTTTGTCTGGTTCAATGACTCGAAAATATACGACCGCATTGACTTTCACCGATACGTTATCACGTGAGATGACATCCTGGCTTGGTACATCCATCACAATAGTACGCAAGTCAACACGTACCATTTGTTGAATCAACGGGATAATGATAATGAAACCAGGCCCTTTAACGCGCCAGAAACGCCCTAAAAGAAACACAACACCACGCTCATATTCACGGAGAATACGAATGGCGCTGGCAAAAAACATTACCACAAGGATAATTACACTATATAAGATATAGGACGTCATGATGACTTCTCCTCTGTTTTACTTTCACTCATTCCTTTGGGTTTGACTTGCAGGGTTAAACCCTTGATGCCGACGACATCGACTACTTGATCTTTTTGTAGTGGAGTGTCAGTTTTCGCCTGCCAGGTTTCACTGTGAATTGTCACCTGACCTTTTCGATTAAAATCTTCCAGTGCGATCGCTTCGCTGCCGATGAGTTGCTCCATACCACTCACCACAGGTCGGCGCCGGGCCTTGATGGCCATACCGACAACGAAGATGAACATCAACGCACTGATTAACGTAAACGTAATAATGATTGATATGTTAATGCCAAATCCTGGTACATCTGTATCCATCAGGATGATAGAACCAATCGCAAAGGAAATTATTCCTCCTATACCCAGGATACCAAAACTCGGTTCATAGGCTTCTGCCACCATGAGCGCCACCCCTAACAGGATTAAACCCATTCCGGCGTAATTGATTGGTAGAAGTTGCAGAGAATACAAGGCAAGTAATAAACAAATCGCGCCGACCGTGCCGGGAACGATAGCTCCTGGGTTTGCAAACTCAAAAATCAAACCATAGATGCCGATTAACAACAGGATATATGCAACATTCGGATCGGTCAGTACACTAAGCAGTCGACTGCGCCAATCCATTTCACGTAACTCTAACGTCAGACCAGAAGTCTGAATCTTATGTTTACGACCCTGCAAGATGACTTCCCTGCCATCAATTTTGTTTAAAAGATCCACCATACCAGTGGCCACAACATCAATCACATTTAACTTCAATGCTTCTGTTGCTTGTAGACTAGCCCCTTCCCTAACCGCCTTTTCGGCCCATTCCTGATTCCGGCCATGCAGCTCTGCAAGCCCGCGAATATAAGCCACGGCATCATTTACAACTTTATTCCGCATTGCCTGTTTGTTGTCAGGTACTTTCGGTGTTTCCTGGCTACTGTCTTTCTCTTTTACCGGTTCCTCTTTTACGGGTTTCTTTTTTCGATCTTCTCCATCACCAGGAGATATTCCGCCAAGCGAAACAGGTGTCGCAGCCCCCAGGTTGGTACCGGGTGCCATTGCCGCAATGTGGCTAGCATACATAATGTACGTTCCGGCGCTGGCTGCTCGCGCCCCAGTTGGAGACACATAACTAACCACTGGTACTGTCGAACCACTAATGGCTTTGATAATGTCGCGCATGGAGCTATCAAGCCCGCCTGGGGTATCCATTCTAATTACAACGAGCTCAACTCTTTGCTCTGCCGCAGTAGCGAGTGCTCGTTCGACATAGTCAGAGGTGGCTGGGCCTATCGCACCATCGATAGTGATTTGTATGGCGACACCAGAATTACTCGCAGTGGCAATGTCATGACTTAGCAGTACATTGATCAGTAGCAGCGTGCCTATTATCAGTAACCCACTGGTACGGCGGGATTTTGAAAAATGCGTCACCATCTGTCAGCTTGTTCCTTGTCAATATAATGGGCGTTTGCCAGCCCTCACAGACTGAGTCTAGACCCATCAGTGCAGATAGATATTGCAATAGATCAACAGATGTCAAAATGCCCCAGATTTACTCCGAGAGAGTAATTTCCTGGTTAGACATGGATTAGAAGGGTAACGAACTTGTTAACTTCGTCTTTGCGTTAAATTCTCATATTGAATCAATATGTTAGTACTGCCTGAGTTGTTTTAGTCGCTTCGCAATCTTATCCTGCCAGGCTGTGCCTTCGGCGATATCATAAAGATGCTTTAACACATCGCGTTCACCTGGACGTTGGATTGGTGTAATGCTGACATCACTTGAGCGGCGTTTTTCACCTTTATCAGCGCGTAGATTAAAAGAGCCAATGTACTCCATTTCCCCCGCCTCTATGTGAAAGACACGCTGATATGCCTGGCGGCGACTACTGACCATGTTGTAATGATTTCGATCGGAGCGAAAGCCGGCTATCACATATTTACCCGGTTTAATGTTCTCAGCCATGAACATGCCATTATCAAAGACCAGCACCCGAGGTGGTTTGCGGAACGGTGGGATATACACCTTGCCAAATTCAACCAGGTCGACCCGCTCAATCACGTCACCCACGGCCTCTACATAGCCATAGACAATGGCAGAATCGATTGACTTGGCATCTTCCGGGGGTGCCTTTCCAGATACGATGGCACAACTCATTAACAGCCAGGCACTGAGGACAATACCCGTCTGAACAAATACTCTCTGCATAGCAAACCCCTTAGTCTTTCCACTGGAATACGTTAATTTAGTGTGAAAGATGCAATTTGCGTGCACAAAAAAGGCCCCTCACCGAAATGAGGGGCCTTTTTAGTAGTTTTGCTCTAAGCCTTACTAATACTTCGCTTAAGCAGCTTCGATCACGGCTTTCATCGAGAGGCGAATACGACCCTGTTTATCAATCTCCAGGACCTTCACCTTCACCATTTGACCTTCGCTCAGCTCGTCACTGACCTTCTCAACACGCTCTTCCGAGATTTGAGAAACGTGTACCAGGCCGTCTTTGCCAGGCAGGATGTTCACAAACGCACCGAAATCCATCAGTTTGGCGACCCGACCTTCGTAGATCTTGCCAACTTCCACATCTGCAGTGAGTTGCTCAATCATTTTGCGTGCTTTTTCAGCGGCAGAAGAATCGTTAGAGGCGATCTTGACCATACCTTCGTCATTGATATCGACACTACAACCCGTCTCTTCCGTGATTGAACGGATGGTTGCACCACCTTTACCAATCACATCACGAATCTTGTCAGGATTGATCTTCATGGTGACATAGCGTGGCGCATAAGCAGACATCTCTTCACGCGGCTTGTCGATAACCTTGTTCATTTCGCCAAGGATAAACATGCGTCCTTCTTTGGCTTGATCGAGTGCTATCTCCATGATTTCTTTAGTAATACCGTCGATCTTAATGTCCATTTGCAGAGCAGTAATACCATCGGCACTACCCGCTACTTTAAAGTCCATGTCACCGAGGTGATCTTCATCACCCAGAATGTCAGACAGAACGGCAAACTTGTCGCCTTCTTTGATGAGACCCATGGCAATACCTGCAACCGGTGCGGCAGTCGGTACACCTGCGTCCATCATGGCTAACGAGCTACCACAGACACTAGCCATCGAACTTGAACCATTCGACTCAGTAATCTCTGAAACAACACGAATGCTGTATGGGAAATCATCCATATTTGGCATCACACCTGCGATACCACGGCGAGCCAGACGACCATGACCTACCTCACGACGACCCGGGCTACCGGTGCGTCCTGTCTCACCAACTGAGAATGGAGGGAAGTTGTAGTGCAGCATGAAAGGATCACGATAAGAGCCTTCCAGAGCATCGATAATTTGCGAGTCTTTTTCCGTACCCAGGGTGGCGACAACAATGGCCTGTGTCTCACCGCGAGTAAACAGGGCTGAACCATGTACACGAGGTAAAATGCCTGTTTTGACTGTAATTGGGCGAACGGTACGGGTATCGCGACCGTCGATACGGGCTTCACCGGCAATAATTTGCCCACGCACAACTTTCTTCTTCAGTGAGTCGAGCGCACCCATCAGGTCAGCTTCATTAGAGCCATCTTCGGCCAATAGCTTCTCTTTCAGACCCGCCTTGATTTCATCAATGCGGCCATAGCGAGACAGTTTCTCATGGATCTTGTAGGCACCACGAACATCGTCTTCTGCTTCCTTCTCAACCGCTTCGATTAAAGCAGTATCCTTCTCAGGAGCGGTCCATTCCATCTGGGCCGTACCGACTTCTTTCGCCAGTTCAGTGATGGCATTGATAACCACTTGTTGCTGGTCATGGCCATAGACAACCGCACCCAGCATGACTTCTTCAGAAAGCAGTTTGGCTTCAGATTCAACCATCAATACTGCATGGCTGGTACCCGCAACAACCAGATCCAGATCCGAGTCTTCCAGTTCTGTCATGCTAGGGTTCAGTAAATATTCGCCATCTTTGTAACCGACGCGCGCCGCACCAATTGGACCGCTAAACGGCGCACCACTAATCGCAAGCGCAGCTGAGGTACCAATAAGAGCAGGAATATCTGGGGTTACTTCCGGATCCAGAGACATGACGGTAGCAATCACCTGTGTCTCATTCGTGAAACCATCTGGGAATAGCGGACGAATTGGACGGTCGATCAAACGACAAATCAGTGTCTCGCTTTCAGATGGACGTCCTTCACGACGTAAAAAACCGCCAGGTATACGTCCGGCGGCATAAGTTTTTTCCTGATAATTCACAGTCAGAGGGAAGAAATCGCGACCTGGCGCAGCTTTCTTCTCGACAACCGCGGTAACCATGACCACGGTCTCACCCATGTGGACCATGACCGCACCATCGGCCTGACGGGCAATTTGCCCTGTTTCGAGTCTTACTGTGTGTTTACCGTATTGAAATTCTTTGACTACAGGATCGGGTAATGACATAGATGGCCTTTTGCCTTTTTATTTACGAAGTCCAAGACTTCCGATTAAATCGCGATAGCGTTGCACGTCTTTGTTCTTGAGGTAATCAAGTAACTTGCGGCGCTGACTCACCATTCTCAACAGCCCCTGGCGTGAGTGATGGTCATGAATATGCTTTTTAAAGTGATCTGAAAGATCGTTAATACGTGCGGATAATAAAGCGATCTGCACTTCGGCTGAACCAGTATCATTTGGCTCACGCGCATAATCTTTTACTATCTGAGCCGTTTGCTCGGTGCTCAGTGACATTACATTCTCCTGTTATACAGACATCGGTCAAAAATGAGCGCGTATTTTACCCGCGCATTCCCATAGGCACAACATCTCATTTGTTGAAAATCATGCTCTTAGCCCAGGTTTAAAAGCCGCTTGGGGGCTACCCGGCCATCATCCATTATCTGCCCAACACCGATAAAATGGTCGTTGTTGGCAAATAGTCTTACCCAGCCACTGGTGGGCGCCTTAGCGACCTGTACCGGCTGTCCCTGCTTGACGTAGTAGGTCGAGTTCTCGGTCAAGTGCACGGCTGGCCAGTTCTCCAGGGCTTTATCCATAGGAATCATTAACTTATCTAGCCCTTCGTAACCCTCATCAGCCGCTATATGGGCCAATTCCTCGGGTGTGGTGGCCGCTTCGAGATCAAATGGACCTACCTGGGTACGGCGTAAATCCGTTAAATGAGCGCCACAACCCATGGCTTCACCGATATCTTCCACCAGGGTACGCACATAAGTGCCTTTGGAGCAGCGTAGGCGAAACTTGAAGCTAGCCGCATGGATCTCGAGGCAGTCTAATTCGTAGATATGGACTGGTCGTGGCTCGCGCTCTACCTCGATTCCCTGATGGGCTAGTTTATAGAGGGGCTGACCATTCTGTTTGATTGCCGAATGCATGGGTGGAATCTGTTCGATATCTCCCATGAACTGGCTAAAGACCTTTTTCAATGATTTTTCATCAAATTTAGGGACCGGTTTTGTCTCAATCACGTCACCTTCGGCATCGCCGGTGGTGGTCTTGCTACCCAACTGGCATACGCCTTCGTAAACCTTGTCTGAGTCCAGTAAAAATTGCGAAAGCTTGGTCGCCTCCCCCATGCAAAGTGGCAACAAACCACTAGCCAGGGGATCCAGTGAACCGGTGTGGCCGGCCTTCTTGGCAAAAAACAGCTTCTTTACTTCCTGCAGCGCCGCATTCGAGCTCATGCCTACCGCTTTATCAAGTAATAGAATGCCATTTACATTCCGACCTCGTTGACGCTTACGTCCCATTTCTATTATATTTCCTCTAACTCTATTGCGGATTTGGCTTTCTAAAATTAGTCTTTCTGGTCCTGTTTAACCGCAGAATCAATGAGTGCAGATAAATTAGTGCCGCGCTCAATCGATTCATCGTAAACAAATTTTAGTCGGGGAATGGTTCTCAGCTTAAGGCGCTTGCCTAGTTCATGCTGCAGAAAGCCTGCCGCGTGTTGCAGCGCATCAATCGTTTCCTGATGGCCATGCTCCTCGTCTAACGCGGTAATAAAAATTTTTGCGTGAGCAAAATCTTTGCTGACTTCTGCTGCAGATACCGTAATCATACCGACACGGGGATCTTGAATTTCCTGTTGGATGAGCATCGCCAACTCTCGCTGAAGTTGTTCGGCGACGCGTCGTTTGCGTTCGAAATCTTTAGGCATGTGCTGAGCTAATTAATGGTGTCTTTGGCTGATGTCTTACTTGTCAGTAACCGTTAGCAATTAGAGCGTGCGTTTCACTTCGACGCGTTCATACACTTCGATTTGATCGCCAACCTTCACGTCATTGTAGTTCTTAACGCCAATACCACATTCGGTTCCCATTTTGACTTCGTTGGCATCGTCCTTGAAACGACGTAATGATTCGAGTTCACCCTCATAAATCACGACATTGTCGCGTAACACACGAATTGGGTTGCTACGTTTAACGGTGCCATCGATCACCATACAACCGGCAATGCTACCTAACTTGGGTGAGCGGAAAACATCACGGACTTCGGCAAGACCAATAATGTCTTCTTTGAATTCTGGTGCAAGCATACCTGTCATTGCTGATTTAACTTCATCAATGAGTTCATAAATGATGCTGTAGTAGTGAAGGTCAATACCTTCTTCATCGATCATACGTTTGGCAGAAGCTTCGGCACGAACATTAAAGCCAATCATAATCGCGCCTGATGCAACCGCGAGGTTAACATCTGACTCAGAGATACCACCCACGCCACTGGCTACGATATTCACTTTGACTTCATCAGTTGACAGATTAACCAATGCATCACTGATCGCTTCGATAGACCCTTGTACGTCAGCTTTCAGAACAACATTTAACACGCTGACATCACCTTCTGTCATCTTGTTAAACATATTTTCCAGCTTCGCAGCTTGTTGACGTGCAAGTTTCACATCACGGTATTTACCCTGGCGGAATGTGGCTACTTCACGTGCTTTACGTTCATCTTTAACAACCGTTGCTTCATCACCAGCACTGGGCACGCCTGATAAACCAAGCACTTCTACTGGCATGGATGGACCCGCTGATTCAACTTGTTGACCATGTTCATTCATCAAAGCACGAACACGACCGTATTCAAAGCCTGCGAGCAGCATGTCACCTTTATTTAAAGTACCACGCTGGACTAATACCGAGGCAACTGGACCTCGCCCCTTATCAAGACGCGATTCAATAATGATGCCGCGTGCAGGACCTTCATGTACCGCTTTAAGTTCCAGCACTTCTGTGACCAGCAAGATGGCCTCAAGCAGATCATCGACGCCCTCACCTGTATGTGCAGAAACGTTAATAAACATTGTCTCGCCACCCCAGTCTTCAGGGATAACTTCTTCCTGGGCTAATTCGTTTTTAACTCGATCCGGATCGGCTTCAGGCTTATCAATTTTGTTTACCGCAACAATTAGCGGCACACCGGCTGCTTTCGCATGTTGCACAGCTTCTTTAGTTTGCGGCATCACTCCGTCATCGGCTGCTACAACCAGCACCACCACGTCAGTAACATCCGCACCGCGCGCGCGCATTGCGGTAAATGCAGCGTGGCCTGGTGTATCCAGGAAGGTCAATGCTCCGTTCGGAGTTTCAACGTGATATGCACCAATGTGTTGTGTGATACCACCCGCCTCACCTGATGCGACGCGACTTTCACGAATGTAATCAAGCAAAGAAGTTTTACCATGATCAACATGACCCATAATAGTGATAACAGGTGCACGCGTTGTCGCGTTACTGTCATCTTCAGCGTCAGTAACAATCGAGTCCTCAATGGCGTCATCTTTTATCAGTACTGCAGTATGCCCCAGCTCTTCAACAACAACTTGTGCTGTCTCCTGGTCGAGCATCTGATTAATCGTAACCATTGAGCCCAGATTCATCATAACCTTAATGACTTCAGCGGCCTTGATTGACATTTTCTGGGCTAATTCAGCTACGGTAATTGTCTCTGGAAGTGCGACTTCGCGTACAACAGGTGCGGTTGGCAGGGTAAAGCCATGCTCTTCAGATGAATCAGCAGCAGCCTTCTTAGGTCGCTTTTTCTTTCGACGCCCAGACATCTCAGCACTAACATGTAATTCCTTACGGCCATAACGTGTCTTGCGATTGTCATCACCTGCACCGCCGGGCTGTTCTTTTTTCTTTTTCTTATTACGGCCACCAGCACCACGTGCTTCTTTCTCGACTTCAGCTTGTTTCTTGGTCAGCTCTTCCTGGGCGGCAAGCTTAGCGGCTTCCTCGGCCTTTTCTTTCTCTGCCTTAGCTTCTTCAATTGCTTTTTTGCGTGCTTCTTCTTCGGCTACCTTTTCTGCTTCCTTCGCTTCAAGGTTGCGCTTGGCTTTTTCGTCAAGCTCAGTTTGTTTAGCCTGTTCTTCCTGACGTTGAGCCTGTACTTCTTCCTGGCGTTTGGTTTCTTCTTCGACAATAACACTGCGCTTTACATAAGTTCGCTTTTTGCGAACCTCTACTGTTACTGATTTCTGTTTACCTTGTGCGCCCGAGACTCTTAACTCAGAAGAAGATTTTCGTTTCAGGGTGATTTTTTTACCACCTGAAGCATCTTTAGCGTCATCACCATGCTTGCGTCGAAGATGTCCCAACAGTTCCATCTTCTCATCATCAGAAATCATCGCATCAGGATCAGCCACAGAGACGCCTGCTTCCTTAAGCTGTTCCATCAGACGGTCAATTGAAATTCCAACGACTTCTGCAAATTGTTTAACGGTGACTTCAGCCATATAACTATATTAACCCTTCTTGATAGTAACCTTTTCGGTTTACTCACTAGCCTGTTGCGGTTCTTCAGAACCCTGTTCTTCGAACCAGGGAGCACGTGCGGTCATGATTAATGCACCCGCTGTTTCTTCATCCATTGCTTCGATTTCGATTAAATCATCAACTGACTGTTCCGCCAGGTCTTCCATCGACACAATACCATTTTTCGCTAGCTTGTTGGCCAGCACTTCGTTCATACCGTCCATGTTTAGCAGATCTTCTGCAGGTGGACTATCTGAAAACTCTTCTTCACTAGTAATGGCTTTTGTAAGCAAGATATCTTTGGCGCGACCACGAATTTCTTCAACCATGTCTTCGTCAAACTCTTCAATCTCGAGCATCTCAGATTTTGGCACATATGCAATCTCATCAATGGTGGAAAATCCTTCCTGAACGAGAATTAGCGCAATTTCTTCATCGACATCGAGTGCATCCATGAAGCTTTTAACAACCTTCTCATTCTCGGCCTCTGATTTAGCATCTGCATCGGACTCAGACATGACATTGAGTGTCCAGCCGGATAAATCACTGGCAAGCTTAACATTCTGACCGCCACGACCAATTGCCTGCGACAGTTGATCTTCGCTTACCGCGATATCCATACTCATTGACTCTTCATCAACAACAATCGATTCAACTTCTGCAGGTGACATTGCATTGATCACATATTGCGCGGCGTTCTCATCCCAAAGCACAATATCAATACGCTCACCAGCCAGCTCATTTGAAACAGCCTGAACACGTGAACCGCGCATACCCACACAAGCGCCGACCGGATCAATTCGATCATCATGGCTTTGTACAGCAATCTTGGCGCGCGAACCGGGATCACGTGAGGCATTAATAATTTCAATCAGGCCTTCACCAATTTCAGGGACTTCAATCATGAATAATTCGATAAGGAAGCGAGGATCGGTACGGCTAACCAATAGCTGTGGTCCACGCGCCTCTTCCTTCACTTCTTTCAATAATCCGCGAATACGATCACCGCTGCGAACAGACTCACGGGGAATCATTTCTTCACGCGGCACAATCGCGTCAGCATTGCTGCCAAGATCAAGATAGACGTTGCCACGCTCAACACGCTTGACCACGCCCATGACCAGCTCGCCTTCTTTGTCTTTATATTCATTAAAGACCTTAGCGCGCTCAGCTTCGCGAACTTTTTGTACAATCACTTGCTTAGCTGTTTGTGCAGCAATCCGGCCAAATGCAACTGATTCAATCTGCTCTTCAGTAAAATCACCAACCTGCGCTTCAGCATCTTCATACTGTGCGGCACTAATGGTTGTCTGACGTTCCGGGAACTCCATTTCTTCGTCTTCAACAACTTCCCAACGACGGAAGGTATCGTAATCGCCACTTTCACGATCAATGCTAACCCTCACTGCTACGTCAGTGTTGTAACGTTTTTTGGTTGCCATCTCCAGTGCCGCTTCTATCGCACCAAAGATTACCTCTTTATCGACGCCTTTCTCGTTAGAGACGGCATCTACAACCAGTAAAATTTCCTTGTTCATTTTCGTACTTGCCTCATTTGCATCCGCTGTGTTTGAGCGGCAGGTTTAGATTTCTGGAATTAAATTTGCCTGTTCAATTTCGTCACAGGCGATTTTAAGTTCCTCACCATTTTCCATACCTATATATATATCGTCCTGCTCCACGGCGGTTATCTTGCCTGTAAAATTTCTTTGTCCATTCACGGGCAGCCGGGTTCTTAGCTTCACCTGCTCTCCCACGTAAGCAGCATAGTGCTCTGGTTTAAACAATGGCCTATCCAGCCCAGGTGATGACACTTCTAAGGCATACTGACCTTTGATGGGATCTTCCACATCCAGTACACCACTGGCTTGATGGCTAACTTTTGTACAATCTTCCAGGCCAATACCATTCGGCCCATCTATATATATACGTAATCGGCTATGTTTACCCTGGCTAAGGTATTCAACCCCAAGCAGTTCATAGCCCAAAGAGCTAATTGTGGGTTCCAACAGGCGCTGAACGCGTTCTTCCATCGGTCCCATTATCTTTCCCCGTAAACGAAAAGTGGGCCTCGAGGCCCACTTGATGTAACACTTTAAATTGCAAGGCATTATAGCATGCCTTAGCAAATTCACCAGCTTGGCGTATATTTCTTAACCAAGCCAAAGATCAAAATTGGTAGCGGGGACAGGATTTGAACCTATGACCTTCGGGTTATGAGCCCGACGAGCTACCAGACTGCTCCACCCCGCACTCGTGGCGCGCATTCTAACACGTGATCGTAGTATTACAAGAAATCAAAATTAATATTGTTTCTAATTGATTGCCCTACTCTCGGGACATTCTGATGAAGAAAAATTGTAGATACATACTAAGATGGACGATATAGGGTCAGAGACACCAAACAGTATCCGAGGCCTTGGCTGTTACCAGGGACTTTTGCAGCACCACTAACTGCATAATGCACTGTTTGAGCAGCATACTCTGCTTTACAATGCTGTAACTTAATGTTATTTAATGTAATTTCCAGCTGGTACAAAAATTGCTGTATAGATTGTACGGGAGAGAAATACTTATTAAGTCAGAACGAAATACTGAAGGAGCCGTTCGATGAACCAGACTCGTAGAACATTTTTACAGGCCACAATGGCGGCCGGTACAATTGCAGTAGCAACCAGTGCAGGTTTGCTCAGCCCTCGTACCGTCCTCGCTGCTTGGCCGAAAAGCGCATTTAACGCAACAACAATAGAAGATGCTATGAAAGCAATTGCCGGCAGCACTCAGGCAGCAGATAGCAAGGAAATCTCTGTTGAAGCGCCTGATATTGCAGAAAACGGTGCTGTTGTCTCTGTTACCGTTAAGAGTAAAGCAGCAAATACTGAGCAAATTTCTGTTCTTGTACCTGAAAATGCCAACCCGCTTTGCTCAAGTTATATCACCACTAGTGCAGTCGATGGTTTTGTTACTGGCCGTATCAAGATGCGTAAAACATCTGATGTTATTGCCTTGGTCAAAGCCGATGGCAAATTACTCACCGCTAAAAAGCCTGTGAAGGTAACCCTGGGCGGTTGTGGCGGTTAATGGATAGTAACGAGATTCTAGAGGTATAAAACAATGGCAAAGAAAAGAAAAAAGATGAAGATCAGAGCATGGGCCGATAATGGCGCTGCTACTGTAAAAGCGATCGTCTTCCACCAGATGGAAACCGGTCTACGTAAAGACAAGGCAACCGGTAAGAAAATACCCGCCCATTACATCGAAGAGCTAACCTGCGAGCACAACGGCAAAACAGTTCTGACTTGCCTGTGGGGACCCGGTGTGTCCAAGAACCCCTTTTTATCATTCCGCTTAAAGAATGCCAAAAAAGGCGACACACTCAAACTGAGCTGGGTCGATAATCAGGGCGAAAAGGATGTAGCAGAAGCTCAGATTAAGTAATAGCGCTTTCGCACAGACTTTCTCCCGTGCGAAATAGAAAGGGGTATACCAGAGATGGTATGCCTTTTTTTATGGCCTCATTTTTGTTTCTTTCAGCTTCGCTGAAGGTTTGTGCTTTTTCGCTCTCGTCGAGCGAGGCGCGTCACTCCCCTGGAAAGGGAATGACGAAGGCAAAAAAAAACGGATGCCGAAGCACCCGTCTTTAAGATTACTGATAATTAAACCTTATGGCTTAACGTACAGGTAACCTCTTTGCTGAAGGTGAGCAACGTGAGCAACGCCTGATGGAATGACTTCAGCGTTTTCGTTGATCTTACCTTTAGGGATCTTCTTACCACGGATGGTGTTTGCACAGATTGTGAATTTAACACCGCGGTTAGCTAGACCGGCAATTTGGTCGTTGAAGTTATAGACCTTGCCTTTCTTGTCTTTCTTACCCATTGCACCGTCAACCATGGCGAAAGCACCAGAGCTGTGAGTTACAACGATAACTTCGATGTTGTCATCACCTAAAGCGTTCAAGTGATTCTTAACATTACGAAGAGCACCTTTAGCTGTATGGATGTTGTTTACATGGTAAACCACTTTTTGCTGGTTATAACCGTTCTTAGCTTTCTTTGATGGGTCTACAGCCTGGGCTGAAGCAGCCATCGCAACACCTGCAGCTACTAATGCAATTTTACTTACTAATTTCATTTTCAATCTCCTCCTAATAATTAGGCTTACTACTTATAACTTTATATTTACGAATAGTACTACTCGTGAGTACATGTACATAGATACAGCAATATGCATTCCAAAGTCTAGGTTTTTTTTATTTATATTTATAATCAATAGGTTAGACGGTTTTTTCGTCAAAATTAGCACACTCTAATAGGTTTTTTTATTGCAATGTGCACCAAACAGTATAGCTGTCATATTGTAAATTACACCGTTTCTGATTCATTTTCATAACGACGCAATTTTCTCCACAACGTTGTCTTATCGATACCTAAAACCTGGGCTGCTTTTGTCTTTTTACCTCGGCAACATTTGAGTACATGCTTGATATATTCCTGTTCCAGACCTTCTAGTGAAACGAATTCACTCTCGGAAAATCTCGCCGCCGATAACAGTTCTTCGTCACTGAGCTGACCATCGTTCTCCCAGGTCATTATTGGGCTCTCAGTCAGGATGACACAGCGCTCAACTGTATTCTTTAATTCCCGTACATTGCCTTTCCAGTCCGCCTCACACATACGCTGCAAAGAGATGCTGTCAAAACCTTTTACACTGCGCTGGTAACGCTCTGAAAATTCTTTAATGTAATAATCAACCAAGGCAGGAATGTCTTCGCGACGTTCTCTCAATGAAGGTACACGTACAGTAACGACATTTAAACGATGATAGAAGTCATGGCGGAGTCGCCCATCTTCGACCATCTTCTCCAGGTCCTGGTTACTTGCGGCAACAACACGTACATCAACGGGTATAGGTGTGGTCCCGCCTACGCGAATAATGCGTCGGTCTTCAATCGCACGCATTAATTTTATTTGCATAGTGTCTGAGATGTTACATATCTCGTCCAGGAACAAAGTGCCCCCATCGGCCTGCTCCATTAATCCATATTTACGTTGGGTTGCGCCAGTAAATGCGCCTTTTTCGTGACCAAATAACTCGCTCTCTAAAAGAGTATCGCTAAGCGCACCACAATCGATGGCAACAAAAGGTTTTTCGCTACGCGGACTGAAATCATGTAACGCGCGGGCAACCAGCTCCTTTCCAGTACCTGATTCACCCGTTAAGATTGCGCTACAACTCACTTCAGCAATTTTCTCAATCGTATTAAACAGGGTCCGCATTACCGGGGTATCACCAATCATGCCAAAGCGATTTCGCTTTTGACCGATGCGGCGTTTTAGTAACTTATTTTCGTTACGCAAGCTTCGTGACTTTAATGTCCGCTCAAGCATGATTTTGAGTTCTTCAAAATCAAATGGCTTTTTAATAAAGTCACTGGCGCCGCGTTTCATTGCCTCAACGGCATTTTCAACTGATGAGTAACCGGTCATGACCACGACAGGTACATCTTCATCTACAGCGCGTAATTCACTAAGCAATTCAAAGCCACTCATACCAGGCATACGTAAATCAGTGATAACAATGTCAGCACCATCTTTTTTGAACCCATTCAAGCAAGCCTTGGCATCCTGAAAAACCTCGCAGACATAATTTGCGTTGTCACAGTTGCGTTTCATTACGCGACACGTCACCGCGTCATCATCGATAAACATAATACGTGTTGGACTAGATGGCATTAGTTGCCTCCAATAGGGTGTCATCGGGATTATCTTCAAGCAGGGCCTTGAACGGCAGCAAAATAACAACGCGCAATCCAGACTCCTGATTATTTTCTATGTGAATGGTACCGCCATGGTGTTTAACAATGCCGTAACTCACCGACAAACCCAGGCCAGTTCCTTCGCCTTCTTTCTTAGTGGTAAAGAAAGGATCAAAAACTTTCGCGACCGCATCGGGGCGAATGCCTGCACCGCTATCAATGATTTCAACCGCGACGTAATCAATATCTTTGTATGATTTAACATGTATCGTGCCACCGGCCTCAGAGGCCTGTACCGCATTCAGAATAATATTGACGAGCACCTGCTGTAGCTGATTCATGTCGCCAACCATATAAAGATCATGTTCCTGTTCAACCACAACGGTTATCTCTGCAGTTTCGACACGGTGCTGTAATAAATTTAGCGTTTCTTCTACTAACTCGGTCATGTTGAATTCGCGAAAGTCAGGCTTGTTTTCGCGCGCAAAACTCAAGATACCCTGCACAATGCGCGCACAACGTTGACCTTCTTTTTGCAACAACTGCAAGTCACTTAAGGCCTGCTCATCATCTTTTACCGAGGTTTCCACCAATGCCGCCAGTGACATAATATTCATTAGCGGGTTGTTGATCTCATGACCAATTCCTGCTGCTAATTGTCCAACCGAGGCTAAACGTTCTGACTGGCGCGCTTGCTGTTGTGCAGTATCACGCCCTCGCTCAGCCTTCTCCAGACTTGAGGTAAGATAATTAAAGGCCTTACCAGCAATACCAATCTCATCATTGCGTTTGTCTTCGTAACGGATGCCATGATCACCATCTGCATAGCGGGTAATCACATCCGCCAGTTCATGTACAGGTTGAGCAAGTTTCCAGGCCGCCCAGATCGAAATAAGCAGACTGATGACCAGCAGTAGTCCTAACAGTAGCCAGATAGAACGCCGCATATTTTCGATCGGCGCAAACACTGTTTTGCTATCCGCTTCTATGAGCAATAACCAACTAGTCAGAGGTCTGGACTCAAAGGGGGCCAATGTTCGGAAAAAGAACATACGGCCATCATCTAGGTATAAAGAACCACGTTCCTGATTGACACGGATGTGTTGCCACTCTTGTGGCGAAATTTCACTGGTAAAGCGGTATTGTGATTTAAGCTGATTACCAAAACGCTTGTTACTTTCACGGTGATATAGATAAATACCATCACGCACAGTGCCATCATTCATCTCAACCACAAAGGCATTACCTGGGTAACCACCTAATGAGGCCTCAACCGTCGAATCAAGTCTTGTGCCCCACATATTGACCACCAGCAAACCTTCCTCGCGGTCTACCTCGTCTCTAACCGAAGCCGCATAGCGGACCATTGCAGGACAGAAATCGGGCTGACCTGTTACCTGCCCTAATTCAAAATCGGACATCACTACGTCTTGATCCGCTTCGACTGTATACTTGAAAAAGTTCTTACTGGACTGGTCAGCCACGTAGAGGCGCTTGAACTCCGAATCGAACTGCTTTGGCTCAATCGGTTTGCCTTCCTTGACCTTGACCAGTGTTTTACCTTGCGGATCGATGAAACGCAGGGCCTGGATAGTACCCACGACATGGGCATAATTGAGGAAAAATTGCTCCAGCTCATCGGCCCGGCGCTGATACTCTTCTGCACTAAATTCACCACCAATGGGCTTGTTCACATATGCAGCAAACTGTCTGACCGCCGGAACGTGTGCTAATCCCCGTGCTATAGATTTCTGGTTCTCAAGAATAAGATTTATCTCATCGGCCATTTTATCCAAAGAGATATGCAGTTCTTTCTCGGTCTGGGCCCTGACCTCAGATTCAATACGATCAACAACCCCGAACAGCAAGATCAACAGCGGGACCGCTGTGAGCAAGGTGAGGACTAAAAAGAATTTTTGGCGAAGCTGCATATCTGTGAAATGCCATGTTTTCTGCAATATGCATAATTATAGCAGTTCAAAATGAGATACAAACTAATCAGCAGTATATAAGAATTGAGTAATATTAATGTTTTATGATGCAAGACACCATAAATAATGCATTATGCAGCTTTATTTGCTGCGGCGTTTCCGTTTTTCGAAATGAGGGCGAAGATCATGACGATAAATGAAACCAGGCAGGGCAAAGACAATAAACAGGCAGACGATAACCGCATAGAATTCCCAATCTTGCTTGTAGACCTCGCCCATGAGCTTCTTTTCAACGCCGGCTGAGGCCAGTAGGAACAGGCATAATAGGACGAACCATTCGACCAGACGCATCCAGAGCGCTTTTCCCTGACTTCCTGGTGGGCTAAAAAAGAGGAAAAATCGTTCACTCAGCCACGGCAAATTGGCGGCTAGCAGCGAGATGATAATCAAGGCAATAGTGGCTGTTTCTAGAGTCGACATAGGGCAGCATTATACGAATTCCCCCCCATCAGCACCATATAAAAAGGACCTCAGGACATCGGTTCCTGGGCCCTTTTTTACCGATTTATTTAATAGTTACGATTTCGCCTTGTAGGGCGACCCCTGCCACCACATTACCTGCACCACATTTAAACGTGGTATCACTGGTGGTGAGATTGTTTTTATAGTTGGATTTAATATTGATAACGGCATTACCGCCCAATTGATTTGCACGCTTCTTCAACTGGATCAATGCCGACAAAAAGACATGCTCGCATGCATCTTGATCAGATTTACCAAAGGCATTGGTTTTTTTGTTTGTGCTGTAGATGCCATAGCGTTTGGTCACTTTGCCATGCTTTTGATTGCCAAAATAAAATTTCATATCACCGAGTTTGCCCTTGGCTTTTTCAGTTTGCAGCACATTGCTCACCGAGTAATCACCAACATCATTTCGCGCCATTCCAGTTTGACTTAAGGCGAGAAATAAACACCCTGTCACGATTGCAATATAGGTCCTCATATTACGTTCCTCATTAATTATAGTTATACCTGGTTGTCCGGTTAACCGATTACACAATTACGAAATACTTAGTTATCTGGACTAGATTAATTCGGGTAATATCATAATCGATATCAATATGTTTTTTCACTTACCGATGTAAAAAGTTGTAACGAGTTTTGCAAAAACACTCATGACTGTAATATTAAATAACGCGCTGATCGCCACCATCAATGGGAATCTGTGCCGCTGTAGTTTTTGCAAACAGGGGTCCACACAATTCGGCCGCAAGTTCTGCAACATCATGACTGGTCACTTCAGTCTTCAAAATGTTTCGAGTTTTGTATTCATCCACACTCATACCATATGATGCAGCGCGTGCCTTTAAGATCTCATCGGTCCAGATACCTGTGTCAAAGACGGCGTTAGGATGCAGGGTGTTAATTCGAATGTTATCGCCGCCCCATTCTAAGCTCGCCACGCGCATGAGTTGATTCAGAGCGGCTTTCGAAACTGAGTAGGCACTGGCACCCGGCCCGGGCGCTGGTACATTTTTAGATCCAATCATGACAACACGTCCATAACGCGGTGCTTGTTTTAAAAAGGGATAAGCTTGCTGCATGAGCTTGAGGTTAGCGCTTAAATTCACATCCAGTGTTTTATCCCAGATCTGTTTATCCATTTTTTCAATCGTGAGCGATGCTGGAAAAATCCCGGCGTTTAAAATGAGTATGTCGAGACCACCATACAGCATAACCCCTTGCTCTAAAGCCGCAGCAATCGCGTCACTATCGGTGACATCACATTGTACGCCACAAAAATTCGCTGAATCGTACAAGCTACCTATTACTTTATTAATATCCAAACCAATGACAGCCGCACCTCGCACTAACAAAGAATCCACACAGGCCTTACCAATCCCAGAAGCCGCGCCAGTGACTAAGGCTACCTCACCACTGAATTCAGGTTTCGAGCCACCACTCCTCAACTTGGCCTGTTCCAGATCCCAATACTCAACTTCAAAAATGTCCTTTGCTGGCAAAGCCTGAAACTTATCCAACATAGTGGAACGTTGAATGATACCGATAGTATGTTGATAGATATCACGGACAATATTTGCATCTTTTATGGTTCCGCCCAATGTGCACATACCTAGTTCCCGATCGAGAATAACCCGTGGTACGGGATCAAGCATTTCAACCGGTGATTCTGCAATTGCGCTATGTGTTTCGAAATATTGTTTATAGTTTTCTACATACTGGTTAATCTTGTTTCCCAGCATAGGTAATTGCTTTGTGCGAATAACATGATCGGGGGTTGCGGGTCCTTGTTGAGATATCACGCCCAAATCATCACGCCCTATAAAAGAATAGACTGCATCATTACCGGTAGTCGTTAGAATCATTGGACTCTGTTTTATATCGGAAAGCTGTTTACGCAATGCGGAAATTCTTAATAGTTTGTCGACTGTTAATTTCTTGCCGGCCTTTTTGGTATCAATGCTCCAGGCTTTTTTAGCTTTAAGATACTCTTCTGCTTGTGTAACCAGATCGATCATCGTTTCATAGGATGTCCTGGCATCATCAGCAAAACTGAAAATGCCATGATTCATTAACACCATGCCACGAGTGTTTTCATTCCTCTGCTTTTCAAATTCTTTTGCACAGACGCGTGCGAGATCAAAACCTGGCATAACATATGGGACGATAACAACAGAATCGCCATAAATTTCCTGGATGCGCGCAAGCCCGTCAGGTGTATTGGTTACCGTCACGACGGCATCGGCATGAGTGTGATCGACATATTTATAAGGTAGGATGGCATGTAAGATGGCCTCTACAGATGGAGTCGGAGCAGAGGCACTTGTCATATGCGTTTTCAGCTCATTGACCATTTGTGGATCGCTCAATGATTTCAGCGCAGCTAAGGCAATAAGGTGTTGTAGATTGACCGCTGGGAAACCTGCGGCCTCGATCGTCGCCAGATCCCAACCACTGCCCTTCACATAGAGTAGTTCTTGTTCCTCACCTAGAATATTTTTTTCTCTAATCTTTACCGATGTATTACCACCTCCGTGTAAAACGAGTTCAGGATTACTGCCGAGCAACCTTGAACTATAGACCCGAAGCGCGAGTTCATCTTTACAGTGTTGCGCTTCTTTGTCGTTCCATAAGCTTTTCATAGAAATACCAAATTTGTTTTTGAGACAAGTACTGTATTGTACCGAACAACGCAAAAGACCTATACTCGTCGCTCCGGCCTTCCCTGGCCTCTCGCGACATAAGCACTTCCGTGTGCAAAAAAAACCCGGTTGAAGTAATTTCAACCGGGTTAGTGACTTAAGTCATCACTTTATTTGTCGACCACGAACAATATCGGGATGATGAGTAACGCCACGATATTAATGATCTTGATCAATGGGTTAATGGCTGGACCAGCTGTGTCTTTGTATGGGTCCCCTACAGTATCACCGGTCACCGCCGCTTTGTGGGCATCGGATCCCTTGCCACCATAGTTACCGTCCTCGATATATTTCTTAGCATTATCCCAGGCACCACCACCTGTTGTCATTGAGATGGCAACAAATAGACCAGTGATAATCGTACCCAGTAATAGACCGCCTAATGCTTTTGGACCCAGCAGCCAACCGACGAGAATTGGCACTGCAATCGGTAACAAAGAAGGTATGATCATTTCTTTGATGGCCGATCGAGTTAGCATATCAACCGCACGCGAATAGTCTGGCTTCTCAGAGCGATCCATGATACCTGGCATTTCTTTAAATTGACGGCGGACTTCATTCACAATACCACCGGCAGCACGACCTACCGCCTCCATCGCCATTGCGCCAAACAAATAAGGCACCAGACCGCCTATGAACAGGCCAATAATGACTTCATGATCCGATAAATCAAACTTGATATTGACGCCTGCCTTTTCCAGGCCATGGGTAAAGTCAGCAAACAGGACCAGTGCAGCTAACGCGGCCGATCCAATCGCATACCCCTTGGTCACTGCCTTAGTTGTGTTACCAACGGCATCCAGTGGATCAGTAATATTACGAACCGACTCATCCAGCTCGGCCATCTCAGCGATGCCACCCGCGTTATCAGTTATTGGACCATAGGCATCTAGCGCTACGATAATGCCGGTCATAGATAACATCGATGTTGCCGCAATCGCGATCCCGTACAAACCGGCAAAATCGTGTGCCCAATAGATAGAAGCACAGACTGCAATCACAGGGGCTGCAGTTGATTTCATGGAGACACCGAGTCCGGCGATCACGTTGGTGCCATCACCGGTTGTTGAGGCTTCTGCAATGTGACGCACAGGACTATATTCTGTCGCCGTGTAGTACTCGGTTATCACCACCATCGCTGCGGTTAAGCCTAAGCCAATTAAGGCGCAATAAAACAGGTTAATATAACCGCCTTCAAAACCAGCCATCATGTCTTTGGTGATAAAGTAAAAGGCAATCGCAGCTAAGATACCTGATACAGCTAATCCACGATAAAGCGCATTCATGATTTTGCCACCATCATATGCCTTAACAAAGAAGGTGCCAATCACAGAGGCCACAATAGATGCACCACCCAGAACGAGCGGATATAAGATTGCCTGTTGACCCAGGTTCGCAAATAACAAGCTACCCAATAACATTGTAGCGATCACGGTAACGGCATAAGTCTCAAACAAGTCTGCAGCCATGCCTGCACAGTCACCCACATTGTCACCCACGTTGTCCGCAATCACGGCTGGGTTGCGTGGATCATCTTCTGGGATACCCGCTTCTACTTTACCGACAATGTCTGCACCCACGTCTGCACCCTTGGTAAAGATGCCGCCACCCAGTCGTGCAAAAATTGAGATCAATGAGCCACCAAAGGCCAAACCAATCAAAGGGTGTAATGGGTCCTCAACATTCATTTGCAATAAAATTGCATAGAAACCTGCCACGCCCAATAAACCGAGACCTACAACCAGCATTCCGGTAATCGCGCCGCCTTTAAAGGCGACACCCAGTGCTTTATTCAAACCGCCTCGTGCTGCTTCAGCAGTTCGTGCGTTGGCACGTACTGATACGTTCATGCCGATAAAGCCCGCTGCACCTGACAAGACCGCGCCAATCAGAAAACCAAATGCGGTTGCTGAAGAATCGTATAAGACGAAGAGTAATATAAATAGTATGACGCCCACGATAGAGATTGTGACGTACTGGCGTTTTAGATACGCCGAGGCCCCTTCCTGGATTGCCTTAGAAATTCGGCGCATGTCCTCGTTACCTTCAGATAACTTTAAAATCGACGTTATCGTAACGACGCCATAAATAATCGCAACGACCGCACACCCGATCGCAAACATTAATGCGTAATCCATCCTGAACCCCTTATTATTGTTAGTGGTTTTTAGTAATAATTATTCACCTGCCAACTGTGCCTGAAATCGAAATGCATCACCATTCAATTCATTTATGTCGCATAACCACGTTTAATATTCATGAATGCTAATATTAAAGTATTCAGCAGAAACAGGCTTACCACCAATTATAGTGCAAACAATTGTGTTTTATTTAACCAACTAGAGAGTGTCATGCAATCTTTATAGCAAATAAAAATGACCACGAAGTTTCATAATCTAGGACAGGCCGCGAGTGGTTAATTTACAAACGTGGTACTTGTCTTAGGTCTTTCATGTCGAACGGATCTGTATGAATATCGTTCATTGCTGCACCAACCAGATAGGCGCGTTTTTGAGTCTGCCGAACCATATCAGGAAGTCCGCAGAGGTAGACGCGGTAATCTTTCAGATTCGTGTGTTGCTGTAAAGCCACTTCATTTGCCCGTCCCGGCACGAATTCAGCAGGCACAACGCTTCCTGATAAGCAGCCCCGATAAATTACATTTTCATTTTTGTCCGATAGACTTCGTAAATAGTCATGCATATACAAACCATCAGCATGACGAGAACCATGGTACACAGCTATCTCACCCTGGTGTTTTGACTTAATAGCGTCATTCAAAATACCGAGCAAAGGTGCCATGCCAGTGCCAGTTGCAATCAATAAAAGTTTTTGTGTTTGGTTTTCACCAATGTAAACACATGACCCCATCGGTCCATAAATATTAATAACATCACCTACCTTGACCGAATCAAATAACCAGTTGCTCATTTCCCCATTGCTCATACGCTTTATGTGTAACTCTATAACACCGGATCGATCCGGTGTATTTGCAATCGAATAACTACGCACTAACCCATCTGCTCGTTGTAAGTTAATGAATTGACCTGCTTTGAATTCTATTGGATCAGTAGGACGCAGCTTGATTTGTAAAACAGTTTCTGCAAGCTGCTGTTTAGCGAGGATTATGGCTTGATGATAGATCTCTGTAGCATACGATGCATCGAGTGACGTTACAGTTATATCCTTATCTGGGTAATATTGACACGCCAGGAAATAATTTTGTGCGCGCAAAGTGGGATTCAAACCAGCTTGTATCGCCGGAGGCACCTCCCCTTCTGGCATTTGCAGTAAACAACTTTGACATGTCCCTAGTTTACAAGAATAAGGAATAGCAATTTTATTTCTAAGTAGACATTTTAAGAGAGATTCGCCACCGATACACTCAATGGTATCTTCACCTATTTTAATAATACTCATCGGTTTAGATTAATTTATATATACAGATAATCTGCCATGATGCTTGCGGTAATCTTTATCGCTTGGTTAACTAAACTCTCAGGGGGATTAAATTCATTCAAGGTATCCGCGATCATATTTACTCCTTATTCGGTGGTTGATTAAATCTGGCCAAAGAAGTGATAAACACTAGCACTGTAGATCAATAATGGCGGAAACTGTCGAATTTTCAAGCTCGCAGGCACAATATATGTCAGACCAACCTAATAATTATTCCAACAATTGTCTGGCTTCCTCCGATATCATTTCAAGATCTAAATATTTTTTCGCCTTATCATAACTACGTTCTAATTCAGGAAACATATTCAGTAAGCGGCGTCCGACTTCTGACTTTTCCAGGAATCGGGTCCATTTCATTTCCAATAGATACGATTTTGCATAACCAATACCAATATTGAACATCACAACCTTGTCTGTAATGGTTGCCAAGGCAGCATCTGGGTTGCGAGATTCTAAGTGCGCCTTAGTTTCGGCGAGCATTTTCTTTTCGTGGCGCCCGGCATATTTACTACCCTCTAGTTTTTCAATATTTGATAACGCCTTATCAGTTTCACCCTGCTTAATATACAAGAATGCAGCCGTCATCCAGGTTAACTCGTTATTCATACCAATGGCTTGAAAATCGGATAATGCATCAGCAAAGTCCTGTAGCGCAGGTTCTTCGAGTGTTGCATTTTCTGTTTTGAAACGCGAAAACCCCCGTAACAGTTTGGCCACACCACGCATTTGCACTCGAAATATCTCTTCATTCTTCATACCTTCAACAGGAATATGCATCGGTGCCAGCTCCTCTGACAAACGTACCTCATCTGTTAACAGCTCTAACGTGTTAGTCGTACTTTCTTCCGCTAAATAAAACCAACCATTCCTGATATGATTGAGTGCATTTTGAAACGAGGCCAGAATCTGATAATCGGTTTTTGGTAAGCTCTTAAAGTCTATTTTACTGAGCTCATAGGTTTTCCAGGAGCCAGGTGCCGCTTTTGCTTCCATGACTAAAGCAAATACCCAGTGCTCAAATGATGTATTCCAACCATCGGGTATATGCACTGGCTCTTTTTTTAATGCCTTTTGTGCATTATTGACGACTTCGATGAAGGTCGGATATTGATCTTCGTCTATCGATGAAACTGTACTTTTTAGATCATAAATTTCTTTTGCCAGCGCAATTAGATCAGTGGTATTAAGAACCGGCCTTTCGAGGTCCTTACGATCTTCTAGTACAGTACGGTTTACATAGGAAAAGATCCCGCTTAGTTGAGGACCGAGTGACATTTTCTTGTTTTGATTTGCTTGTATCGTCCTAAAATCAATCGCATCCTCTTTTCCTGTAATAGGTAAAGAGCGGATAGAAATCTTTGCACCTCGCCAGTAGGTTACAAAGAAACCATCAATCACTTCCTGTTGTTCTGCACGCTCTCGTGCTAGCGGATCTTCCTCTTTAAAAAATGAGCACGAAGTGATCGATACGGCGGCAATTAAAATTACGGCAATGGATTTAAAATAAGACATACACCCTCCCTGGCATTTGTTATTATTAAACTGTACCACTAATGAGATTTTAATGGAATGCAAAAAAAGTGGCAGCGAACTGGTTTCACTGCCACTTTAACTTAGTGCTAATTTTTATAATATTTTACGGTCGTCCAAAAGCTACAAAACCTGCCCATGCTTCGGGCTTGTTTTTATATTTACCCGATAGCATTGCTTTCTGTGCAGTACTTAAAGCCTGGTGTCGATCCTGTCCACTATTCAATGCATCATAAAAATCCACCATTAACTTCTGTGTTGCCTGGTCTGGGATTTGCCATAAGGTAGCAACAACGGAAGGTACACCTGCATGAGCAAAACTCCAGGATAAGGTTGTATATTCCTGGCCGGTAATACCGCGACCTGAGTTACAGGCAGACAGAACAACTAATTCCGTGTCCTGCATAGGTAATCCCATAATGCTATACATGTCCAGTCGTTCACCATTGGCTAACAGCAGGTGACTGGTATAAGGATTTGCCGATTCAAGTACACCGTGTGCTGCCAGGTGGATCCATCTGGCACCATCAATCTTGCTCTCTACAGCGCTACGGTCGGCATCCTCTCCCATGATCAGGACAGGGTCTACTTTAATCTTACCTGCTACGCTCCTCGCCTCTTTTTCTGCTCCCTTTAAATCACCTGTTGGGTTACCAACAACCAGGCTATGTCCAGTAGCTGCATTTACACTTTCGTTAACCGCTTTCCCAAAAAGATATAAAGTGGGCATATAGCCAAAGGAGGTTTTGTCAAAGTGCTCAATCGCATACTTATAGCGAGAACCCACCTTCTTGCGAAGAGCACTATAAGGTAAGTAATTTAACGCACCTGTGCCGACAAAGAATACTTGCTCAGCCTGCTTAACTTCGAACTCAACTGGCAACAACAGATTGTCATAGAGCCAAGCAAGATGTTCATTCAACTCTTCACGTGCCGACTTCTTTGTTTTGACTTCTTTACGCTTTATACCACGCGCTTTTTTCGAAAAGTTCTCGAGTATTGCCCGAACGCTATTTGTCCGCAAATAAAGTTCATCACGTGGTACAGCTGCCACTTCCCTTATTTCAAAACCATCTTTGGTTACGAGATGTATCACTATATGATCTTTGGTTGGGATGTACTGAACCACTAGTTGGCCATCCTTAAGGTGCTTTCGCATCGCCTGGATATCAAAAGGCTTGAGCTCCAGCATTTGATACAATCCTGGGTTTTTGCTTTGAATGTTTGCTAGCAACTTACGTTTCGCGCGGTTTCGATCGCGCAACATGTCACGAAGTTCTTCCCGTTGCTTTGCAGAATCCTGTCCACTAGTTTTTCCTTTGCCAGCACCTAATTCCCCTCCTGCTCCCGGTAATCCAGTCGCTTCAGGGTAATTCTCATCAATCCCAGTCAGGGTTGCCTGTTCAAGAATATTGATTTCTTCATTAAGCTTCCTGTAGGTTTTTACTGCCTTACCTTGATCACTATCAGGATTAAGGCCCTCTATATATGCTGATGCTTCCTGAGCCATTTTGCTGTGCTCAAAGTCCTGAACAACCACGCCGACAGGGGCATTACTATGCAGAAAGCGTACACCTGAAGAATCAGAACCACTGAATATCATCAAACCTCTGTCAGTCACTGCATAAATACGGCCTGCATCATCTACTTCAATATCATGTACCATGCGACCACCTTTATTTGCATAGGCGCTGTCCTGGGGTAGCAAACGGTTTAACCGGTCAGGATAAAACCATTTACCATTGTGAAGTGCAACGATACCACCGGCGGTACCAAACAACAGGGTATCTTCTCCCAGCCTAACTCCCTTGGTTCCAAAAAATAGCATAGGTGTGATTTCTTTCATGGCATCATAGGATGCATCTTTGAGTTCGTTATACGAGGTATATTGTTTACCTCGATGCCGCACAAATCCACGAAGCGTTCCCACAATTGCTGTTTTCTGATCAAGCTTTGTATAGCTTGTAATAAACCACGAACTGCTGTTGTTCACATTTGATTTAACAAACTTTGACCCATCAAATTCCGCAACACCACCAACTTTTGGTTTATTGCGAAATTTTAGATGACTTTCCTGTGATGAAACGACCCATAAACGCCCATCCAGTGTTTCTACCATACCGAATAGCATGTCATTCAAATACGGGAAACTGTTTTCATCCTTAAACCAGTTGTACTCATCAAGCTTGTTGTCTTTCCAGCGGAAGACAGCAACATTTGTCACAACCCAGATTGCACCGTCCTTACTCACATGCAAATCCTGAATAACCGGTTTATATAATTTCTCTCCATCTTCAGGTATAAATGGGTCCACAGTAAACAATTCAACTGGATCAATACTACCCACATCGTATTTTAAGACTGTCATGCCGTCATTAGTGATTAGCGTACCATCAGACAACTGAGCCAGGTCATTGGCCCGGATGTTTACAAAAGAATCGAGTTGTTGCCGGCCATTATCTTCACCTGCAACATATAATCTGCCGCTATCATAAAAGAATACAAACCCTGTATTGTTTTGCTTGAGAAGCACAGGACGATTCATTCCAACTGTTGTTCTTGAATAATAAGCTGGACGATTTTCCCGCAATGAGTGGTAGACATCATTTTTCTGATACACCAGAATTTCATTATCAGTAGCGACATACAAACTATCCTGACCTGAGGCGCCAAACCAGATATCTGGCGTTCGATCAGTCAGGCCGAAATCAAGGCGAGTATGTTCGATATGTTCATCACGGAAAACTGACATGCCCTGGTCGGTTAGGATTGCCAGGCCAGATTCACCACCAGAAAGATTCAAAGGAATCATATCCCTAACACCATTTTGTGCCACAATCTCGTGTTGATCAGGAAGCGAGGTAACTATTTGTTCTTCATCTTCAGTATCCAGACGATAAAGCTTAACTCCAGACCTAAATATTAACTGGCTATAATTACTATTTTCACTTGAAAGCGATATTAAATCAGTTGGCTTATCATAAACTTTTTTCCAGCCCTTATCCGTTACACGATACAAACCAGTATTTGATGTTACATAAAGTATCGCTGAATTAGCTGAAGAGTATGATGTTGGCATCACTACCATACGAGCGACCTGCCTAGGTTGCCCTGAACTATATAGCGCCTTACCACCTTCTTTGCCAAATCGTGCCAGACCCGCCTTTGTCAGTACGTAGACCTGGTTGCCGTTTGTGGCCAGTTGCTGGATCCCAGGCACAGACAATCCATCCTCCACGGTACGCCAACGCTTTCCCCTTGACTGTATGTTCTCAAACCTGAAGACACCGTCAGCTGTACCTAACCACAGAGCACCGTCATCTGTTTCTGCTAAAGATAATATATTTGAGCCTGCAGTTAGCTTACTGACTGGTAGAGTGTCAGATAAACGCAACCTGTCAGTGTCCACACCATACCAGTGCCAGAAACCACGATGTAATATAGAAATACCGCGCTCAGTACCGATCACCACATCGCCGTTTTTACGGATTAATACTGATTGTAATTTCACTCTGCGCAAAGATTCTGGCAACATCTCTGAGCGTTTGAATCGACGCCAGTAACCTGGATTAACCAGATCAGATCGGACCAGCCAGGCTGCAGATGGTAGAAGCTTTAAAGGATCTTTCTCTATTTGCTGTAGCGTTGCACTAACTTTCCTGTGACTACTACCACCAATCGAAACCCGCTTAAATTGAGAATAAATTAACGCCCACTTGAGATAGGCTTCCTGATCCAGGCCATCTGGTCGTGACTTTAGTAATAGCAGATGCTTTAAGCTGACCAGGGTCCCTAGATATTCCGGATCTCTTCTTTGTACCGGCACATCTTTTTGCAGGAAATCACTTAGTAGTCTGTCAAGAATATTGTTTGCCTTGGTATGAGCACCAGGCAATGACTCAAGCTTGTCAACATAATAGCTTGCCAGAGCCAATCCACGCTGCTGATACTGTTTTTGATCATGTGAAGAATCAAACGCATCCTCCAGCTCTTCCAGTTTCGCATCTTTTACCTTGAATAGCGGGTTACTCTCCAGGCCACCTCGTCTGCCTGGTTCAAAGGCCTTGGTTAAGGTCAATAAATTCTGGAAAGCCTGGGTAACCTGGAGTGCCATGCGGTGCCCTTCCGGAGAGTTTACTGACTTAATTTCACCGGCCTCATCATATGTTACATCGATATAGCCTACCCCCTTGAGTACTATCTTGATTGGCTTACCCTGTTCATTGTATTCAAATGTCAGGGCACGTTTATTTCCATCTCGAAATTCATAAATTTTACCCTTTGCATCATAATCAAGCTCTATTTTGCGACCATTGGATGCCTCGATTCGGGTTAGATTGTCGCCATACTCACCGTATGACGCCTGAATCCAGACCGCACCTTCGCCCAGGTATTCCACCCTGCCACTATATTTATTCTCGCGACGTACAAATTTAGTTCCATCTTTTCTTAGCAAGGTAAATGTGTGTGGCTTTGGCCCCATCGTGTACTGCACATCACCCCGTTGTGCCTTTTGACGAGAAGTGTCAAACCAGTCAATATAACGTTGTGAGCCCGAAATTGATGAGCTGTTCATATATTCTCGCATCCTGGCCTCAGAAACGCCTAAAGAGCTAAGCGCCTGTCCTTTTAGACTTTTCGCATTTTTATCTGGTGCGTTCTCTTCGATCATCGCAATGTATTCCAAAGCAATGATAGAACCACCTATCCACTTGGTATGAGCACTTGCAGCGTAGTAAAGGTTATCTCCATTATAAGGATCACGCTCTATAAGCCTGTGTATATAGTATCCGGCACGTCTACGTAGATTGTCGGTGTAGAGTCGACTGCTGTTATAAACCAGTTGAGCAGATAAAGTAGACCAACCCGGTGAAAATTGGAGGGCTGTCTTCAGTTCTTCACTGGCCTTTTCCTTATCGCCAAGCGCACCGTAGGCACGTGCCTTATAGTATGAAATTGTCCCACGCTGGCCTAACGACTGTTCCCAATCCTGCGCTGCTTTCAGGAACTGTTCGGCCTGAGTATTGGTCATCTCACCGGAATTAAACAACCTCTCATAGGCCCAGATGTAATCAGTATAGAAT
>Ga0316205_10001285_pt1 | contig 33527 bp, 32 predicted proteins | sample 3monthpyrite_MG_FD_204941 | JGI IMG/M metagenome (GOLD analysis project Ga0316205, IMG submission 204941) | Microbial mat bacterial communities from mineral coupon in-situ incubated in ocean water Damariscotta River, Maine, United States -... | ecosystem: Environmental > Aquatic > Marine >...
TTATCGACAAACAAAATCGACTGGTCGCCAGTCAACAACTCCTTTCGAGTGTAGCCGGAAAAAGCCCCACAAAAGCTACACCTTATAGCGAGGTTTTGTGGGCATTATCTAATCAAAAAACAGATTCACTTTGGCTAACAAAAATAACGCTTTTTCCTGATTCGATCAATTTATCCGGCCAAACGACCAAGCCAAAATCAATTCCTAACTATATAGCCGCTATGGCAATTGATGGTGTTTTGCGCAGCCAGTTTGAAGAGTTTCAAATAGAGCGAAATGAAACCGATTCACGAGTCGTTAATTTTTTTATGAATAATGGTCGTTATCAACATGCCAACTAAATTATCTCTAATTATTGAGCAATTTGATGCTCTGGCATTACGCTTGCGAATTATGATTACTCTCGCTCTTGTGGTGGTTGTTTTTATGATATTTGATGTTTTCTGGTTTACTTCAAATAATCAGAACATCAAAAACACCCAACAAAACATCCAAAATAGTCGACAGCAAATTACCGGCAGGCTAGCAACACAAAACGAATATAACAAAAAACTATTTAATGATAGGAGCGACCCGAGAAACAAGCAACTAAAAATTCTAGATGCACAACTTGGTAGCATAAGACAACAATTAACCAGTCACACTTTGAATCTTGTTCAACCGGATGAAATGGCTGGTGTGCTAAAAGATATTATACTTTCCAGTAAGTCATTAAAGCTTGCAAAGCTGGTTAAGGAAAAAACCGTTGAACTATCTAAACCCGCAAAAAAGGAAACAAAAGACACACCAAGCAACGAAATAAAATTATACCGGCATAGCATGGTAATTGAATTAAAAGGTAGCTATCGAGCAGCCTTTGCCTTTTTGCAAAAACTAGAAAAAATGGAAAAACAGGTGGCTTTTGATAGCTTTGAATATGTAGTGGATGTTTATCCAAAAGCTTCTATCAAATTAACTGTCTCAACCTTAAGTTTGGATAAGGGGTGGGTCGGTGGATAATCTCTTATATCGCATATTGACGCTGCTGTTATTATTGACCTTATCATTTGGTAGTAAGGCAAAAGAAATTGTAAAAGACCCAACTCGACCGGGAATTTCATTAGTAAAAACAGGAACCTCAGCTCTCAAAAAAACAGTCAAACCAAAACAACGATTGAGTGCTATATTTATTAAGCGGGGAAAACGTCAGGCAATTATTGACGATAAACTCTATCAAAAAGGTGATTATTTTTCTGGAAAAAGAATCATCGCTATAAAATCTAATAAAGTTGTACTACAAAACACTAGTGGCATCAGTCATTTGACGCTCACTAACCCCATTAAAAAACAAAAGAAACCATAGAATGACTATTTGTAAAACCCGCCATTTAATTATACTTGCATTAATTTTTAGTATTTCTGCGTGCCAGAGCCTGGTACCAGAAAAACAACCCAAAAATCAGACAGCCGTTGATGCAATTCAACAAAGCAAAGCCTTGGAAGAATCTAAAGTCGAACCTGACATTTCTGCGGAGCAAGCACTATCGACATTACTTATGCAAGAAACACCATTGTTTAAGGTTGAAGAAGAGCGATTCGACGTCTCGGTTAAAGAGGTCGAGATTAATGGTTTTCTATTGGGTTTAGTGGATTCTACTGATTATAATTTAATTGTAAGTCCAGGGCTCGATTTAGCGATTTCATTGCAACTTAAAAACGTCACCATCTCTGAAGTATTACATGCGATGACTCAAATATATCCTGTCACGGTCAGGCAAAACAAAAATATGTTTTTTGTTTCTTCCGCCGAAACAACCACTGCTATATACAATGTAGATTATTTAAATATCGAAAGGTCTGGCGACTCAAGAACTAGTGTTGCAGGCCAAGCAGTGGCAACTGGACAAAGCGGCGGCAACAGTTCTTCCGGTGGAAGCAGTTCTTCAAGCGGCTCTTCTGGCAGCTCAGGTGAAAGTAACGTACAACAAATAAGTTCAAGTAAGGTCTCTACAAAAAGCGAGACCGATTTTTGGAAGGAATTAACCACCGGGCTTAATCTAATTATCAAAGACGAAGAAAAAGCCAATATAGTAGTGAGCCCCCATGCCGGTTTGGTTGTGGTTCGCTCCTTACCTCAAACCCAGGATTTGATAAAACGTTATTTAGCCAATACTCAAAAAAGTTTGAATCGACAAGTTATTATTGAAGCAAAGATAATTGAAGTTCGACTCAATGAGGGTTTTCAATCGGGCGTTGACTGGAGCAAGATTGGTAATAATAATGGCGACGTATATACCGTTGGCCAGCAAGGGCAAGTATTCGTACAACCCACCACTGATACGCCATTCAATGGAATATTTTCTTTGTTATATGAAGGAAACTCTTTTACTGCGGCGATCGATTTATTAAGATCTCAGGGTGACGTACAAGTATTATCTTCCCCTCGAGTGTCCACAGTTAATAACCAAAAAGCTATCATAAAAGTGGGTAGTGATGAGTTTTTTGTAACAGACATCTCGACCACAACGGTCACCGGAACCAGTACGGCAACAACACCGGATGTGACTTTAACGCCCTTTTTCTCTGGTATTTCTTTAGATGTAACTCCTCAAGTCAATTACCAGGGTGATATTGTATTACATATTCATCCAATCGTTAGCGAGGTCACCGATCAACCAAAAACCTTAAGTCTGGGTGAAGACCAGTTTATATTGCCGTTGGCTTTTACCAACGTGCGAGAATCTGACAGCATTGTTAGAACTCGGAACGGACGAGTCATTGTGATCGGAGGGCTAATGCAAAACACTGTCGGTGAGGAAATAAATTCCACCCCTCTGCTTGGTGATATTCCATTCTTAGGAAACCTGTTTAAGCAAAAAAGACAATTTCAGGTTAAGAGTGAATTAGTTATTTTATTAAAAGCACACTTGGTCGATATAAACCAGACAAACCAACAGCTAGATGAAATAAAAAACCGGTTTAATCAGTTTTAGTTATGTATCTATATAATTTTGCCATGAAAAAAATTCCGTTCGGTCAAACCCCCGATACAGAGTTATTTTGTGCGACAAAAACTCATATTGAAGCAATGAATGTATTGTCTTTTTCGCTTAATAGCGGTGAAGCTTTTTGCAAAATCACTGGCGAAGTGGGCAGTGGAAAGACCATGTTATGCCGACTATTAATTCGCAAGTTGGAGCAATCTCGAAACATCGCTTATATTCCAAACCCTAACATTTCCGTCAAATCGCTGCACTACGCACTTGCAAAGGAAATCGGTTTAAAGATTAAAGCAGATTGCCGTGAAGACCAAATATCCCAAAGCATTCAAACACGCCTGATTAAGTTAAATAAACAGCGAGGTCCTGTAGTACTCATCATCGATGAAGCGCAGGTCTTATCCGATTCGGCGCTCGAGACATTACGCCTATTTACTAATATAGAAACGGAACAACAAAAACTCTTGCAGATTGTATTATTTGGACAACCGGAACTCGATAAAAAACTCAAGCAAAAAAACCTTAGGCAGCTAAAGCAAAGGATCAGTTTTTCTTATTACATTAAACCTTTAACATCTTTTCAGGTACTACTTTATATCAAGCATCGACTTTCAGTGGTATCAATAGGCAATGCCATTAATATTAATGAGAGCTGCGCATGGTTTGTTTACTATTTTTCCAAGGGAACTCCAAGACTAGTGAATATTTTGTGCCACAAAGCTTTAATGCTCGCTTATCCTAAAAACAAAAAGAAAATTACATTATTGAATGTTTTTAAGGCTGCGTTTGATACAGAGGGAGTTGATCGTTTTGTAGTGAAACACCTTAAAATTTCAATTAGTGTTATTTTACTGAGTATCAGCACAACGACTTTTGCGTTCTGGATATGATATGAGTTTAGTGAATGAAATGCTTAATGATTTACAGCAAAGCAATCATCCTACTCCAATGATGGATGGTTTAATATCTCCTTCTGACAGTAAACCGAAGACAAGAACCACCAAACTAGTTGTATTATTTTTATTAGTTTCAATTGGTGTATTTTTTCTAGTTTACAGCCGAAATAATTTTTTCTCTAATCACAACGAAGCTCCTGTTGAGACAAACACCAATATAGATAAAATCCAATCAGAAAATAGCCAACTTGAGGCGAAAGAAAGTCCACCCCCGATAAAAACAGTGACTAGAAAAAAAGATTTTCAAATCCAGCGTGCCGTGACTACCGCAAATAAAGATTCAACGGCTGTAGAAAAAACACAAAAAACGTCTACCAATGCCAGTCAAGCTTTACCAAAAAAATTGAATACTCGAAAATTATTGGTGGCTGAAACTAAAGCGGAAACAAACTCATTAAAAGAAGAGAAACGAAAACCAGGCGTAGCATCCACCGATAAGGTTAAGAAGGTTTCTCGTATAAGTCTTGCTGAGAAAGAGCTATCTCGCTTAACTAAACATTGGCAACTGGCTCGTCCTCAAGACAGCTTCAAACAACTATTATCTTTGCTGCATCGTTATCCAGACTTACCTGGCATCTGGTCAGATTCCCTCACTTTTCTTAAGTCAAAAAACTTAGGCGACTATGAAAATCTATTAGCGCTTTCAGTAAAAAACTTTCCCGAGACTAATAGTTTTTCTTTTATGTCCGCACAACACTATTTTTCTTCCGGTCAATACCTGAAGGCTAGCCACCAACTGAAGTTAATTGAAGATGCTAACCGGGATAAAAAAACTTATCGCTTAGCTGGACTCATAATGCAAAAACTTGGCAAACACCAGTTAGCGATCGAAAACTATCGAAAACTATTGGTCATTGTACCTGATCAAGGTGATATCAATATGGCGATTGGGATTTCTTATGATGCTCTTAACCAACCAAAAGAAGCAGTCAATTATTTCATTTTGGCTTTGAACGACAAGAACCTTAACCCGATCCAAAAACGATTCGTAAAACAACGACTCACCGCCTATCAAGGATAAAAAATGCTGTTAAAAAAAGTCAGGTTGGGTGATTTATTAGTTGAAAAAAAAGTCATCTCAACCAAGCAACTCGAAGATGCCCTTAAAGAGCAAAAAACAAATCGACAGCGACTCGGAAAGTTGCTGGTTAATTTAGGTTATGTCGAAGAGAAGAAATTATTAGAGCTATTGGCGGAGCAACTACAAATTAAATTTATCGATTTGGTTGCTTTTAAAATTCAACCAGAAGCGATTAAAAACCTCAATGAAATGACTGCTCGTCGCTTAAGGGCATTAGTCATTGATGAAAAACCGGATCATTTTCTGGTGGTGATGGCGGACCCCACCGATTTAGGTAAATACGATCAGTTGTTGGAAGTTCTCTCTAAACCAGTTCAATTATGTGTCGCCATCGAGTCAGAAATTATTGCCAACATTGATAATTTTTATCGGAGTGGTGATGAGATTTTTGATTTGGCCGGCGCTCTACAAGAAGATTTAAGTGATGACAGTTTTGATCTGCCTACACTGAATGAAAATGTTACCAACGATGAAGCACCGGTGGCTAAATTCCTGCAAGGTTTATTCGAGCAAGCCATCCAGATTAAGGCGTCAGATATTCATATTGAGCCTGACGCTCAGGTCCTCAGAGTTAGAATGCGCGTCGATGGACAGTTACAAGAGCAAGTTATCAAAGAAAGCCGCATTGTATCTGCATTGGTACTCCGGCTTAAACTCATGTGTGGTTTGGATATTTCTGAAAAAAGAATACCTCAGGATGGGCGATTCAGGATCAGGGTAAAAGATCATGAGGTTGATATCCGTTTATCGACCATGCCAATTCAGCATGGTGAATCAGTGGTCATGCGATTGCTCGATCAAAGTGCGGGCCTGCTTAAACTGGAACACACCGGAATTGAATTGAAATTGCTGAAGGAGGTTAGGCGATTATTGTCTTTCCCTCATGGTTTGATTTTAGTAACCGGACCTACCGGTAGCGGTAAAACAACCACCTTGTATGCTGCCTTATCAGAGTTGAATTCTCCTGAGAAAAAAATAATTACCATCGAGGATCCGGTGGAATATAAGTTGGCCAGGGTCAATCAGGTTCAAGTGAATGCAAAAATAGATCTTACCTTTGCGAAAGTATTACGGTCTGTTTTGCGTCAGGATCCAGACATTATTTTGATCGGCGAAATGCGCGATCAGGAAACGGCAGAAATAGGCCTTCGAGCGGCGGTTACCGGTCATCTTGTTTTGTCCACTTTACACACCAATGACAGTTTATCGGCTGCTGTTAGACTATCTGATATGGGGGCTGAGCCCTATTTACTCGCCAGTGGTTTAAGAGGGGTTATCGCACAAAGACTAGTAAGGCGGATCTGTAATTTTTGCAATGAGGAATACCAACCAGATAAACAGGAATTGATCTGGTTAAACAAGTTTTTACAAAATCATCCCGGAGAAACCCATTGGCGTAGTGGTAAAGGTTGTGTTCAATGCCATAATACTGGCTATCGCGGCAGGGCGGCAATCTTTGAAATTTTGATCCCGGATTTAGGTATGTTAGAGGCTATTAGAAAAAGAGAATATGGCAAATTTGTTAAATTGGCTAACAACTCGGACACGTTTATTCCTTTATCAACCTCTGCTATAAACCTGGCTAAGCAAGGTGTCACCAGTATCGAGGAAGTTCTCAGGGTTTGCGAATCAATCGAAGATATTAGCGAGCACACCTAATGGCCAATTTTGAGTATGTTGCCAGACAGAGTGATGGTAAATCGACCCAAGGCGTAATGGAAGCCAATAGTGAAGAAACTGTGGCTGACCGATTATTAGCCAACGGTATAATGCCTGTATCGATCAAAGAGACCAGCTCTGGCAGCGATCTAATGCAAATGGATCTTGCGGATTTTTTTCAAAGTAAAAAAGTCGACCTGCAGGAATTGGTGATGTTTAGTCGGCAAATGTTCAGCTTAACTAAAGCGGGGATCCCACTAACTCGCGCAATAAAGGGTTTGATGGATACCAGCACCTCAAAACCCCTTAAAATAGCCTTGGATTCGATTCACTCCGACTTAAACGCAGGGACCAATCTGGCGACCGCTTTTTCCCGCCACCCCCATATATTTTCGGAGCTTTATGTCAGCCTTATCCATGTAGGCGAAAACTCCGGTCGTCTGGAAGAGTCTTTTTCGCAAATTGCTCAGTATTTAGAACTGGAGCAAGAAACCTCACAAAGGATCAAGAGTGCCACTCGTTATCCGATAGTCGTGCTGACAATGATTGTTGGCGCGCTATTTGTGATTAATATTTTTGTGATCCCGCAATTTGCAAAAATGTTTACCGCGTTTAATGCTGGTGAGCTGCCCTGGGCAACTCAAATACTCATTAATACCAGTCAGTTTTTTGTGAATTTTTGGCCTCATATAATCATTGGTATGGTTTTAACCTATGTGTTTGTCGGCCAATATCGAAACACTGAACAAGGAGCGCTATTTTGGGATAGACGAAAACTAAAAATGCCTATTTTTGGCAGTATTATTTATCGTTCACTATTAGCTCGTTTTGCGCGCTCTTTTTCGATGATGAGTCGCTCAGGCATGCCGTTGATCAATAGCCTGAACATCATTGGTCGAGTGGTGGATAATAGCTGGGTGGCCAAACATATTATTGATATGCGTAATGGGGTTGAGCGAGGTGAGTCGATCAGTCTGGTAGCTACTCGTACAGAAATGTTTTCGCCGTTAATCTTGCAAATGATCAGCGTTGGTGAGGAAACCGGACAACTGGATAATATGCTGGACGAAGTCGCTGATTTTTATGAGAGTCAGGTTGATTATGACCTAAAGAGGATCTCCGATTACATAGAGCCGGTATTGATTGTTTTTATTGGAGTAATTGTTCTGATCCTTGCGCTTGGGGTTTATTTACCTATGTGGGATCTTGCGTCTGGATCTGGTGGTGGCTAGCCCACTCACGGCCAGCGGCATTAAAGGTTCTCTTTTATTGCTGATATTAATGCTGATACTGGGTAGTTTTTTCTATCATCGATTGTATATCCGAAACCCTTCTATCATCAATCATTTTGAACAAGAGGCCTTTCAATCAAACTATCAAGTCTTTAAGAACGCTATTTCTTACGCACATCTTTATTTTCAGACCAATAAAAAACAAGATTGTAAAATCGATTGTTGGGTAAAAGGCACGATTGGACTAGATTTCAATTCTTTTGGATACCCGGTTTCTACGCGCTATAGCCAGCAAAACGCGCCTTTTGATCCGCTCATTTCTGAGATAACCAGCAATGATACTGATTGTGCTCAGGTTTGGGTGTTTTTAATGGGCCCATTACAAAATAACATCAATACAAAGCAAGGCCATTATAAGGCTGAATTTCGATCAAATAATAAAAGCTGTATTTATCGTTCTAAAATCATTACCAACAAATCGATCATTTATCGAGCTGACAGAGGAACAGTACAATTATTAGCTCCCACGACAAACAAAGATTAAATAAATGATGTTTTTCTGGTAATTTTCAAGATTTCGACTAAACTTTCAGTAATTGCCGCTTTTTGGTTAATTTTCAAACATTTAATTTAATTATAGACCACTAAGAGTGGTTATTTTGGAGGAAGTATGAAGTTCAAAAAATCCGCAGGTTTCACCCTGATAGAATTGGTTGTGGTCATTGTTATTTTGGGAGTTTTGGCAGCAGTTGCTGTACCAAAATTTGTTGATCTGCAAACGGAAGCACGTTCATCAGTGGTACAAGGTATTGACGGAGCAGTAAGAGGAGCGGCTACTTTGGTTTATTCTAAAGCGCTGATTGAAGGATCGGAAAGTAATCCTAGTACCTCTGTTACCTTAAGTGGAACCTTAACAGTTGCTACCGTTTTTGGCTATCCCGCTGGCAGTGCTGCAGGTATAGAGTCTGCGGTTGATTTTAGTAGTAATGGTGAGATTACTGTCACACCAGGAAACCCTACGACCTATGCATTTACAGGATTTACCAACTGTGAAGTGGTTTATACACAATCAACAGGAGACGGTTTAGCACCAGTTGTCACGTCTGTTGTCACGGGCTGCTAATTCAAAATTATGAGAATCACAAAGCCGTTTGCTAAGCAGGCGGCTTTTACTTTAATTGAATTAGTAATCACCTTGCTGATCATCGGCATAGTCGCCATCTACGTTCAGTCCAAATTTTCATCGACCAACAGCTATAAAGCAAATACTGTTATTGCACAGATTATTTCCAGCGCCAGACTCACTCAACAATTAACCATGAATGACTCTGCCCGCAGCTTTTCTCTCATTATTCAATCAAACCAAATCGACCTGCAAGATGGTGGTGGTTCACTTTCAGTCGGCAGTACTAATTATCCTATTAGTGTCGAAAGTGGAGTGACCCTATCCCCGGTAACCACTATCACCTTTGATCAATTTGGCGAAACAACGAGTTTTGTATTAAATATTAGCGCGTCAACCACTCAACAAATTTGTTTTGAACCTAGCGGGTACATCCATCAATGTTGAACCTAGAAAAATCAGTTGAATCACGAAAGTCTGCGCACCCCATTGGCGCACCTAGAAAAACGATGAAAGCGCTCTTCACCAATCAGGTGATTACAACTTTCCTCGCTTTCCTATGCACACCAATGGTTCACACACCTTTTTCGCGCCCAACTAATTTTCCCAGGTTTAACTCCAAGACTAATCAAGGATTCACGCTGGTTGAGTTAATTATCACTGTTGTTTTGAGTGGTATTGCGGTGGTTATGTTTGCCGGTATTTATACTTCCACTCAAGTGAGGTCTGTGTCCCCCGTCATGCAAGTAAAAGCCGCCGAACTGGCACAAGCCTATCTGGAAGAGATCTCACTAAAACGTTTTGATGAGCAATCACCTGTTGGTAACCAGTTTCGTTGTGATGAAGATCCAGCGATTGCCTGCAGTGGCACTTTAATCAACGAGGGCGAATCACGAGCGCTTTTTGATGATGTGGATGATTATAATGGTCTTAATGAATCACCCCCTCGAGATGCACTCAATAATATTCGAAATGGTTTTAATGGATTCGAAGTTAATGTTTCAGTCAATTATGCAGGCGGCGATCAAGGTTTTAGCGCAAGAGATCTCAAAAGAATAGAAGTAGCTGTCACTTCACCCGAAGGTGACCTTTTTGTATTTAGTGTTTATAAAGGCAACTTCTAATGATTGCTACCGGAAAACAAACAGCCTTTACCATGATCGAACTAGTGCTTGTAATTGTTTTACTGGGCATATTATCCATTTCTTTTGCAAAAATTCTTAGTCAATCGGTTTCTGGTTATATAGACGCCAAAGGCCGAAATGAGCACAGTCAAACGGCCAAATGGGTAACTGAGGTCATATCACGATCAGCAAGAGAGGCTTTACCGCAAAGTATTAGAACAGGTGTTTCAGGTAATTTGGATTGTGTTGAATATCTCGAAATAGTTAATGCCAGCAGTTATTTTAACTTGCCGGCTAACGGTCCGGTTAGTAGCTTTAATATAGTCTCTTATGACCTGGTTTTTCAGTCCGGTCTATCGGCTGCTATTATGCCGATCAATGCGCCATCGGTTTATATCGGAAATAATGTTGTTTCGCCGATCGCTTCCATTGCATCTTCTGGACCGCAGCAAAGTTTAATTACTCTGGTAGCACCCACCGTTTTCGCTCAACGCTCGCCACAAAACCGGTTGTATATTTTAAGCTCACCCATCACCTTTTGTTTAAACAATGCTACTGGTTTAATATCACGTTATAGCAATTACGGTTTTTCCGCCAGTTTGGCCTTTCCGCCAAGCACAGGCACCAGTGAAATAATCGGTGAAAATTTTTGGGCTAATGGTAATGTTTTTAATTATCAATCGGGTTCTTTGCAGCGCTCCGGTTTATTACAGATTAACTTTGTGATGCAGGATCGAAACCGCTTTCCTTCTGGAACATCAGAATCCTTTGAAGTATTTCATGAGGTACATATTAGAAATGTGCCATAAAAGACAATCGGGCGTCAGTCTGGTAATTTTACTTTTCATTATTGTGATATTAGCACTCCTGTCCGCCGCGCTGGTACGCATCAATAGTCAGTCGGTCATTTCAAATGCTCATCAGGTCATAGCGACTCGCGCTTTTTTTGCCGCCGAATCCGGCGCAAACTTTCAGTCCATGCGAATTTTTCCAATTATAGGTGCATCTGTTTGTTCTAATCAGAATTTTACGATAAATGTTAGTGGCTTAAATGGTTGTACTGCACAAACTCAATGCAGCACCTTTAATGTTGATGGTCTGGATTTTTATCAGATAGTCAGTCAGGGGCAATGTAATGCTGGTCAAGAGTTCCAGGCGACTCGAACTATTCAAGTTCGTATGCAGGCTTTGAATTAGGCGGCTACAAATACTCCGAATATTTTCCTGATGCAGTTTTACCTACAGATATTTCAATCGATGATATTTAGCTCGAGACTGTTATGAAAGACAACCAATTATTATGCCACTGCGGCTCACTTATTAGGTTTGAGCAATGTTGCAAAAAATTTATCCATCAAACCAAACTCCCAAAAACAGCCGAACAATTAATGCGTTCTCGTTTTACTGCGTTCAAATTAAAGGAATATCAGTACATAATCGACACCCATCAATCAGAACAAACATCATGTCCAACAAAAACCAGTGATTTCGACCCGAGCATCCAATGGATGGGATTGAAGGTTATTTCTATCAGCCTGGGTGGAGCGTCGGACAGCAAAGGGTCAGTGGAATTTGTGGCTTTTTATCGACCATCAACTGTTAGAGATAATTCTAAGGTTGAGCAATTACATGAAAAATCCGACTTTACCAAGGTCAACGGATATTGGCTGTATGTCAGTGGAATACCAATGGACGACATAAAATTAGCCAGAAATGAGGTCTGCTTTTGCGGTAGCGGTAAAAAACACAAGAAATGCCACGGAGTTTAGTCTTGTTTGGGCTATAAATCATAGGATCACTTCATCAGGATTGCTATAATCGCGCATTGAAAAAAAACAGTGTGGAGACGGCTATTTTGTCTAATACCGAGTTATCTATATCAGAATTTAAATCTCAATCAGAGAATCACAATGGCATTAGTGGCGCACCTCGGACTTTTCAAGGTCTGATAATGAAGCTCCAGGAGTTTTGGTCTAACCAAGGTTGCGTCATTCTCCAACCTCTGGATCTTGAAGTTGGCGCGGGCACCTTTCACCCGGCAACTTTTTTACGCTCAATTGGACCAGAGCCTTGGAACGCTGCTTTTGTTCAACCTTGCCGTCGTCCGACTGACGGTCGATACGGCGAAAATCCAAATCGATTGCAGCATTATTATCAATATCAGGTTGTACTGAAACCATCACCAAAAAATATTCAGGAGCTATATTTAGACTCGCTAAAAATGTTGGGTATTGACCCTCTAGAGCATGACATTCGATTTGTCGAAGATAATTGGGAATCTCCAACGCTTGGAGCTTGGGGTTTAGGGTGGGAAATCTGGCTTAATGGCATGGAAGTCACTCAATTTACCTATTTTCAACAAGTGGGTGGATTAGAATGCAAACCGGTAACCGGAGAGTTAACCTATGGTTTGGAGAGGATCGCGATGTATTTGCAAGGCGTTGACAGTATTTTCGATCTTGTTTGGACCGAGGGACCACAGGGCACAGTGACCTATCAAGACGTTTTTCATCAAAACGAGGTTGAGCAATCAACTTATAACTTCGAACACGCTGATGTCGATTACCTGTTCAAGCATTTTGATTATTGCGAAACTCAAAGCCAGCAGTTGATAGAAAAAGGATTGCCGCTACCCGCTTATGAAATGGTTCTCAAAGCCTCTCACGCGTTTAATCTGTTGGACGCCCGGCATGCCATTTCCGTTACCGAAAGGCAGCGATTTATTTTGCGAGTTCGAGCATTGTCACGTGATGTGGCTAAGGCCTACTATGATTCACGTGAAGCATTGGGGTTTCCAATTTGTAAAAAGGAGAATTCCTAATGACCCAGTCATCTAATTCTATGCCGACTAATAGCAAGCAAGATTTCTTATTTGAATTAGGTTGTGAAGAGTTACCGCCTAAATCTTTAACCAAACTGGCTTCCTCGTTACACAACCACCTAAAGGCCTCTTTCGAATCTTTAGGTTTAGGTTTTGCAGATAGTGAGTGGTTTGCCACTCCAAGACGGTTGGCGGTTCGGTTTATTCAGTTAGACAGCGCCCAGGCTGATAAGCAAGTAGAAAAACTAGGACCTGCTGTTGCCGCCGCCTTTGATAACGATGGTAATGCAAAACCAGCAGCTATTGGCTTTGCAAAATCCAACGGTGTAGAAGTCGCAGACTTGTCTCGTAAACAAGGTGATAAAGGAGAACGTCTGGCTTATGTTGCTGATGTAAAAGGTCAACAAACCTCTGAATTGATGGAGGCGTTATTACAAAAAGCGGTTTCACAATTACCGGTGCCTAAAGCCATGCGTTGGGGAGATTCCAGCTATCAGTTTAGTCGCCCGGTCCATTGGGTGCTTGCGATTATGGGTGAGGAGGCGTTAGCGGTTAATCTATTCGGGCTAAAGGCCGACAACCTTTCTTTTGGGCATCGATTTCATTCGCCAAATCCGATCACAATCAACAATGCAAAAGAATATGAAGCAAAACTGGCAGCAGAAAATGTAGTCGTCTGTTTTGAAGAAAGAAAAGCTAGAATACGAATCCAAGTAGAAAAAATTGCTTGTGACTCTAATGCTGTTGCGGTTGTTTCTGAAGAGTTATTGGAAGAAGTGACTGCACTAGTAGAATGGCCTGTTGCTTTATTAGGTAATTTTGAGAAGGTTTTTTTACAAGTGCCTGCAGAGGCATTGATTTCAGCGATGGCTGAACATCAAAAATATTTTCATCTGATCAATGATCAAGGTGAGCTGTTACCACACTTTATTACTGTCTCAAATATTGAGAGTAAAAATCCGCAGTCCGTTATCAGTGGCAATGAAAAAGTAATTCGTCCACGTTTAGCAGATGCCAAATTCTTCTATGATTCAGATTGTAAAAAACCTTTAGAAAGTTATATCGAAAAACTAAAGAAAATTGTTTTTCAAAATAAACTCGGTAGTCTTTACGACAAATCACAAAGAGTGAAACTCTTGGCGAGATTTATAGCAAAGGAACTTAACGCTGATAGTTCATTGACCGATAGAGCGGCTGATCTTTGTAAGTGTGATTTGATAACCGATATGGTTGGCGAATTTAGTGATCTGCAAGGTGTTATGGGTCGTTACTATGCAGATAAAGATAACGAAGAAAAAGATGTTGCCAAGGCAATGGATGAAATATATATGCCTCGTTTTGCTGGCGATCAATTACCAGTAACGACGACCGGATTGATTTTGGCACTAGCGGAGAGAGTCGATACTTTGGTCGGTATTTTTGGTATCGGGCAGATACCCACCGGCGCAAAGGACCCTTTTGCACTTCGCCGCGCTGCATTAGGAGTGCTGAGATTGATTGCTGAAAAGGAGCTAGATTTAGATTTGACTGATTTGATTGATCAATCGGTCGATAGTTTTAACGACATTTCTATCGATGCCAATACCAAATCAGAATTATTAAAATTCTTTGCCGCTCGCAGCCTTGCAATGTACCAGGATAAGGGGTTTTCTTCTCAAGTAATAAAATCAGTACAAGTGATTGGTATTAGTCAGCCGACGGATTTTGTTAACCGAATTAAGGCAGTTAAATCGTTTGATGCTCAGGTAGAAAGCCGCGATCTTGCTGAGGCCAATAAACGAGTCAAGAACATTCTGGCCAAGTCTGATTTTGTTCAAGCTGATATTAAAATCGATCAGAATTTATTTGAACAAAATGAGAAGGCGCTTTTCGAAACAATTGAGCAGGTTAAAGGATTTGTTAATGATCAAATAGCTAATGCACAATATGGCAAGGCGCTAGAAAAACTCGCTAGTCTGAAAGATGTGGTTAATCAGTTTTTTGATCAAGTCATGATTAATGTTGAAGATAAAGCGGTTAGAAATAATCGCTTAGCCTTAATCAATGAATTAAGAAACCTGTTTATCGGAATAGCTGACATTTCTTTATTGCAAAAATAGTAACATCTAAAAAGATAATCTCTCAATCTTATATATGGGAATGTAGGTTGGCCTTAAAGCCAACTCTGGGCTTCATCAATATTATAGCCCTAAAGGACAACCCACATTTCGGAAATTACAAATGACCAACAAACTAATCATTCTCGATAGAGATGGCGTTATTAATCTGGATTCAGATCTTTATATTAAGTCGCCTGAAGAATGGATCCCAATCGAATCAAGTTTGAGAGCCATCGCTAAACTTAATCGAGCCGGTTATAAAATCGCTGTTGCGACCAATCAGTCCGGAATTGCACGGGGAATGTTCGATACCGTCACTTTAGCCATGATGCACAAAAAAATGGAGATGGAGTTGGCTAAAGTCGGTGCGCATATTGATGCTTTAGAGTATTGCCCGGATCACCCTGATAATCCAGGGCCTGATAGAAAACCAAATCCTGGTATGGTCAATAAGTTGTTGTGTTTGTTCGATGTAAAGCCGGAAGAAACCTGGTTTGTTGGAGATTCGATTTCTGATATTCAATGTGCTTTAAATACAAAATGTAAGCCTGTGTTAGTTTTATCGGGTAAAGGAAAACGTACTTTGGTGAAAAAAGACTTTCCCTCATCAACTCCGGTGTTCGATAATTTACAGCATTTCGTCGATGGGTTGTTGTAGTTTAAATATTTAGTAAGTCGTTTCATTAGGTTGACGGGGCTAGTCTGAGAAAGCCATCGATTGATATATATTAACAATCAGCCAATGGCTTTTATTCTATTTATTTCAAACTTTCGTAATAGGCTGCCAGGTTATCAATATCCGCATCAGTTAATCCAGCGGTCATACCCGCCATGACTGGATCAGCTCGAGTTTTATCTCTAAACGCTTTAAGTTGCTTTGCAGTATAAGCCGCCTTTTGGCCATTTAGGTTGGGGTACATCGGAATCATACTGACGCCGTCTACACCGTGACAACCAGCACACATACCGGCCTTTGCTTTACCAGCCGCGGCATCGGCGGCGAGAACTGTGCTTGCACCGCAAAGTGAAATAATAACACCTGAAACTAAGGCCAATTTTTTTAACATCTTTTTCTCCATTACTTTTTAATTGAGCTTATCATTTGATAAGCCTTAACAGACGATCTCTTCAAATCGTAATTTTCTAAATTATAGTTAACATTACTTAGAAACTGCAAATATTTTAGCAGTTTTCAATTATATTTACACATCCAGGTTAGCGACAGCCAACGCGTTGCTTTCAATGAAATTACGCCTGGGCTCAACATCATCACCCATAAGTGTGGCAAATAATTGGTCAGCAGCGACTGCGTCTTCAATAGTTACCTGCAACATACGTCTTGCGTTTGGGTCCATTGTGGTATCCCACAGTTGATCTGGGTTCATTTCCCCCAGACCTTTGTAACGTTGAATGGCGATACCACGTTTCGATTGTTGCATTAACCAGTCTAACGCTTCCTTAAAACTGGATACCTCCTGTTCGCGGCCTCCACGCTGTATGTAAGCGCCCACTTCTATCAAGTCGCTTGTATTTTCGCCAAGTGTTACAATTTTCTTGTACTCGCCAGAAGCAAAAAAGGCTTTATCCAATATATATCGCTTTTCACTGCCATGGTGAATTACATTTATTCTAGGGTGGAATTCGTTTCTTTCTTGATCCTTAATTAAATCTATTTCAAAACGAGTGGCGCCAACTTTGCCATTGCCTGTTAAGGTGCCAGTTAATTTTTCTACCCACGACTCAACTTTTGTAGAATCTTTTAAATCATCAACGGCTAATTTAGGTAAATCGACCAAAGCATTAAGGATCCTGGGATCATAAAGCTGTGACAAGCGAGCGATATCACCCTGGACTGTTCGATAGTCGTTAACCAGCTTTTCCAATCCCGTTCCGGATAGTGCGGGTGCTTCTGGATTAACATGCAACGCGGCTTCATCAAGTGCCATACTGGTTAAATACTCTTGTAAGCTTTCGTCATCTTTAACATAAGTTTCCTGCTTACCTTTTTTTACTTTATAGAGAGGTGGCTGGGCAATATAGATATACCCTTTTTCAACCAGCTCAAGCATTTGTCGATAGAAAAATGTCAGCAATAAAGTTCGAATATGAGCTCCATCCACATCCGCATCTGTCATAATAATAATTCTGTGATAACGTGTTTTTTCAACGTTAAATTCATCCCTACCAATACCGCAACCTAGCGCAGTGATTAAAGTGCCGACCTCTTGAGAAGACAACATTTTATCGAAACGCGCTTTTTCAACATTAAGGATTTTACCTTTTAATGGAAGGATTGCCTGATTCTTACGATTTCTTCCCTGCTTAGCCGAGCCACCAGCAGAATCTCCTTCCACAATATAGAGTTCAGATTGTGCCGGATCTTTTTCCTGACAATCCGCTAATTTGCCAGGCAGACCAGCAATATCTAAGACCCCTTTTCGACGAGTCATATCTCTAGCCTTACGTGCCGCTTCTCTTGCTCTGGCTGCATCCAACATTTTATTAACAATGATTTTAGCTTCCAACGGGTTTTCTAATAAATAATCATTAAGCTGTGTGCCCATTGTTTGCTCAACCGCACTTTTGACTTCAGAAGATACGAGTTTATCCTTAGTCTGGGAAGAGAACTTTGGATCGGGGACTTTAACCGAAATTACTGCGGTTAGTCCTTCTCTTGCATCATCTCCTGTTGTTTGAGTTTTTCCTTTGTTTTTTGCATTAACTTCTTTTTCCATGTAAGCATTTAAGGTACGTGTTAGTGCACCTCTGAAACCTGCTAAATGAGTACCACCATCTCTTTGCGGAATATTATTGGTAAAACAAAAAATATTTTCCTGAAAACTGTCATTCCATTGCATAGCGACTTCAACCCCAATGCCGTCCTCTCTCTGAAAGCAAAAATTGAACATTTTGTCATTGATGGCTGTTTTGGCTCTATTTAGATATTCTACAAAGGCCTTAATCCCCCCTTCATATTGGAAATGATCTTCTTTGCCGCTTCGCTCATCTTTCAGTTTGATACTCACACCGGAATTCAAAAAGGAAAGCTCTCTTAATCGCTTGGCTAGAATGTCATAGTGAAAATCGATATTGGTGAAGATTTCTGGGCTGGGATGGAACCTTAAATCGGTTCCCGTTCTTTCGGTTTCTCCGATAACCGCTAAAGGTGCCTGAGGCTCGCCAAGAACATAAGATTGTTCGTGAACTCTGCCTTCTCGTCGGATGGTAATAGTTAGGTCGTCTGATAAAGCATTTACAACGGATATACCAACACCATGAAGACCACCGGACACCTTGTAAGAGTTATCATCAAACTTTCCGCCAGCATGTAGGACAGTCATAATCACTTCTGCTGCCGAAACACCCTCCTCTTCGTGTATGCCGACTGGAATTCCGCGTCCGTCATCTGTTACAGAGACTGAATTATCTGTATGTATAATAACATTGATATCTGAGCAATGACCCGCCAAAGCTTCGTCGATTGAATTATCGACTACTTCGAATACCATATGATGTAAACCTGTACCATCATCAGTATCTCCAATGTACATTCCAGGGCGTTTCCTAACGGCATCCAATCCTTTTAGTACCTTAATACTGGAAGAATCGTATTGGTGTTCCGTTTCTTTATTATCTGACATTATAAAATATTTTCCTTTTAGAGCTTTTAATAGATATAACTAACATCTAGGAGAGCAAATGGGTATCTAATTAGCTTTCTAAACTTCGTTAATTTCACCGTGTTCCACGTGAAACATCTTGACGTTATTATACCCTTTTATGAGTGATTTAAGCATCCCTGCTTGTAAACAAGACAGGATAATTTGTACGTTCTTTTGCTTTCTCAACGCTTCTACTAGAACCTTCTGATTGCCCTCATCTAACTCAGACGAAAAATCATCCACTATGAACAGGCTATCTTTTTCAGTTTTCTCTTTTAACAACTGAGTCTGAGATAAATATAAACTGTTAACCAACAGTTTCTTTTGCCCCCTAGATAATAAATCCTTTGCCAAATGTCCATTAATCTTAATTCTTAGATCAGCTTTATGAGGTCCGTATTGAGTGGTACCGTTGGCCAAATCCTTTTCGAGAGATTCCTCTAGCTTGTCAGAAAGGCAACCTGTGTAGCCTGAATAATAAGATATATTCAAGTCATCAACATATTCAAACTCGATCGAAGCCAAAACCTTTTTTACTTCTGGTAACAACCATTGCGCCGCCTCTTGTCTAAAACGGTCGATTTTTAGCGCTGATTCGCAATACTGATCACTCCATGCCTTTAATTCTAATAATTGAGAGCTATTCCTAGCCAATCGCAATAAGGCATTCCTCTGCTTTAATACCCTTTGGAAATGAACCCAGTCTTTTTGATAACTATGTTCCACGTGAAACAATAACCAATCAAGATATTTTCGTCTTTCTAAAGGACCAGAATCAATCAAATGATAAGATTCTGGACTTAAAACCTGTACAGGATATAAAGAAGCCACCATAGAGAGCGACTCGGCTGCTTGGCCATCTAGCCTTATTTTTTTTAACTTTGTGAGAATATTATAACTTACACCGATTTTAGTAGAATTAGAGAATCTCCCATAAAGGTTGAAGATCTGCTGATCATGGGCTATCAACAAGTTCTGTTTAGAGGTTCTAAATGATCGCCCGCTGACCAAATAACCAATAGCTTCCAATAAACTGCTCTTTCCCGCCGCATTATCGCCGCTAATAACATTTAAATCCTGCGATAACTTCAACTTAAAATCAGAAAGATTGCGAAATTGTTGAGCATGAAACTCTTCAAGAAACATAACAAAAAACTAGACTAATAACCAATGAACTAAAGACGCATAGGCATAACAACGTATAAACTGTCTGAATTCTCAGAACTCTCAATTAATACACTGCTGTTTGAATCACCCAGGTTAAATTTTACAGATTCCGTTTTGATGGCATTTAATGCATCCACCAGATAACTCACATTAAAACCTATTTCCATCTCTTCATCGTTGTAATCGACATCGAGTTCTATCTCTGCTTCTTCTTGCTCTGGATTGTTAGCGTGGATCACTAATCGATTATTATTGAGTATCAACCGTACTCCTCTGAATTTTTCATTACATAAAATCGATGCTCTGGAAAACGCATCCTTAATCGAATCTCGACCACTAATCAGGATCCTCTCAGCATTTTTTGGTAACACCTTTTCATAATCAGGGAAACGCCCATCTACCAACTTTGATGTAAAGACGAATTCTGCCAGGGTAATTCGAATATGATTATTATTTAGCTCAATAATACATAATTCGTCTGAACTAGATAGCAATTTGGCCGCTTCCATCACCCCTTTACGAGGAACGATTGCCTGAACCAATTCTTCACTAACACTTTGCTCTAAAACAAGTTTTGAAAGAGCCAAGCGATGACCATCAGTAGCAACCGTCAACAATTTATTTCCTTCTAATTCAAATAACATTCCATTCAGATAATAACGAACGTCTTGTTGCGCCATCGCGAACTGAGTTTTTTCAATTAAATTCTTTAAAGTTTGGCTAGCTATTTCAAATTTGGTGGTAAAAAGACTATCTTCAATATTCGGAAATTCTTGAGCTGCGATCGTCGATAAAGAAAACCTGTTTCTACCGGACTTAATCTTTAGACGGCTTTCATCAAGGTAAACTTCAATCGGTTTTTCGCCAGATAAACTTCGACAAATATCAACCAACTTTCGTGCCGGGACAGTAATATCCCCCTCAAGATACTCGCCTTCGAGCTTTAAGTGAACCGACATTTCAATTTCTAAGTCTGTTGCAGTAATTGCTAACACACCATTTTCTACTTTAAGCAACAAATTTGCTAGGACCGGAAGCGTTTGACGCTTTTCTACAGCCCCAGATACCAACTGAAGCGGTGGAACCAGTTGACTCTGTTCAATAGTAAATTTCATTAATATAAACTCCCTGAAGCCCCAATATAGATACTAGCTTGATAATATTCTTAAAAGATTTGCATAATCTTCATTTATATCTTGAATCTCTTCTTTTAGCGATTTTACTTTGCGACAAGCATGTAACACCGTTGTATGATCTTTTCCGCCAAAAGCTTCGCCTATCTCCGGTAAACTTCGGCTGGTTAGCTCTTTCGCAAGAGACATCGCTATTTGTCTGGGTCTAGCAATAGAACGGTTTCTTCTTTTCGACAATAAATCTGAGACTTTAATTTTGTAGTACTCTGACACCGTCTTTTGGATGTTTTCTATTCTAACCTGTTTATCCTGTGCTGCAAGTAGATCCCTTAACGCATCTCTAACAAATTCAACCGTTATCTCCTTACCCGTGAATTGAGCGTTGGCTAGCACTCTTTTTAATGCACCTTCTAACTCTCTTACGTTAGAGCGTATTTTCTTCGCTATAAAAAAAGCAACCTCTTCAGGTAAATCAATTTTTGATTCTTGCGCTTTGGATAGCAAAATGGCGACACGAGTTTCAAGTTCTGGAGGTTCGACAAAAACAGTTAATCCCCAACCCATCCGAGATTTAAGCCTCTCTTCAACACCAACGATCTCTTTAGGATATCGATCACAAGTGAGTATAACTTGTTGATTTCCTTCCAATAAAGCGTTAAATGTATGGAAAAACTCTTCTTGAGATCTCTCTTTGTTGGCAAAAAACTGAATATCATCAATGAGTAATGCATCAACTGAACGATAAAAGCGCTTGAATTTGTCAATCGTGTTGGTTTGGAGTGCTTTTACCATATCGGCCACAAATCTTTCGGAATGCAGATAAACGACTTTCCCATCCGGCTTATTTGTTAATATTTGATTACCGATTGCTTGCATCAAATGAGTTTTACCCAACCCAGTTCCACCATAAATAAATAACGGATTATAGGCCGTACCTGGATTTACAGATACTTGTTTGGCGGCTGCCATGGCTAACTGATTACTTTTACCTTGTACAAAGTTATCAAAAACGAAGTTAGATTTTAAATTTCCCCTTCTGTGACTTTTAGCAACAGAATTTTCGGCTTGATGGGATTGAGTTACATTGGGGTTAGTTGTTATTTTGGGATCTAATTGTTTATTGGTTATATTTTCTTTTTCATGAATACCCTTTACCGAAATTATATCAAACAAAATCTCTATGTTTTGATTATCTTCATGATTAATTATTTCACGAATTCGAGGAAGATATTTTTCTTTAACCCAATCAAGGACGAAGCGGTTAGGTGCCTGTAAATAAAGTTTTTTGTTGTCATTTGAGGCTTTTAGTGGGCGGATCCAAGTACTAAATTCCGTAGGCGGAAGTTCATCTTGGAGATGTTTTTGACATTTAGTCCACATTAGTGAGTATTTTTTATAGTAATAATTATTTAGATTAGCAAAACGATAGTTTAAATAAATTCAAATTACTGTTTGTATGTGAAGTGAATTTGAACCACGTTTTATTTACAAATTGCTTATTGAATGAATATTAAGCTAGTTTGTGTATGAACTCGCTAGTTTAGATCGAATATGAAAAATGATCCACAGATTAAATAAAAAATTAACATTTAGTCAAAAATAACACAATACATGACGTTGATTAGTGGAGGTGCATTTTTTTGAGATATTATGGATATTCGATCATTTTACTTATATTAACTGGGTATAAATGTGTTAATAATATAGAAAATTGACAAAACTGATTATTTGTACATGTTTATCAATAACAAGTTCACTCTTTATAACGCCTATACTAACAACCTTATCATTATTATAAGCTTCTGTTTTTAAAGGTTAATATACACTTATACACTGAAATACTAGTCCCTTAATAATAGTTATTATTAGATCTTTTTTAATTATTATAATCTTTTACTTGTTAGTAAGTTTTAGTCGAAAATTTAAAAGTTAATTAATATAAATCCCATTAAATATTGGTAATTGACGTTTAATGAATTAAACTACGCATCGAGCGCAAATAATAGAAATTATTTTTTATCCACAGTCCTAGTTAAATAAATATCTAATTTAGCCTATTTAGTAGCTAGAATATTAAAATCTACTATATATGGTATTAGGTAGATAAAATTAAAAAAAAGCGTCAAAAAACAAGATAATTAATTAACACTAAATAGTTAAAACACGTTGACAGTATATTATCTATACAATAGAATTTGCGCCCCTTTGAGGCAGGTAACCAATATTCCGGTTGCGGCCAGTAGTAAACAGTTATAATTTTAAACGGATAGTCCGATGAAACGTACATTTCAGCCAAGTAACATCAAACGTAAACGCCGTCACGGATTTCGTGCGCGTATGGCAACTAAAAACGGTCGAATTATTATAAATCGTCGTAGAGCCAAAGGTCGTAAGAAACTAAGCGCATAAGTTATTCATTTAAAATAACTTTATCGTTTTAGTTTGTTTAGAGCTCCAGTTGAGAGTGTAGAGTGAATCATTCCTCTTACAATTTTCGGCGGGAGCTTCGTCTTTTAAGCGCTAATGATTATAGCCACGTCTTTGATAAAGCTTTTAAAATTCATAATAAAGCTTTTACCTTATTAGCCAGAACAAATAATCTGAATCATCCCAGATTAGGTCTGGTAATTGCAAAAAAGAATCTTAAATTTGCCCATCAACGTAATCGGGTAAAAAGAGCGCTTCGAGAAAGTTTCCGTTTGCAGCAAGCGACAATAGCGAATTATGACCTTGTTATATTAACTCGAAGGGATATTGCTGTATTATCTAAAACAGATATAATCCGACTTCGAGATGACTTATTTGCACGCTTTAATAAGCGATGCCCAAAAGATTGAAATGAAAACACTTCTTATTCGTTTAATCAAAATCTATAAAAAAACATTGAGTTTATTTATTGGTAATAGTTGTCGCTTTTACCCAACTTGCTCAACTTATGCGATTGACGCCATTGAAGAGCACGGTAGTTTAAAAGGATCTTGGTTGATGATTAAAAGAATTATCCGCTGCCACCCGCTAAATCCTGGCGGAATTGACCCTGTTCCAAAGAAACCAACTAACATTGATTCCTGTGACCTTCAGGACCACCACCATAGCCACAAGCATTCTATCTAAGAGATCTAGATTATTATGGAATCAGCCAGAACCTTTTTATTTATTCTTTTTGCCTTTTTGACCTTTCTTTTGTATCAGGAATGGCAGGCTGATCATGCCCCGGAAAAAACCGAAAAAGCGCCTATTGAGTCATCAATCGAAAGCTATCAACCGGAGTTAAGTGATCAAGACGAGATTGAGACGAGACCTATTTCTGATAATTCGGTAGCCGACGATCTATCATCTCAAGTACCGCAAGAAGTTTCTGAGGCGAAAATAGCTAAAAGCAACCCAGATAATGCAAAACCAATTGTTGTAACAACTGATGCTTTAAGAGTAGTCATTTCCCCATCTGGTGGCAACTTTGTATCTGCAGAGCTAATTAAATTTAAAGAAACTCTGGATGAAGATTCACAACCGATCAATATATTAGAAAACAGGGACGGCCGCGTATTTTTGGCCTTATCAGGCTTATATGGTGAAGATGCACCGGACTATAAGAAAAATAAAGCTATTTACCAATCCTCTCAGTCCAACTATGTGTTAGAGGACGGCAAAGAGAGTTTGGTGGTCGACCTTACCTGGACCAATCAATATGGCGTTGAATACATTAAACGTTTCACTTTCCATAAAAACCAGTATGTGGTTGATGTTGATTTTATTGTTAACAATACAACCAACAAAAGAATCGCTAATCGAATGTTTACTTCTCTAAAGAGAGACACGGGAGATGTAGAAGGTCAAGAACAGTCTGGGTTGGGAATGCAATCATATATCGGTACAGCCTATTCTTATGAAGATGACAATTATGAAAAATATTCGTTTGATGACATAGAAGATGGTGCGCTAGATATTAAGACCAAAGATGGATGGGTTGCTATTCTACAGCATTATTTTGTTACCGCCTGGATCCCATTATCTGATACAACCCATGTTATAGATACTGCAGATAAAAATTTAGGGCAGGCAGGGCTAATCCAAATTCGTATCACTCAAGATTGGCAATGGATAGCTCCTGGAGAGAGTAAGACCTTTGCGGCAAAATTATATGTTGGACCAAAAATTCAAGCTGATCTAGAGGTTTTAGCTGATGGTTTAGAATTAACTGTCGATTACGGTTTTCTGTGGTGGATTGGCCAGCCTATCTTCTTCTTACTAATTTTCTTCCAGAGCTTTGCGGTCAACTGGGGTTTGGCGATCATCTTGGTGACTATCGCTATTAAGACTTTATTGTACCCACTTGCCAGAGCGCAATATCGATCGTTTGCTAAGATGCGATTATTGCAGCCAAAAATGGCTACCATGAAAGAGCAATATGGTGACGATAAACAAAAAATGTCGATGAAAATGATGGAGTTATACAAAAAGGAGAAAGTAAATCCTTTAGGCGGCTGTTTTCCACTTTTAATCCAAATGCCGGTTTTTATCTCGCTTTATTGGGTATTAATGGAAAGTGTTGAACTGCGCCACGCTCCTTTTATTTTATGGATAGACGATATGTCTGTAATGGACCCATATTATGTTATGCCGTTATTGATGGGTGCTAGCATGTATTTAATGCAAAAAATGCAGCCCGTTTCACCGACGATGGATCCAATGCAACAAAAAATGATGCAAATGATGCCAGTATTTATGACTGTATTTTTTGTATTCTTTCCAGCGGGATTAGTGCTTTATTGGTTGATGAACAACCTGATCTCTATTTCACAGCAACTATATATCACTAAACAATTTAATAGTGAACAGGAAGCCAAAAAGAAGAAATAGTCGTTTTCAATTTTTATCCAATGATTGATTCTCACAAACAAACAACGATCGCTGCTGTCGCTACGCCTCCCGGTAAAGGCGGCGTAGCGATCATTCGAGCATCCGGACCTCTTTGCCAAGCTATCGCAACAAAAATACTAGGTAAAAACATAACACCGAGATTAGCTCATTACCTTCCTTTTTATGATTCAGAAAACCAAATAATCGACCAAGGCATCGCACTTTATTTTAACAACCCAAACTCCTTTACCGGTGAAGATGTGTTGGAACTTCAAGGGCACGGCGGTCCTGTCTTAATGGACATGTTACTTGAGGCAGTTTTAAATTGTGGAGCGGTTTTAGCAAAACCTGGGGAGTTTTCAGAAAGAGCTTTTCACAATGATAAATTAGATCTTGCTCAAGCTGAAGCAATTGCAGATTTGATCGACAGCGGTTCTCGCCAGGCAGCCAAAAGTGCTCTTCGTTCAATGGCAGGAGACTTTTCAAACAAAGTACATGAACTAGTCGAAAAAGTGACCTACCTGCGTATTTATGTAGAGGCGGCGATTGATTTTCCCGAAGAAGAAATCGATTTCTTAAAGGATGACAAAGTTACTAAGCAAACGAATGAGATATCCATGTTTTTAGATAAATTACTCAAAACGGCTGAACAAGGATGCCTGCTTCGTGAAGGAATGAAAGTGGTTATTGCTGGAAAACCTAATGCTGGTAAATCGAGTTTATTAAATGCACTGGCAGGTAAAGAGACTGCAATTGTTACAGACATTGAAGGTACGACTCGAGATGTCTTAACTGAGCAGATCAATATTGATGGCCTACCACTACATGTCGTTGACACGGCTGGATTAAGAGATGCTAAAGATCAGGTTGAAAAAATTGGGATTGAGCGAGCGGCTAAAGAAATTGAAAGTGCAGACCGCATATTATTAATGGTTGATGCGAGTGACCATCAAAAACTAGACATCGAAAAAGAAATTAGACGATTTATTGATCCAAAAATAGAGTTACCGCCGATTACTTTAATAGAAAACAAGGTGGATTTAATTGATCAAAATCCACGCATAGAAGAAGCAGAAGTATCAACGATCTTTTTATCCGCTTCAAAAGGAGATGGGATCGATTTACTTAAACAACACCTTAAGTCGGTTGTTGGATTTGAGGCGTCTGAATCAGGAACCTTTATGGCGAGACGTCGCCATATCAACGCATTAAAACAAGCTGAAAAACATATTAATGAGGGTTTTTTTCAGTTAGAAACTTATTCGGCAGGAGAGCTACTGGCTGAAGAACTAAAATTAGCACAAGAGAGTTTGAATGAGATCACCGGTGAATTCACTTCTGATGACTTATTAGGTAAGATTTTCACCAGCTTTTGTATTGGTAAATAACTTACGTTCGATCAAATAGATCCTCCCAACCCTCCAATTGGTTTGAAAAACGCTTTAACGGCCAGATCTTAACAAAAGGATTGATTTAATATCTTTAAAGGCAAAAGGAAGAACTGTTTTACCTTTGTATTTTAGTTGGCTTATTTTTATGGAACGATTATTTGCCCTCTCTAAATAACCGATGATGGTTTGTCCATTATATAAGCGAATTTTAATTTTAGCATTTAAATAAGGTGTTAAGGCGCGGCTGTTTAAACTAAGATAAATATCTTTTTTAGTTTCTGGTGTTTTCTCACTTGCTGCGGCATCATTCTTTTTTTCAGTTTTTTCTTTTGCGGAAGAAATATAATCAAAAGCTTGAAAAATACTAGCTAGTGTTTTGTCATTCAACTGAATAGATAAACCTGTTTTCTCCAGGTATTCATGGACTGGTAATAAAGAAAGCTGGCTAAAGGTTTTTCCTTCCTGTAGATCAAAATCCAATCTTATTTTTTGCGGGACAAAAATAAAATTAACGAATGAATCGGCAACATTATCAGCGAGCATTAAACCATTTTGTTTGGCAGACCGATTAATAAATTGACTAAATAATTGATCGAATTTTAAATCTTCTTGATTAAGAGCTTGCAAGCACTTTTGAGTATTTTGCTGCATCCATAATAAATCTGAGAATTCGAGCGTTAAATCACTCAAAAAAGTGGCATTATCTTCCACCTTTGAAAAATTATTGATTATAAATTTTCCTGTTAAATTGATAAACTCCTTACTTTTGAAACTGAAATTAACCAGGCTATCATCAGCGGTCCGATGGATATCAAATAAAGCACTTAATTCAAAGTTTATAAAAGGTAACTCTTTATCGATCACATCAACACATTGTGCAGGATAGAAATATTCTAAAATTTCAGGCTGGTAATTCACACCAAATAATGCCGCCAGCTTGGCTGTTTGAGTGGTTTGTCCTTTAACCAGGTTAACGATAATATTAGTGGGGTATTCTCTGTGAGTAATATGGTCCTCTGTGTTCAATATATCGAATGGGCTCGGTAGTTGGATCTCAATTTTTTCGGCGGTAAAAACAGGTTCATTTGTCTCTTGATAAAACGAAATATCCTCCAGCGAGATTTTTCCTTCCAGATCTATCCATAACCATTGGTATTCAAAATCGCCATTGATCGGATGAAGGATTAAAAATGCGTCTACACTCTTTTTTGCTTGCCAGACAAAATACGAATAAGGGATCAACAAGATAACAAACAGGTACAACAAGGAGTGTAAGAGAATTTTTTTCATTAGTAGGTTTTATCCTTAACCATTTTTGTGTTACCTGACGGAGAAACGCATCTATTTATATTTATTCACGCTAAACTACTAGGATAGAGTAAAAACAAATTATTTTCATCTTTTACAAAGGCTTATGAGCCTCTCGAGTAATATATTTTACTTAAATGTCGACTAACTAGAATTATGTCAACACTCAACCGACTTTAACTGAACAGAATAAACAAAAAGAAATTCAAATGTTTTGCTATTTTTGTTCATTTATTAGCCACTATTAGGTAAAATCCCCCTCCTTTTCGTAGAGTCCGTTTAATAAAACTATGTTTTTTGATGAATGTTTTGATGTAATTGTTATTGGTGGAGGCCATGCCGGTACCGAGGCGGCTCTAGCGGCGGCGCGTATGCAGGCAAATACCCTGTTGATTACCCACAATATAGAAACATTGGGCCAGATGAGTTGTAACCCTGCCATCGGCGGGATCGGTAAAGGTCACTTAGTGAAAGAAGTGGATGCAATGGGCGGCATTATGGCAACGGCGATTGACCATTCTGGTATTCACTTTAAAAAACTCAATGCCAGCAAGGGGCCAGCGGTTCGGGCGACTAGAGCTCAAGCTGATCGCACCTTGTATAAAAACTTTATTAGAGAAGTTCTTGAAAATCAGCCCAACCTTAAATTATTTCAACAATCAGTAGATGATCTTTTGATAGAGTCAGATCGCGTTTGCGGCGTGGTGACTGAAATGGGGTTGCGCTTTTCGGCAAAAACCGTCATTTTAACTGCTGGGACTTTTTTATCTGGTAAAATACACATTGGCCAATCAAACTATTCTGGTGGACGTGCGGGTGATCCACCGTCAATTGGACTTGCCAGTCGTTTAAGGGAGTTACCCTTTAATGTGCAACGTCTTAAGACAGGGACACCTCCGAGGATCGATGGACGAAGTATTGATTTTTCTGAATTAGAAGCGCAACACGGCGATACTCCGACTCCGGTTTTTTCTTTTTTAGGTAAACAATCTCAACACCCGCGACAGATCCCGTGTTTTATCACTAATACTAATCTGAAGACCCACGAGATTATTCATCAAGGCATGGATCGCTCACCCTTATTTAGCGGCGAGATCGAAGGCGTTGGGCCGAGATATTGCCCTTCCATTGAAGATAAAGTAGTGCGTTTTGCAGAAAGGGAAAGCCACCAGATATTTATAGAGCCGGAAGGATTAAATACCCACGAAGTCTACCCTAATGGAATTTCCACCAGCCTACCTTTTGATGTTCAGCTTAATTTAGTGAGATCAATCAAAGGCTTTGAGCAAGCGCATATTACGCGACCGGGTTATGCGATCGAATATGATTATTTTGATCCGAGGGAGTTGAAAAGCTCGCTAGAAACCAAATATATTGAAAATTTGTTTTTTGCCGGTCAGATCAATGGTACCACAGGATATGAGGAAGCTGCCGCTCAAGGTTTGATTGCCGGTTTAAATGCCGCGCTTCGAATTCAGGGAAAACCAGCCTGGTCTCCAGGCAGAGAAGAAGCCTACATAGGTGTGATGATTGATGACTTAATTACCCGTGGAACTCAAGAGCCCTACCGAATGTTCACATCCAGAGCAGAATATCGTTTGATGTTGCGTGAAGACAATGCAGATTTGCGATTAACTGAAAAGGCTCATCAGCTTGGTTTGCTTGACGAGGCCCGATGGCAGCAATTAGCTAAAAAACGCGATGCGGTAGAAGCGGAATTAGCAAGGCTTAAAACTAGCTGGATCCAACCCAACTCCGAAGTAGCTGAAAAGTTGTCGATTTTGTTAAAAAAACCGCTTTCTCGGGAATACAGCCAACTGGACCTGCTAAAACGTCCGGAACTGGGTTACGCTAAAATGCAGGAAAATATTGACGGGCTTGGAGATGGTTTAACCGAAAGCATTAAAGAGCAGGTAGAAATTCAGGCTAAATATTCTGGATATATCGATCGTCAAAAAGACGAAATAGAAAGAAACAAAAAACAGCAAAACGTGGTTTTGCCGGCAGATATTGACTATTCAGTAATTGGAGGGCTTTCCTCTGAAATTATACAAAAATTACAGATCCACAAACCAGAGACCATCGGCCAGGCAGGCCGTATTTCTGGAGTGACTCCCGCAGCGATTTCTTTATTATTGATCACACTCAAAAAGAAAAATTATAAAAAACACCTCTCTACGAGCCAAAGTGTTGGTGGTCAATAGTGGGCCTACAAAAAGCGTTGGCCGAAGGTATTGATGATCTGCAGCTAACAGCCTCTTCCGACCAACAGAAAAAATTATTGACTCTATTGGAGCAGCTGATCAAATGGAACAAAAGCTATAATCTGACAGCGATCAAAGATCCAATGGAAGGTTTAACCTTGCATCTACTTGATAGTTTGGCTGTTGTACCATTTATTCAACAACAGAGTATTCTGGATGTAGGGACCGGAGCCGGTTTTCCTGGTTTGCCTTTGGCGATTATGCTGCCGCAGGTTCGTTTTACCTTGCTAGATAGCAATAGCAAAAAGATCCGTTTTATCCACCAACAAATTCATTTGTTGGGCCTAGATAATGTTGAAGCGATCCATTCGAGAGTCGAACAACCCAGAGAAGAGCGTTTTGAAGCGATTATTTCAAGAGCGTTTGCGTCCATTCAAGATATGTTGCAATTGACTGAGCATCTGTTGCAGCAAGATGGCCGTTGGCTTTTAATGAAAGGACAATATTCCGAGCAGGAAATTTCTAACCTGTCAGGCAAAGCCAATCAAATCGCCTGCCATACATTGCAAATACCGGGTTTACCGGCTAACCGATGTCTGATTGAGTTAGAGCGGGCTTAAATTTTGATGAATAATTGCTGTTTTGCTCAATTATCAAACACAATTGGTCAAGATCAGACGGTTGTTATTGATCATCCTAAAGATCAACCTATAATGGCTGGTTCGCCCTAGCAAATAGCAAGGGTGTTAAATATCCAATAAGAGTTGCATAAATATAATAAAAACAACTAGATAGACGTTCTGCAACACAGATTCAAGAATTGATCCGTAGGATTAAAAGCAGAAAATAATGAAAAGAGGTATTTGTGGGTAAAATCATAGCGGTAACAAACCAAAAAGGTGGAGTAGGCAAAACCACCAGCAGCGTTAATATCGCAGCATCTTTAGCGGCGACCAAGCGCAGCGTTTTATTGGTCGATCTCGATCCCCAGGGCAACGCCTCCAGCGGTTGCGGCATAGATAAAGATGAAATAGAACATCATGTTTTAGATGTGTTGCTCGGTGAAAAAACCGCCCGAGAATGTATGGTGAACGCCGAACAAGCTGGATTTCATATCCTTCCCACCAATTCAGATCTGGCAGCAGCAGAAGCCCACCTTTTAACGGAAGAAAATAAAGAAAGTCGATTAAAAGACGCTTTGGCCGAACTGAAAGATGAATTCGATTATATTTTTATTGATTGCCCACCTTCATTAAGTATCTTAACGGTCAATGCACTTGTTGCGGCCAACAGTGTGATGATCCCAATGCAGTGTGAATATTATGCGTTAGAAGGATTAAAGGCATTATTGGGCACGATTGAACAAATTACTGAACAGGTAAATCCTGAGCTTCATATCGAAGGATTACTAAGAACTATGTATGACCCTAGAAATCGTCTGGCGGTTGAGGTGTCCAATCAGTTGCACGACCATTTTGGCGATAAAGTCTATCGAACCGCTATTCCAAGAAATGTCCGTTTGGCCGAAGCGCCAAGTTATGGCATGCCAGCTCTGATGTATGATCGATTGTCTCGCGGAGCCAAAGCTTATCTGGGTCTGGCAGGGGAAATGATCAGGCGTCAGGAAACTATGCATGAAGCGGCTTTGTAAGTCAGTAAAATAATAATTTTTTAGAGAATTAAATATGAAGAAAAAATTAGGTCGTTCACCACTCGATGCATTTTTAAGCAAACCTAAAAAAAATAAGACCGGCGATTCTAGCGAAACTGAATCAATTATTCCTCAGGGTGAACTTCGCAAACTACCTATCGAATTTATGCAACCGGGTCAGTATCAACCGCGCAAAATAATGACCGATGATGCGCTTGAAGAGTTAGCTAGCTCGATTAAAGCGCAAGGTATCATTCAACCAATCGTGGTTCGAGAAGTAGGCAAAGATAAGTTTGAGATCATTGCTGGAGAACGTCGCTGGCGGGCAGCTCAACTCGCCGAGTTGGACGTGATCCCCGTTTTGGTGAAAGACATACCCGATGAAGCCGCCATTGCAATGGCACTGATTGAAAATATTCAACGGGAAGATCTTAACGCCATGGAAGAAGCGGTCGCCTTGCAAAGATTAATGCAGGAATTTGAGCTGACCCATCAACAAACTGCTGATGCGGTAGGCAAAAGTCGAACGACTGTGACTAATTTGTTGAGGTTGCTATCGCTGACGGAAGCGTGTCGTACTATGTTGGAAAGGGGGGATCTGGAAATGGGGCATGCGCGCGCATTGTTGTCATTGCCCGGCGACGATCAAACTTCCATTGCAAGAATCGTGGTTGCCAAAGGGTTAACGGTCAGAGATACTGAAAAACTAGTTCGGGGTGTCAATGCACCGATTAAGGCGAAATTCGAGGAAAAGGCTGACCCCCATATCGATCAACTGGAACGTCGAGTGTCAGATAAAATGGGAGCACCAATCAAAATCCAGCACGGCTCAAAAGGCAAAGGTAAAATCGTTATTCAATACAATAGCCTGGATGAGTTGGATGGTGTGCTCAAACACATGGGTGTTGAGTCAGAATAAATTTAAAAAAAATTGCACAATATGCGTAGGTTGGCGCTGACGAAGGAAGCCCAACAAACCAAGTCAAAGTAAATCGTTGGGCCTCCTTCGTCAAGCCCAACCTATAATCGAAATATCAGTATGCCAATAACAGACCTTTCCCAAATTCAAAACGCTCCT
>Ga0316205_10001286_pt1 | contig 33496 bp, 36 predicted proteins | sample 3monthpyrite_MG_FD_204941 | JGI IMG/M metagenome (GOLD analysis project Ga0316205, IMG submission 204941) | Microbial mat bacterial communities from mineral coupon in-situ incubated in ocean water Damariscotta River, Maine, United States -... | ecosystem: Environmental > Aquatic > Marine >...
TTGCACAAGCAATCAAACCCAACCCAACCGGGCTGCCCCCCGACGCCGGCCACGGAGAAAACGGCCAAACACAGGCACCAACCAGTGCCACTGTCGCGGGGTGGAGCAGCCCGGTAGCTCGTCAGGCTCATAACCTGAAGGTCGTAGGTTCAAATCCTACTCCCGCAACCAAATTACTACGCTAACTCAAACGCTTAAAAGCCTCCCAATCGGGAGGCTTTTTGCGTTCCAACACGCCCGTAAGCACTACGGAAGCAAAAAGGTGCGAAGTCCTTGGTAGAAAGACATAAATCGGTGCCCGTCCTCAAGACTTCCCCCTACGTCTCTTGCGCTAAGGCGCCAGCAAGCGAAAACACTTGCGGCTTCATTTCGGTAAGTTCTACGTCCTTCGTCAACCAGCCGTCCCTGTCCTCAAAGCCCTCGTCTTCCAGAATCGCGCGCAGTTGAGCACTCGGTTCCTCGGGCTCTTCTAAGTAAAGTTCGTATCCGTCGGGCGAATCACCCAAAGAGAGGTAAAATTTGACCTCCTCACCACCAAAGTGCGTCACGAGGTATAGTCCCGGCTCCTCGTCGGTAGAGGTTGTCTCGTAATAGCTGATCGTCAATGCGAGGGGTTCTGACTCACCCATTAAATTTTCATGAAGACAATAGGTGAAAAGCTCCGCGTGCCTTCCGTTCATTTGAGACTTTCTCAGAATATAGACACTGCCGTTATCAGCGAAACGAAGCATTCGGTACAACCCGTATTCATAAACTGACGGTGTTGCGAGGATCGCTTTGCGCCAAGGATCAATGTCCGACGCCGAGTCTATGATAGTGCTTAGATTGTCAGCGAATGTTGAGGGTTCCTCAAGACGGTCCCAGAGATCCTTCAGGACTTGGCTTGGCCGACCACCCGCAGCAGCATTTCGAAGTAACCTTTTCCAGCTCCAGGCCTCATCCTGTGCGGTGGTCAGCAGCGAGTGGTTTCGACCGACGAGAGGCAGGAAATCTCCGACAGCCAAGAGTGCGCGCTCCCAGAGACGGCCAGCAACGTTCGGGTCCTTGACGAGGTCGTCGAACATCTTCGCAGCGCAGGCGAAATAGTGATCGAACGGTCCAGCCAGTTCATTCGCTGCTGCCGCATCAAGGCGTACTAGTTCAGCGTCAATTTCACTCAGATCTATGCCGCTGCAACGTAGTAGGAACCCTATCTGCCCTCGAAAATAGGTATGGCGCTCTGCCTGATCGATCCGTTCCGGCCAACCATCGCCGAAACTTATTAGGTGAGCCTTGATGCGCTCCTCTGCGACCTGGTCGCGAAAGAAGCCCCTGACGTCCCCATCCGGACCCGCTAGATGATCGAAGATATCGTTCATCTGCGGCACGAGGTCTCGGAGTCCAGCAAAGCTTCTTCGGAGATCTTCGGGCCGGTTATAATCGGTATTGGTAGCGAGATTGGAGACGACACGCATCCATGAATTGAATGCCGCGGGATCGATATCTTCGGTGGAGTGAACGAGATACTGTGTGTAACCAGCAAGCTGAGCTAACTGTTGGAAAGTAAGGCCAGTTGGCCGGGAAATAATTTCCTTAAACAGGGCCTGTTCGTCGAGGTTTCGGGTGTCGGGAAGATAGCAGCGGAACGTTTCCGGGCCCGCGCTCCACCGCTCAAGCAAGGTGATGAGCGCCACGATCATATCCTGATCCAGCCAAGCCCTGTCCTGAAACCAAGTATAGCTGCTAGCTCGCGCTGTGGCGCGCAGGTCGGCCAGATCCACCGCAGTCGCCGCAGCTTCGGGACCTCTGGTTACCATAATCACTGTCCGAAGCAGGTTCATTATGGCATCATCGAACGTGGCGGTCCTCTTATCACGGAACGGCCAGAAGAAATCGGACCAGCGAGTATCGATTCGATGTGAGAAGAAGTCAGCGAGTGGAGTGCCGTTACAGACATCCGGCGGTACCCCCTGGAACTGGCTTTCCAAGTGCCGCTCGAAACGTGCCTTAAAAGTCTCGAATGAAGTTAGCGGTTTCCCGCGCGCGTTCATCTTTATGTAGAGGTCATCGGAGAGATCAAACTGTTCTAGATCAAGAAGTTGGAACGTTATAGCCGGAGTTGCTTCGTCGATCAGTCGAATATAGAGGCCGGACGTTTTCCGGAATACCTCGTGCATCCGCTCCAACATTGACAGTACGGAGCGGATCGTTGGGTCGAACCGCCAGCTGCGGAAATACCACGGCTGATCAGTTATCATACTGACAAGGTTTTGGCAGTCCGCAGCAGATACATCCGGCACGTAGCTTGCGAAAGCGTTGATGAAATCCCGACTGCTCGGGCGCACCTCGTAGCTGAAGCGGGACAGTCCAGCTGTCACAATTCGAGTTCTAAAATCTTCGCTTAAGCCGTCGACCCATGCGAGGTACCAGTGCAGTAGGAACAGCGTGGTGAGCCGTTGCTGGCCGTCGAGCGGTTGGAACGAGCCGTTAACAACGCTGCCGTAAACAAAGTCGAGGTCGAGGGGTAACGACGGATCGTCTTCAGGTATGCACAGGGCGTCGTGCAGGGACTTGAGGAAATCGTCTCGTACAATGTGCTGGTCAGCTCGGCCCTGGGCGTAGTCGCGCTGAATGACCGGGATCTGGACCCGACCGTGACGTTCGATCAACTTGCAAAAAGTGGTTCTCGCAGTCATCGGCTCGCTCCTCCTTGCCCAAGGAAGAACCGGGTCAGCGTCCCACTGATCGCATCAAGGTAGTCCTGTGCGTCCTGCTCCGTCCAAAACATGACGTTGCCGACGGTGCGGCTGTAGCATTTCAAGAAGACGTTGCGAGTGCAGAGTGGGACGAATATCCCGGACCTGTCGTTTTTCAGCAAAACGCTGCGCTTCACCGCAAAGACCGCATTTCGGTAGCCACGGTTGGTCCGGGAGTCGAGCAGGGTCAAGTTTGCAAGGTCATGGTCAGGGCCAGCTGCGGCCTCGTGGAAGAAAGATAGGATCTCACCGTCGATTTCCTCGAAGGTGGCTTCGTTTCCTGGTTCATTGTTTGGGTCGAGGTAGGCTGCGATGCTCTCAGAAAGCGCCTGTTCGGCTTCTCCTGCTGCAGAGCGCAGGAACGTCAAGCAATGGTTCAGCCACTCCTCCTGAGCTTGGGGGCGTGAAGGCCGTTCGTCGCTAACCGAGCGTATGTGTTCGATATCCCAAGATTCGCGCTTGAAACTATCGAACTGGAAACGGATATTTGACCTTGGGTCTTCAAGCAGCGTTGCCAGATTGAACAAGAGAAGTAGGCTCCGCACTTTGGGGGCATTTGCATAGTCGACTGTACGGCAAAGGTTGGCAATCTCTTCCCCAAGTTCGTCCTTGGAAATTGCAGGGAGGTCATTGCCAAGCATCATCCGATAGACGCGATTGCGAAGGCTTCTGGAAAAGTCGTGTTTGCTCGATGTTTGGCTATCCTCAAGCAGTTCCGTAATTGTGGACAGCCCTCCGCCCGTCTGATTGAGAATAAAACCGAGGACATGGAATAGGTATCGATCCTCGTACCACTCCTCCAACGCCATAAAAATATCTTTCACCTTTCGCCATTCAATCTCAGCGCTTAGTTCCGAACTCAACAAATCTGAAAAATGCGAAAACACCGCATAGTCTTCGCCGCCAACCGCATTACCTTCCATCTGCGCAGCGAGTCGAAAGACCAGGCCGATGCGGTTAGCATCGTCGAGGTCTGCATTCTGCAGGAAGTACCAGACTGAATCATCTTGCAGTCGCTTTTCGATCTGGTCCCATTCATAGGCAATTCGTAAAGACAAATTGCCAGTTTCATCATCCTGGGTCGCGCGGCGCAGGAACAGTGCACGGACCAACTCGGCCTCAGTGAGCGGGATCTTCCCGACGTTCAGTCGGGTGAAAGCTGCAACTGGGTCGTCCGTGGGCGCCAGCTCATACCAAATAACCTTCACGTTCCGACCGGCCTCATCGTCGTTGAGCAGGTGCTGGAGCAGCTTCAGCGCATGCATCCGGTCACGCCCGCCTAGCCAGTCCTCAATCGCCTGCCACGCCTCGCAGATGTGATGGAAGTCGACGTTCTCATTCGACCGGTCGAGATCGATATCGTCGAGAAAGGTATGGTCTCGGGTCTCGTAATCGATGGTGAAGCGTTGTTTGCCGAGTAGTCCAAGAATCTCATCGCGATGGGATAGAAGGATGAAGATGGTGGTCAACCGCTGCTGTCCATCTACGACCTCGTAGCTTCCGTCCTCCAGCTTCCGAACGACTAGCGGCTGTAGGCAGTAAAAGGAGGTTCGGCGTTTCTCCTCGCTGGCTTGGATAAAGTCCCATATGTCATCCAAGAGCTGGGTAACCTGCAGCTGGTTCCAACGGTAACCTCGCTGGTAGCCTGGGATCCAGTACCGCGCAGGGGAGCCGTGTTCATCAACGAGCAGCCGGTTGATCGATCTCAGCTCAATTGCTGCGCTTTCTGGTGGCATCTTCATGGCTCCTAGTTCTCTGTCCCTTGGGCGCTCAAAGCGACCAATCCTGACCGAAATGATGCGACAGTGGTTCTATTTTCTCTGGGATATCGCCATGGAAAGTCACCCCCAGATAAGTCGCGGCCCGCGTCGCCCCCACATAAAGGTACTTCGAAAATAGATCAGGGTGTTGGGCGATTGTTTTATCAAGATCCACGAAAAACACAGCTTCAAATTCCAACCCCTTAATGTGCTGAATATTGAACACGCGTACATCCCGATCGTTGCCGACGACCTTGCCATCCTTGCAAGCGACCGCGGACAGATTGATTTCCTCCAATCGGTCGTTCAGCTCCAGAGCGAGCGGTTCGACCTGCTCTTCCTCGTTGACGAGAACTGCGATCGTGGTGGCCTTCTGAACCATCCGATCAATCTCATGAATCCGCTGGGTCAACCACTCCGCGGTAGCAGCGTTGTCGCTGAGGCGGGTTTGCCAGATGGGTGGCAAGCCCTCTGCATCAAGACGGTCTGGCAGGATAATGTCATCGGCATCGGAGCCACCAATAGTCGCAATTTGCTTTGCAACATCGACGAGCCGCTGACTTTGACGGTACGATACGGTTATAGACTTGCGCTCGATCCGAGCCCCTATCCAGTCGAGCGCATCATTCGACTTGAGGCCCCACAACGTTAATCGCTGGTTGATGTCGCCGCATAGAAAGAATGAGCCTGCTGCAGGATGGATTGCCGCGATTTCGCGGTGTTTATCGGCGGCCCGAATGCACCGAAGCAGGCGATGATCGACGCGGCCCGAGCCCGCGGGTTCAGCCCTGCGGACGACAACGAGGCCGATGCCATCGCGATCCTGCTCTGGGCAATCGAGACCGGCGGAGGTGTGGCATGAGGTTTTACCCCAAAGGCTATGGCGGCCAGCGCCGGGATCCCGATCAAGTCAAGCGGGAGGGTTGGAAGGAACAGGGTGTGCTGGCTGTTGCCGTCGATGACCATCGTCTGACCTGGCCTGAGCGGGAGCTCATTCGCCAGATTGGCGAGAAACTCTATGGCAAGCGGCCCGAAAGTCTGGAGGTGCGCAATGGCTGATTGGACCCCAAGCATCGTCGAAGCCCGGCTGGCCGAAGCCGCATGGGTACTTAAGCGTATGCCTGAGCCGCGCCTGTCCGGGTACTTCAGCACCTGGCCCGAGTTCGTCTACAGCTTCGCGGACAAGGTCGAACAAGAACCCAAGCCCATGCGGGTGCTTCCGTCGCCGCAGGCAATCAGCCGGATGGAAGAGACGCTGACCTGGACCGCCTGCCTCGAGCCCATCGACGGCAAGATCGTTTGGCTGCGCGCCTATGGAACGCGTTGGAAAGAAGTCTGCTGGACCGTCGGGCTGCAGCGATCCGCGGCCAACCAGCACTGGCTCTATGGGCTGTCTGTCATCTCGCTGCGCCTCAACAACCGTCGGTTCAACCGCAACCTTTCGAAGCAGGCCGTGATCAAGCTTGCGGGAGCGGCGTAGGGGATCGCGCTGGATAGGAAAGTGTCCGCCGGACACTTTTCGAAGGGACATAAACCGGCTCCTGAGGGTATGAATTGGATATACTCGGGAGAGGCGCGCGCGGGACGGCCCGCGCCGCTGGACCCCGGAGTCCAACCAAGGGTCCATCTGGGGTCCAGGCGTCTAACCCACTGACTTTACGGGTCCTTCCTGGCCGTAAACCTATACGGGGGGGCGCAGCGCGCGATATCGCCAGCGACAGGGCCGATTTTTTGGGAAGCCACCCCGGCAGGCATCCACCTGCATTCCCCTGAAAACCACAACAAAACAAACTCTTGGAGCCGGACACCCCGGCGGCCGCTGGATCCTTTGCGGAGTCCAGGCTGGCTCCCGGTGTCCGGAGTCCAGGGGATCCACATCATCAAGGCGAACCGACCAGCATGACCCTGAGCTTTGCCCCTGACGCAATCGAGACCTGGCCGCTGGCCAAGCTCCAGCCTTATGCGAAAAACGCGAAGGCGCACGGCGTGGATCAGGTCGCGAAGATCGCAGCCAGCATGGCGGAGTTCGGCTGGACCGTTCCCTGCCTGGTTGCGGACGACGGCGAATTGATCGCAGGCCATGGCCGGGTGCTGGCTGCTACGCAACTCGGGCTGACGGAAGCGCCGGTGATTGTGTTGGGTCATCTGACCGAGGCGCAGCGTCGGGCCTACCGGATCGCGGACAACAAGCTGACGGAACTCGGGACTTGGGATGAGGCGCTGCTCTCGGCCGAACTGAACGACCTGCTGGCCGAGGATTACGACCTGTCGCTCATCGGCTTCGATGACGCTGAACTCGAGGCGTTGTTGGCCGGAGAGGTCGACCCTGAAACCGCATCCCGCGAGGGCGAGGACGATGTTCCAGAGGCCACCGAAACCCCGATCAGTCGACCGGGCGATTTATGGGTGCTGGGCAAGCATCGGCTGCTCTGCGGTGATGCGACCGTTGCCACCGATGTCGAGCGGCTGCTCGGTGATGTGATGCCGCAACTGATGGTGACTGATCCGCCCTACGGCGTGGAATACGATCCCGGCTGGCGCAACAACGCAGGGGCTGCCGGGACCAAACGGACGGGCAAGGTGCTAAATGACGACCGCGCTGACTGGCGCGAGGCTTGGGCGTTGTTCCCCGGTGACGTCGCCTATGTCTGGCACGGCGCGCTACATGCGACCACGGTCGCCGACAGCCTGATTGCCTCAGGCTTCAACATCCGGTCGCAGATCATCTGGGCGAAAGACCGTCTGGTGCTGAGCCGCGGTGATTATCACTGGCAGCACGAACCATGCCTCTATGCCGTGAAAAAGACCGGCAAGGGCCATTGGGCCGGTGATCGCAAACAGACGACGCTGTGGCAGATCGCCAACAAGGACCAGGATGCTGAAACTGTCCACGGGACACAGAAGCCTGTCGAATGCATGCGTCGGCCAATCCTGAACAACTCGAGCCCCGGACAGGCCGTCTACGAGCCCTTCATGGGGTCCGGAACTACGCTGATCGCGGCAGAGACAACGGGCCGGGTCTGCTACGGGATCGAACTCAATCCGGCTTACGTCGATGTCGCCGTGGAGCGGTGGCAACAGTTTACTGGCAAGGATGTCGTTCTCTTCGGCTCCGATGAGACGTTCAACGAAATCAAGATCAAAGACGATTGAGGCATGCATGACTTGGCTCTATTTTCCTCCGGGCGCACTTCCGGAACTGAAGACGCATGCCTATTCGGCCTCTCTCTATGTTCCGGAGCTGGCGGCATCGACCTTGGGCTCACCATCGCCATCCCCGGATATCGAACTGTGGGCCATGTCGAACGGGAAACCTTCGCCGCAGCCACTCTCGTGGCGCGGATGGAAGACGCGACCTTGGATTGCGCGCCTGTCTGGGACGATGTTGCCAGCTTCGACGGCCGCCCATGGCGCGGCGCGGTGGACATCATCACTGCGGGATATCCGTGCCAGCCGTTCTCTGTGGCAGGCAAACGCCTCGGGACGGAGGATCCGCGCCACCTCTGGCCGCATGTCGCCCGCATCATCGGCGAGTGCGAGCCACCCTTCGTCTTCCTCGAGAATGTCGCCCATCATCTCCGCCTCGGCTTCCCCGAAGTCGCCGACGGATTGGTCGGCATGGGCTACAAGCTTGCGGCAGGCCTCTTTACAGCGGCGGAAGTCGGTGCGCCGCACAAACGCGAGCGGCTCTTCATCCTTGCCATCCGCGAAAGCTGCGAACTGGCCGACCCCGCGCGCCTGCTCTGGGACCCGCTCGAGTGGCGGGAACCGGACCGAGATGTTGCGGCTATGGCCGACGCCCCGCGCCAGCGCGAACGAGAACCGGCAGACGAAACCAACGCCCTCGCAAGAAGCGGGCAAGCATGGGATGAACCTGGCGACGAGCGCCGCGATGTGGCCGACGCCGCAGACCGACAGCTTCCGGAGCCGGGGCGGAGACCGGAAGCACGAGAAGGGTCTGGACGGCATGGCGCGGGACTGGCCGACGCCGATGGCAAACGATGGCTGCAAGCCGAGCGCGGGCAACCGCAAGACAGCGGATCTGACCCATGCCAGCCGCATGTGGATGACGCCGACGGCGCGGGATCACAAGGATGGGGCGACGACACTGGTGAACACGCCGGTGAACGGGCTGCTTGGCCGCCAGGTCCTGGCGACGCCGATGGCTGGGAGCGATACCTCAGAGCAGCGCCGGACCTTGAACCCGCTGTTCGTCGAGGCGCTGATGGGCTGGCCCACCGGGTGGATCGGCTTCGCCTCTGCGGCAACGGCGTGGTCCCCTTGGTTGCGGCGCATGCGCTTCGAACTCTCGCAGCTGAACTGCTGGCCGATGGATGAGGCTGCCGCATGAAGCAGTCGCGCCTCATGTCGCTGGTGGAGTCCATCGCCAACGTGATCGTCGGCTACGGCTTCGCGGTCGTGACGCAGATCCTGATCTTTCCGATCTTCGGGCTGCACACGACACTGGCGCAGAACCTGAAGATGGGGCTGGTTTTCACGGTGGTAAGCATAGCGCGGTCCTATGTGCTGCGGCGGCTATTCGAGGCAATCCGGGTCAAAACGACGAAGCCGCCGCCCATGAGGAGCGGCGGCTCTGGTCGGCGGCGGCTTCCCTACCGCCGGGATTTCAGCGGCGCAGCAGGGCGGGATCAGTCTTCAATCCGATAGACGCGTCCACGTTCCTCTGTCTTTTCTGAGGTGACCTCAAGCCCGAGCTTCTTCTTCAGCGCGCCGGACATGGCACCACGAATCGTATGTGACTGCCATCCGGTTGCAACCACGATTTCCTCGATGGTCGCGCCGCCCTTAGCGCGGAGCATCTCGATCAGCCTTGCCTGTTTGGTCCCATTTCGACTCTGGACGGGTTCGCTTGCGCTATTGGTGCGGGCATTGTCGTTGGGTTCGTCGGTGATCCCAAGGGCGCTGTAAGCCAGCGGCGTGGAACGCAGGGTCATCGGCCCGCGCTTTTCGTCGTGCCGCCAGACGGTGTTCAGGTCCGTGGCTGCGATCTCCTCGATGAGCCCCTTCTTCAGGAGGCTCTTGCAGACATTACCAACAGCGCCGCCCTTGAGGCTGGCGGTGACGGGAAACACTGCCCCGTCTTCCCGCGCGCAGGCGGCGGACAGGATGATGGCTTGTGGGTCAGATAGCTGGATCTGTGTCATTGGTTGTCTCCGGTCATCGGGGGCGCGGAATGCGACCCTTCTATTGGGACGAGCCCCGCGCATACGGGGCCGGTCTGCGCGGCTGCACGGTTCAGATCAGGTCGAGGTCTTTCAGACAGGTTGCAGCATCGATCAGCTGATTGGTCGGAATCTCGATGGTGATCGTCATGCTGTCGGCGTAGGCCCGGACATAAACGCCGCCGTCGTCCATCAGGGCGCTTTCGATTTCGTCGAGGACCGTGGTGATGCGGCTTGGGTCGAAATGATCGGGCAGCTTGCGGATGGCAATCCGGATGGTGCTGGTTTCCATGGTGCTTACTCCGCGTGCTCGCCTTCGCTGAAGGCGCTATCGGTGATGCGCTTCAGGAGGCTTGCGTAGTGCTCAAGGGTGCCGACATGGCCCCAGTTCACCTCGTCGGGTTGGGTGTCGAAGTGGTCGTCGCTGAGGCTTGCCAAGCGAGCGAGCATCTCGTCGATCTCGGCTTTCTTGCCGATGAATGCGTTGAGCGCTGCTTCCTTGTTCCGCGCGGCCTTCTCGGCGCGCAGTTGGTGGCGGGGCGTTGTCTGCGGGTTCAGGCGGGTCATCGTGGCGGCTCCGTGGTGAGTTGCATCGTTTTCGTAGGATCACGTTCGCTCTGGTGCGGAGGCTTATCAACTACATAAGCACATGATTTTGAATGATAATCGGAGCGCGCAATGGAGGGGCTGAGCGAGCGCCAGTATGCCGCCCGCGTCGGCCTTTCACGGGGTGCAATCCAGAAGGCCAAGGCGACGGGGCGGCTGGTTCTGCATGGCGATGGCAGCATTGACGCGGTGGCCAGCGATGCCTTGCGCGCCGAGGCGACCGATCCGTCGAAGACCCGAAAAGCGCCGCAGCCAAAACTCAAACCTGTCCCGGAGGCGGCAGTGTCCGCAGTTGGCGAAACGCTCCGTGAACAGGGATTAGCGGCGCCACAAATCGGCAGCGGCACCACGTTCCTGCAGGCCAAGACGGCGAACGAAGTGCTGAAGGCGCAGGAACGCCGCCTCCGGCTGCAAAAGCTGAAGGGCGAGCTGATCGACCGGGCGCGCGCGCTTTCGCTGGTTTTCCGGCTGGCGCGGCAAGAGCGCGACGTCTGGGTCAATTGGCCCGCCCGAGCCGCTGCGTTAATGGCGGCCGATCTTGGGGTGGAAACCGCCGCCATGCAGAAAGTTCTGGAGAAACATGTCCGTGCCCAGCTCGACGAGCTTGCCGAGGTCAAACCCGATCTCCGGTGATGAAGCCCTCGAGTTCGACGGAGCGGCAGAGATCCTGCGCGCCTGGGATGCTGGCCTCACTCCGGATGCGGACCTGACCGTATCTGAATGGGCGGATCGACACCGGATGCTTTCCGGCCGCGCCTCGGCTGAGCCGGGTCGGTATCGCACCGCCCGCACGCCCTACATGGGCGAAATCATGGATCGGCTCTCGCCCGGAGATCCGACTCAGCGGATCGTCTTCATGAAGGCCGCACAAGTCGGCGCGACTGAGGCCGGGAATAACTGGATCGGCTTTGCGATCCACCAGGCGCCGGGCCCAATGCTGGCCGTGCAGCCGACGGTGGAACTGGCGAAAAGGAACTCGCGCCAGCGGATCGATCCGCTGATCGACGAGAGCCCGGAACTGCGAGAACGGGTCAAACCGGCGCGCTCCCGCGACGCCGGGAACACCATGCTGTCAAAGGAATTCGCGGGCGGCATCCTGATCATGACGGGCGCGAACTCGGCGGTAGGCCTGCGGTCCACCCCGGCGCGCTACATCTTCCTCGATGAGGTCGACGCCTATCCGGCCTCCGCTGACGATGAAGGCGATCCGGTCACTTTGGCGGAAGCGCGCTCGCTGACCTTCGCCCATCGGCGCAAGGTGTTTCTGGTCTCGACACCCACGATCCGGGGGCTGAGCCGGATCGAGCGAGAGTTCGAGGCGAGCGACCAGCGGCGGTTTTTCGTGCCGTGTCCGCATTGCGGCGCGATGCAGTGGCTGAAGTTCGAGCGGCTGCGTTGGCAGAAGGGCCGTCCGGAGACGGCCGAATATCATTGCGAGGGCTGCGAACAGCCCATCGCCGAGCATAACAAGACGGCCATGCTGGAAGCTGGTGAATGGCGCGCGACGGCCGTGGCCGCCGACCCTAATACCGTCGGCTATCACCTCTCTGCGCTCTATTCGCCGATCGGCTGGCTCAGCTGGGAGCGGATCGTACGGGCATGGGACGCGGCGCAAGGATCGGATGAGGCGATCAAGGCCTTCCGCAATACGATCCTTGGCGAGACATGGGTCGAAACCGGCGAGGCGCCGGACTGGCAGCGCTTGTCGGACCAGCGCGAGACCTGGGACGGAGGCACTGTTCCTGAGCGGGGCTTGTTCCTGACCGCCGGGGCGGACGTTCAAAAGGATCGCATCGAGGTCGATGTCTGGGCCTGGGGCCGCGGGCTGGAGAGCTGGCTGGTCGATCACCTGGTCATTGAGGGCGGGCCCGGCGACCCGGCGTGCTGGCAGCAGCTGACCAATTTGCTTGGTCAGACCTGGGAGCATGCCTCCAGTCAGCCGATGACTTTGGCACGGCTGGCGATCGATACCGGCTACGAGACAAGTGCTGTTTATGCCTGGTCGCGACAGGTCGGCTTCGCGCAGGTGGCCCCGGTCAAAGGCGTCGAGGGCTTCAACCGCTCGAGCCCGGTCACCGGCCCGACGTATGTGGACGCGACCATCGCAGGCAAAAGGCTGCGGCGCGGGGCGCGGCTTTGGACGGTCGCCACCTCGACCTTCAAGACCGAGACCTATCGCTATTTGCGGCAGGACCGCCCGACGCGGGAGGAAATCGAGGCTGGGCATCTTTGCCCGCCCGGAACCATCCATCTGCCAAACTGGGCGGACGGCGAGTGGTTGAAGCAATTCACGGCCGAACAACTGATCACGGTGCGCACCAAACGCGGCTTTGCCCGGCTCGAATGGCAGAAGCTGCGCGAACGCAATGAAGCTCTGGATTGTCGCGTCTATGCCCGGGCAGCCGCTTGGATATTGGGCGCTGACCGTTGGTCCGATGCGCGGTGGACTGATCTGGAAGCACAGGTCGGGATCACGGCGGAGGACATGGCTGAGGACGGGGCGGGAAACACCACGCCCGCTTCTCGGCGTGCGGGACTACAGCGGCGCACCGTGCGCTCAAGTTACATGAGGTGAGTTGATGTCTACGATTGCCGAGCTCAGTGCCCGCCGCGAGACCCTGGCTGTTCAGCGTTCGTCTGGCGTGGCGCGCGTCAGTTATGACGGAAAGACGGTGGACTATCGCAGTGTCGCGGAAATCGACCGGGCCATCGAGGCGCTCGACCGCGAGATCGCAGCTGCTGAAGGACGGCGGATCGTTCGGCAGGTGCGTGTCACGACGACGAAGGGTCTTTGATCCATGGGCCTGTTCGATCGCTTTCGCCGTCCAACATTGGGCGGCCCTACAGCCGTGCGCGCCCGTCTTGAGGGGGCAATGTCCAAGCGCCGGTTGCGGGGCTGGAACCCGCCCCTGGAAAACATCAATTCGCTGGTCGCCTCGGGCGGCCCCCGCCTGCTGGCGCGGTCGCGCGAGTTAGTCGTCACCAACGGCTATGCCGCCAATGCCTGCGAGGCATTTGCGTCGAACATTATCGGCGATGGGATCAAGCCGTCGTCGCTGATCGCGGATGCGGCGTTGCGTGACAGCGTTCAGCAGCTGTGGCTCGCATGGACCGACGAGGCTGACGCGGACGGTCTGACGGACTTCTACGGCCTGCAGGCCATGGTGGCGCGGGAAATGTTCGTGGCAGGCGAATGCTTCGTGCGTATGCGGCCACGGCGGACCGAGGATGGTCTGCTGGTGCCGATGCAACTGCAGCTCCTGCAGTCAGAAATGCTGCCCTTCGAGAAGACCGAAACTGCGGCAAACGGCAATCGCATCCGCTGCGGGATTGAATTTGACGGCATCGGACGGCGCGTGGCCTATCACTTCCGCCGTCGCCATCCCGGCGACAGCACCGATCAGGGAGCGGTGATCCCGGAGACGGTGCGCGTGCCCGCTGAGGATGTGCTGCACATCTACCGCCCAATTGACGCAGGCCAGATACGGGGCTTGCCTCATGTGGCTCCGGCCATGGTGCGGCTGTTTCTGCTGGACCAGTACGACGACGCCGAGCTCGACCGGAAGAAGACCGCGGCGATGTTCGCGGGGTTCATCACCAAGACCGCGCCGGAAGACCCGATGATGGGCGAAGCGGAGGCAGATCTGGACGGGGTGGCCATCGCCAGCCTCGAGCCGGGCACGATGCAGGTGCTGCTGCCGGGCGAGGATGTGAAGTTCTCGAGCCCCGCCGACGTTGGCGGCGGCTATGAGGCGTTTCAATATCGGACGCTCTTGTCGGTATCAGCCTCACTGGGGCTGCCGTACCACCTCGTCACTGGGGATGTGCGGCAGGCGAACTATTCGAGCCTGCGGGCAGAGCTAGTCGAGTTCCGCCGCCGCATTGGCCAGCTGCAACACGGGGTGATCGCACACCAGTTGTGTCGGCCGATCTGGCGGCGCTGGCTTGAGACGGCCGTGTTGTCGGGGGCGCTGGATATCGGCAATCCCGCTGTCGCGCGGCCGGTGCAATGGATCCCGCCACGCTGGGATTGGGTCGACCCGCTGAAGGACATCCAGGCGCAAGTGCTGGCGATGGAAGCGGGCATCACCTCGCGACGCAAGGTGGTCGAGGCCACCGGCTATGACGTCGAAGAAGTCGACCGAGAGAATGCAGCGGATGCCAAACGCGTTGCCGATCTGGGGCTGAGCTACCGTGCGAGCCCCGGCGAGAGTCAGGGCGCGCGAGCGACGCCCGCTGCGCGGCCTGATCCAGGCGAGGGAAAAGGCGAAGACACAGGCGACGGATCCGCCTCCACCGATCCCGCCACCGAACAGGAGTGACAATATGACAAGCTGGTATGCGATCCGCGCCCAGGGAACAGGTGCGGAAGTGGCGATCTATGACGAGATCGGTGCCTATGGGGTCTCGGCGAAGGGGTTCCTTGCCGAACTCGGTGCACTGCCCGACGGGACGCCGGTCGATTTGCGGCTGAATAGCCCGGGTGGGTCAGTCTTCGATGCGGTGGCGATTTACAATGCGCTGAAGCGGCACGCGGGCACAGTCACGGTCTGGATCGACGGTATTGCCGCCTCGGCCGCGTCCTATGTCGCCATGGCGGGTGACGAGATCGTCATGCCGGAAAACGCGTTCCTGATGATCCACGACCCGTCGGGGTTGGCAATGGGCACGGCGGGCGACATGCGCGCCATGGCCGAGGCGCTGGACAAGATCGCGGGCAGCCTCGTCCGGGGATATGCCGCCAAATCCGGCAAGCCCAATGACGAGATCGCAGCGCTGATGGCGGCCGAGACCTGGTTCGATGCGGGTGATGCGGTGGCGGCGGGTTTCGCGGACCGGCTGGCGGACCCTGTCAGGATGGCCGCGCGGTTCGACATCGACCGGTTCCGCAACGCGCCGCCTGACCTCGTCGAGGCAGTGGAAGCCACCGACCAGGAGGGTGTTCAGCCCGAGGCGGAGGGCGTTCCGGCCGAAGGCAATCCAGAGACAGGCATCAACACGCACCAAGAGATCGACAGTATCGTGGACGGCGATGTCGAACCTGCCGACGGCACTGGAGAGGCGGACAGCGACGAAGCGCCGGAAGGGCATGGTGTCACCGACGACATGCCCAGCCCTTCGGATCCGATCCCGATTCCGGGTGTCGCACCGCCCGATCCCGCCGCGATCCGGGCCGAAGCGATTACCCATGCTCGCGTTATCGTCGATCTCTGCCGCCTCGCAGGCCAGCCACAGATGGCCGGGCGCTTCCTCGAACAGGACACAAGTCTCGACGACGTCCGCATGGCCCTTCTGGCTTTGAGGTCCGAGGCCGAACCCGAAATCACGGCCCATCACGCACAACCGGGCCGCAGCACGACGGCCCGCCCCTGGGGCGAGATCGTCGCCCGTACCTTCAAACTGAAAGGATAACCTCATGACTACGCTCACCGAGGCCACCCATCCCGGAGGCTTCCTCGTTTGGGAAGCCTTCCGCGATTACACCCGAGAAACCGTCATCGTCGCCAATGGTACGCTCGATCCGGGCACCGTACTGGGCAAAATCACCGCGTCTGGCAAATACGCGGCACATGATCCCGCTGCCGTCGACGGTACTGAAACCGCCGTGGCGGTGCTCTGGGGCAAGGCTGACGCCACAGGCGGCGATGTGTCCGCCGTTGCGCTGGTCCGTGGCCCCGCCATCGTCAATCGCCACGATCTCGTTTTTGTCGGCACCCCCAGCGCGGGCGAGATCACGGCTGCCCATACCGCGCTGCTGGCGGTCGGCATCCTCGTCCGCTGATCAAACCCTCAAAGGAGGCATTCCCATGACCACCATGGATATCTTCGAAGGCGATGCCTTCACCATCATCGAACTCACTCGTGCGCTGGAAAACATCCCCTTCAAGCCCGCGATCCTGTCGGGCGCCAGCCTGTTCTCGCCGCGCGGCGTGCGCTCGCGCACCGTCGTGATCGAGAGCCGGGACGGCACGCTGTCGCTGATCCCGTTCTCCGAACGTGGCTCGGCCGCCGAGCAACAGGTTCCCGAGCGTCGGGATATGCGCGCCTTTGTCTGCCGCCAGTTCAAGAAACAGGACGTGCTCTGGGCCTCGGAAATTCAGGGGATCCGCGACTTCGGCTCGGAAAGTGCCACCCAGCAAGTACAAAGCGAAGTCGCCCGAAAGCTTGGCCGTTTGCGCCAGGATGCGGAGGCGACGTTCGAATATCACCTGCTGAACGGCATTCAGGGGATCGTGAAAGACCCCAAGGACAGCGCCACGGTGATCAACTACTTCACCGAGTTCGCCATCACGCCCGCCACCGAGATCGACTTTGATCTCGACAATGCGACCCCGGGCTCCGGCGCGCTGCGCAAACGCTGCCAGGCGCTGATCGAAAGTGTCGAAGACAGCATGGGCGGGCTCGCGGCCGGGGCCGTGCAGGTCCGCGCCGAATGCGGCTCGGCCTTCTTCGCCGATCTCATCGCCCACAAGGAGGTGCGCGAGACCTATCTCAACACCGCCGCCGCTGCCGATCTGCGCGGCCGGGTTGCCGACGAGGTCAGCTTTGGCGGCATCACCTTCCGCCGTTACCGAGGTGGGGCGGGCTTCGGCGTGCCGACCGATAAGGCCTTCTTCTACCCCGAAGGGGTGGAAGGCCTCTTTGAAATCTACCATGCCCCCGCAGACACCTTCGAGACGGTCAACACCCTCGGCCTGCCGCTCTACGCGCGCACTATCCCCGATCGGGACCGTGACGAATGGGTGCGTCTGGAAATCGAGAGCAACCCGCTGCCGATCTGCACCCGGCCGCAGGTTCTGCGCTCGGCACGGCGGACGTGAGGGATCAGAGGGTAACCTCGTATCGGGCCCGCAATGCCTTGAGATGCCGCGCCAACCATCCTGCTGGCTCGGCATCATCCCAAGCACGCCACAGTTCAGGATAACTCATGGCCCGAAACCCTGGCATCGATCCCGCCACGCGTTCCGAAAAGGCGTCTATCTCATGTCGGTGGGCCACGAATTCGGGACTGGCATCCGGGTTTGCGGGCTCCCAATACAGGTAAAGCAGGCTCACAGGCTGATCCCGAAAGGTGCGGGCCAGTCCAAACGAATGCTTGATCAGTTGCGCAGCATCCAGCCAGACGTAGCTGTCAGGGGCGTCGATCAGGCGGAGCATCTCGCGGAAGTAACCTTGTTCGCGCCGCCAATCGCGGATCTGCTCGACGTAGGCGGGAGAGAACGCCGCACGGTGCCTTGCGAGATACTCGCTCAGCTTGGACTCGACTCCGACAACACCTTTCGGACCCGACAGAACGACATCGAGGTTGGGGGCGCGGCCGCCACGAAGGCCGGTCGGGCACTTGCGCTCGAACTGCAGCGCCGTGAAGGGGCCGCAGCTCGGCAGAGCCAGATCGACAATCCGGGTCCGAAACGGTGCAAAACAATTGACCGCGAGTCCCGAGGATGAATGCGCGGCGCGGAACTTGGTTTGCAGTTCGTTGCCATCCCCGGCCTGCAGGTCAACCTCGAAATCCTCGGTCGCGACAAGCGGCAGAAGCGTATCGCGAAAATCGGGGGCATAGCCTTTGTCGTCGATCAGGATGTCGGGCCGTTGGCGCGCAAATGCTGTCCTTAGGGCAACAAGCGCCCGCCTTCGAACTGGACTGTTTGAAGATAAATTCTGTTTCATAAGGACAGTATAGTCATGGCCAGTGCATTTGCATCCGCAATAGAAATACTGTTCACGGACCCGAACATCGGGCGAGAGGCGGTCTACACCTCCGACGGCGGTGCGCCTTCGCTGGTGCGCATCGTCTCCCGGCAGGCGGATGCGATCAGCGACTTCGGCGACGCACGGCTTTGGTCGGAAACGACCCGGATCGACCTGCGTGTCGCTGAGGTTCCGGCCCCGCGGCCGGGCGACCGTTTGGAAATGGACGGCGATGCCTTCCTCATTCAGGGCGAACCCGTGCGTGACCGCGAACGGCTGGTTTGGACCGTTGATCTGAGGCCCGCGTGAGACTGAAGCTCGACATCGATCCCGACTTCGTCGCGATGATGTCGGCCGAGGTCGCGGCGGGCGAACGCGCGGTGACGGCCGCCATGCGTGAGGCCGGGGCCGGACTCAAGACTGCCTGGCGCACGCAGATCACCAGCGCGGGGCTCGGGCGGCGGCTCGCCAACTCGATCCGCAACCAGAACTTCCCGAGGTCCGGCGAAAGCCTGGATGCGGCTGCGTTGGTCTGGTCCAAGGCACCGGTGATCGTCGGCGCGCATGACACCGGCCCGTTGATCCGCTCGAAGGACGGCTTCTGGCTTGCGATCCCGCTGCCCGCCGCAGGAAAATCCACACGCGGCGGCCGTATCACCCCCGGTGAATGGGAACGGCGACGCGGGCTGCGTCTGCGGTTCGTCTATCGCCGAACGGGCCCGAGCCTGCTGGTGTCGGAGGGACGGCTGAACACCAAGGGCCAGGCGGTGGTGTCGCGCTCTAAGACCGGACGCGGCAAGGTCACCGCGCCGATCTTCCTATTGGTGCCGCAGGTAAAGCTGCCCAAGCGGCTTGATCTCGCGCGGGATGCAGATCGGGCGCTCGATAGTGTGCCGGGGCTGATCGTGGCGAACTGGGTGGATCGGAGAACTGGCTGAGAACTTGCGAGATGAATGTGGTACTTATAGAGGAACAGTCTGTGAAATTGGTTTTCGCCCCATGTTATCGGGTGCGACGCTTATTCCTCCAGCCGACCACGCTTGCTGACGTAAACACCATCTGAAAGGTAAGCAGGCTCGCCATCTTCGCCAACTGAGAATTCGTCATATATGTCTCGCATCTCTTCGTCAGCCCATGGTGCATTTACAGGGGGTAGACCAAGAATATCAGCGATCTTATTAGCGATATCGCGGATCTCTCTCGGGTGATCAATTTCTTTGCAGAGGAAATACGGGCGACCCCAATTGTCGGCGCAACGCTCGCCGTGACCCAGCACACTCTCTGCCGCGGCAACCAATCTGTTTAGGTCAGGATAAGCAAGGTACGAGCTGTCGTCCTCCTTCGCCGTGGCCGTCATTAAAGTGTAGCTGTTCGTTTCGTGGATGATGCGAACCAAAACATATTGCTCGGAAACCATCTTGGTCTGGTCAAGTTCGCCGGTCGTTACGAGTTTGTCTGATTTGGTGATGATTGCCATGGATGGGCTCCCTCGTGTTGATCAAGTAAAGTAGTGACTGTACGCGACAAATGCTATCTTCCCCAGTCATGTGCGCCACCCCCCGATGTTAGCCATACTCCGTCCGACAAATAAATTGGCTCTCCTGAACCACCGAGGGCGGAATAGAGATCGTCCTCTCCTGACCGCATTCGAGGAGGCGGTGATGGTAGGACTTTGTTGGTCTGCAAGGGAGTTATCATCTCTTCAAGGCGCGTAGCATTGCGTAAGAAGGCTTCCGCAAACGAAACGGTCCGTTCCAAGATGTTGTGAAGGCTGCCATGAAACGGCTGTCCAATAAATGGACCGTCCGTTCGACTGATCGATAACACAGAATTTGGCTTCATCCCCTCAGCAGGCAGACCATCGATTATCTGAACATCAATGCCATTTTTCCGCATCAAGATTAGAGCGGTTTGAGTTTGGTTCGCAGCGGAATAGGCCATTCGATACATCTTGCTGGCGGCTCTACGGGGCACCCAGCCCATCTTGAATAGGCTTACGGCAAGTTCGTATGGGCGTGCCAAACCCTTAATGCTTAAAGGTTCCCCAGGTGGAAGGACGATACCATCTGCAGTAAACTGGGCTTCGCTAGCAAGGCATTCGATAGTATTCTGACAACCCCAGTTGAGGTAATTGATATCATCAACACGCGCCCATTTTAGCGGTCGGTTGTTCATTTTTACGACGACCTCGTCGCCAACTGCGATATCGGTGCGGAGGCAATTAACTGGATAGGTCTTTCCTGACTTATCGAATGCCACGTGTGCAATTATGTAAGACACCTAGATCTCCCAACAGTCCTTGGCGCGATACTCGCGAGATACCCAATTCTGGTCAAGGTCTCATGCTCTGCTAGCCAGTCTGCGTCCTCTCTGGGGCTTAGCCGGATAACGAAGATGGATTTCATGGATGCCCACTCCACGCGAAACAATCCTCGCCGCGCTGCACGCGCGGCTGTCGGCGCTGCCCGCCACCGCCCTGCGCGGTGAGGTTCTGCCTGAGCGCGTGCCGACCGAGGGCCTGTTGATCCTGCGCGATGGCGAACCGGGGGACCCGGAGGTGACGCTGTCACCGCTGCGCTTCCACTACCAGCACCGCGCCGAGATTGAGGCGGTCGTGCAAGGCGCCGATCGTGACACCGCCTTCGACACGCTCTGCGCCAGCGTGGGCGCGATAATTGCCGCCGACCGAACGCTAGGCGGTCTCTGCGACTGGGTCGAGGCGGAAGCGCCGCGCTCCGTGGACATCCCGGTCGAAGGCGCGGCGAGCCTGAAGGCCGCCGTGATCCCGGTGGCGCTGCACTATTCCACGGCCGATCCGCTCGGCTGACCCCGACAATTCAAGGAGAACACGATGGCACGAGCCCAAGGGGCGCGGGCGCTGATGGCGCTTGCGTTCGAAACAACCTATGGAACGCCGCCGGTGGGCGGTTTCACAAAGATGCCCTTCGCCAGCACCTCGCTCGGCGCGGAGCAACCGCTGCTGAACTCGGAACTTCTGGGCTATGGCCGCGATCCGCTGGCGCCGATCAAGGATGCGGTGACGGCGGACGGCGATGTGGTGGTGCCGCTCGACGCCGAGGCCTTCGGGTTCTGGCTGAAGGCTGCCTTTGGCGCGCCGACCACGACCGGGACTGGTCCCTGGACGCATGAGTTCCAGTCGGGGTCCTGGACTCTGCCCAGCATGTCCATCGAAACGGGCATGCCCGAGGTCCCGCGCTTTGCGATGTATTCCGGCTGCGTACTCGACCAGATCAACTGGCAAATGCAGCGATCTGGTCTGCTGACCGCAACGGCCCGACTGGTGGCGCAGGGCGAGACAGTCGGCACGACAACCAGCGCCGGAACCCCTGCCGCGCTAGAACTGAAGCGCTTCGGGCATTTCAACGGGGCGATCACCCGGAATCCCGCCTCTGGCCATGGCTGAACTGCTGCCCGTCATCGAAGCGGTGATGGTCGCAAAACTCAACGAACAGATGGATCATTCCAATGGCTGAAAAGCGCGTCTCTGTCCGACTTGCTGCCGTCGGCGGCCGACAGGTGCGCGCCGAGCTGGAAGGTGTCGGTGAAGCCGGGGCGCGCGGGTTCGGGCGGCTCAGCCGGGAGATGGAGGCGGCCAACACCCGGCTCGCGGCGTTTTCCCGCCGTGTCGGAGTGGCTGCCGCTGCCGCCGTGGCGGCCGCAGCCGCCGCTGGCGTGGCCATGGTCCGCTCGGGGCTTCAAACCGTCGACGCGCAGGCCAAGCTCGCGCAGTCGCTTGGCACGACGGTCGCCTCGATCCAGACCCTCGAACGTGCGGGTGAGCTGGCGGGTGTTTCCATGTCGGGCATCGAGCAGGCGACAAAGGATCTGACACGCCGCCTCAGCCAGGCCGCCGCCGGGACCGGACCCGCTGCCGACGCGCTGGACCGGCTGGGCCTTTCCGCCAACGAGTTGATCGCCCTGCCGCTGGACCAGCGGGTCGGAGCGATCAACGCCGCCATCGAGAGCTTCGTGCCCGCAGCCGAACGCGCCGCTGTAGCGGGTCAGCTTTTCGGTGAGGAAGGCTCCATCGCCATGAGCCGGATCGACACCGCGACGCTACGCCAGGCGACCGAGGACGTGCTCGCATTCGGTGTCGTGGTCTCCGAGCAGGATGCCGACCAGATCGAGCGCACGAACGACGCCATCTCCCGGCTCGGGCTGATCTGGCGCGGGCTATCGAACCAGCTGGCCGTCGCCGCAGCGCCTGCGCTGGAAGTCGTCGCTGACGCCATGGCGGCAATCGCGAGCCGGACTGGGCCGCTGGGCATTGCCATTCGTGGCCTGTTCGACAACATCGGCCGACTGACTACCTATGCCGCCACATTTGTGGCTTTTCTTGCAGGCCGTTGGGTCGCCGGGATGGCTGTCGCAGCGCTGTCGGTCCGTGGGCTCGCCACGGCGCTGGTCTTGCTGCGCGGCGCGCTGATCCGCACCGGCATCGGAGCGTTGATCGTCGGTGCAGGCGAGCTCGTCTATCAGTTCACCCGCCTTGTTTCCGGCGCGGGTGGGTTTGGCGAAGCGATGTCCCTCCTGAAAGACCTCGCCGTCGAGGTCTGGGATCGCATCAAGATGGGTGCCGCTGCGGCGGGCGCTGCAGCCACAGCGATATTTTTCGACCTAAAGTCCGATGCCGCCTCCGGAATGCAGAGCGCCATCGAGAGCGTCGTGGCCTTTGGCAACACGGCTGCGAACACATTCGAGGGGGCCTATGAGGCGATCAAGGCGATTTGGGGACTGCTGCCAGCCGCCATCGGCGACCTGGCGTTCCAGGCGGCCAACAGCCTGATCGACGGTGTCGAGGCAATGCTGAATGGCGTCGTTTCGCGCATCAACGGCTTCATCGGCGGGATCAATCAGGGGCTGGAAGCGCTTGGGTCCGAACGGCGCATCTCGATCATTCCCGATCTTGAGTTGGGTCAGATCGAGAACCGTTTTGAGGGTGCAGCGACGGCCGCGACCACCGCTGCACAGGCAGCGTTCGACCGGGCTTTTGAGGACAACCCGCTCACGGCCCCCGATCTCGGGCTCACCCAGGCGGCCAATACTGCACTTGCCACGGCCAACACGTATCGGGGTGCGGCAAGCGACTTGGCCGAGGGCGCGCGTGCGCCGCTCGCCAGTTGGCAGGCCCTGCGTGACGCGGTGCAGGGCAGCAGTGAGGGTGGCGCAGACGCGCTGACCGAGGCGACCGACGCGGCTGAGCGTCTGGAGACCACCCTTGGCGATGCCGGACGGGCGGCCACTGGCGCTGGTGCTGCGGTCGGGGCTGCTGCCGCTGCCGCCGAACCCGACACCGAAGCCGCCGTCACCGGCTGGCAGGCGGTCACCGCAGCGCTCAGCGACTATGCCAGAAAGGCACGCGACGTTGGCGGGGACATCGGCCAAGCGCTGGTCGGCGCCTTCCAGTCGGCAGAGAATGCGGTAGCCACGTTCGTGAAGACCGGCAAGCTGGACTTCCGCGATCTGGTCACCTCACTGTTGGCTGATCTCGCCAAGCTGGCGGCGCGGCGGTTCATCCTCGGGCCGATCGCCAACGCGCTTTCCGGCGCGCTTGGGGGTGCGGGCGGGATCTTCGCGAACATCTTGCATGCAGGCGGCATGGTCGGAGCCACTGCGCCGGGCCGGATGGTCCCGGCCATGGCCTTCGCGGCTGCGCCCCGGATGCATTCTGGCGGTGTGGCGGGGCTGCGCCACGATGAAGTGCCCGCCATCCTGCAGCGCGGCGAGCGGGTGCTGTCTCGGCGCGAGACGCAGAGCTACGGCGCAGGCGGAGGGGTCAACGTCACCATCATGGCCCGCGACGCCGAGAGCTTTCGGCAGTCCCGCACGCAGGTCGCGGCTGACATCGCCCGCGCCGTGTCGATGGGTCGGAGGGGCATGTGATGGCGTTTCACGAGGTCCGGTTTCCCGACAATATCAGCCGCGGCGCACGCGGCGGGCCGGAACGGCGCACGCAGATCGTCGAGCTCGCCTCGGGCGACGAGGAACGCAACGCCAGCTGGGCTAACTCGCGCCGTCGCTATGATGTGGCCTACGGCATTCGCCGCGCCGACGATCTGGCGGCGGTCGTAGCGTTCTTTGAGGCGCGGAACGGTCGCCTATATGGTTTCCGCTTCAAGGACTGGGGCGACTACAAGTCCTGCTTGCCCTCAAGAACACCATCTCCCACCGACCAGGCGATTGGCACCGGTGATGGCGCAGCGACGGCGTTCCAGCTGGTGAAGCGCTACACCTCCGGGGCGCAGTCCTGGACACGGTTTATCGCCAAGCCAGTGGACGGAGTCGTGCGCATCGCGCTCGGTGGGGTCGAGCAGCTTTCAGGCTGGTCGGTCGACACCACGACGGGCCTCGTCACCTTCAACACCGCACCCGGGGCGGGCGTCTCCATCACCGCAGGTTTCGAGTTCGACGTGCCGGTCCGCTTCGACACCGATGCGCTCGACGTGACGCTCGATCTTGAGCGGCTGGGCTCGATCACATCCATCCCACTTATGGAACTCCGAAGATGAAAAGCATCAACCCCGATCTGCAAGCGCATCTGGACGACGGGACAACAACGCTCGCTTGGTGCTGGCGGATCATCCGTGCCGACGGCGTCACCTTCGGCTTCACTGACCACGACCGGACGCTGACGTTCGACGGCACGAACTTCGAGCCGGAAAGCGGGTTGACGGCGTCAGAGGTGCGCTCTGGCTCCGACCTGTCGGTCGATGCACAGGACGCAGAGGGCGTACTGACCTCCGACCGGATCACCGAGACCGATATCCTCGACGGCCGCTGGGACAACGCCGAGGTCGAGGTCTGGCGGGTAAACTGGGCCGAGACCAGCCAGCGCGTCCTGATGCGGCGCGGGGCCATCGGCCAGATCCGGCGCGGGCGACTGGCCTTCGTGGCCGAGGTTCGGTCAGTGGCTCACGTGCTTGGGCAGACGGTGGGACGGACCTTCCAGGCGACCTGCGATGCCGCACTCGGCGACGCCCGTTGCGGCATCGATCTGGAGAACTCCGCGTTCAGGGGCATAGGTGGCGTCATTGATCTCCTGCGCGACCGGGCCTTCACCGCATCTGGGCTCGGCAGTTTTACCTCCGGCTGGTTCACCTTCGGCACGGTCGAATGGACCGGTGGCGCAAATGTGGGGCGGCAGGCAGAGATCATCGCACATGACCTAACTGACGGCATCGCAGTGCTGACGCTGCTCGAAGCACCAGTGCGATCTATCGCGGGCGGTGATGCTTTCACCATTCGTGCAGGCTGCGACAAGCGTATCGAGACCTGCAGCGCCAAGTTCGCCAATACCGCCAATTTCCGGGGTTTCCCGCACATCCCCGGCCAAGATGCGGTTCTGCGCTATGCCACCAAGGATGGCGGGCACGAGGGGTCCGTGCTTTGACCTCTGCTGATCCCGCACGCGTCATCACCATCGCGCGGTCATGGCTCGGCACGCCATACCACGACCAGGCCAGCCTTCGGGGTGTCGGCTGCGATTGCCTCGGCCTCGCGCGTGGCGTCTGGCGCGAGATCGTCGGGCCAGAGCCGTTCCCAATCCCGCCCTACAGCCGCGACTGGGGCGAGACCGGGCCGCGCGAGGTGCTGGCGGAGGGCGCACGGCGCATGATGCAGGAGATCGTACTTTGCGAGGCCGGTCCCGGTGCACTGGTGCTGTTCCGGATGACGCCCCGCGCCATCGCCAAGCATGTTGGGATCCTGACCGGACCTGACAGTTTCCTCCACGCCTACGAGCGGCTCGGCGTATTCGAGGAACCGCTCACACCATCTTGGCGGCGGCGCATCGCCTTCGCTTTCCTGTTTCCGCAACGCTGAGACCCCGACATGGCCACCCTCGTTCTCGGTGCCGCTGGCGCTGCCATTGGCGGCAGCATTGGTGGCGCTATCCTCGGCGTCAGCGCCGCCACCATCGGTGGCTTCATTGGCTCCACCATTGGCTCGGTCGTCGACAGCTGGATCATCTCGTCACTGGCACCCACCCAGCGGATCGAAGGCGCGCGGCTGGACAATCTGCGCATCACCTCGGCCACCGAAGGGGCGGTAATCCCGCGCCTCTATGGCCGGATGCGCATGGGTGGCAATATCGTCTGGGCGACGGATTTCCGCGAGGAGACGAAGACCACCACGCAGGGTGGTGGCAAGGGCGGCGGGGGTGGCGGCAAGGTCAAAACAACCGAATACTTCTACTATGCGAGCTTCGCGGTCGCGCTCTGCGAGGGGCCGATCACCGGCATCGGCCGCATCTGGGCCGACGGCAAGCTGCTGGACACCGCCGGGATCACATGGCGCTGGTATCCAGGCGACGAAAGCCAGGCGGCCGATCCGTTCATTTCCGCGAAGATGGGAGCGGCCAACACGCCTGCCTATCGGGGCACCGCCTATGTGGTTTTCGAGGACCTGCCGCTTGGGAACTACGGCAACCGCATCCCACAGCTGAGTTTCGAGGTGTTCCGCCCGCTGGCCGATCCGGACACGGCAGAGGGTCTCACGCAGGCGGTCACCATGATCCCGGCATCCGGCGAGTTCGCCTATGCCACGCAGGGCATCCGGAAGGGCAGCGGCGGGTCGTCCGAGCCCGAAAACCTCAACGCACTGACCGACACCGCCGACATGGTGGTGGCACTGGAGCGACTGCAGGCCATGGCCCCGAAAGTCGAGAGCGTGTCGCTGGTCGTTGCCTGGTTCGGCGACGATCTGCGCGCGGGCTCCTGCAAGGTGCGGCCCGGCGTCGAGGTGTCGGCCAAATCGACCACGCCGTCGGCTTGGTCCGTGAATGGCGTCAGCCGCGCCAATGCCTTTCTGGTCAGCCGCGACGATCAGGATCGCCCTGTTTATGGCGGCACGCCCGCCGATTTTGCCGTGATACAGGCGATCCAGGAAATGAAGGCGCGCGGGCTGCGCGTTACCTTCTATCCCTTCATTTTGATGGATGTCCCGCCCGGCAACAGCCTGCCGAACCCGTATTCCGACAACGCCGCTGAGACGGGGCAGCCCGCGTTTCCCTGGCGCGGCCGGATCACCTGTTCTCCGGCTGCTGGTTACGCTGGGACGGTGGACAAGACCGCCACGGCCGCCACGCAAGTCACGGCGCTGTTCGGTTCGGCCACGCCCGCGAGCTTCAGCGTCTCGGGCAACAGCGTCAGTTGGACCGGATCGCCCAGCGACTGGGGTTTGCGCCGCATGGTGTTGCACTATGCCCATCTCTGCGCGGCAGCGGGCGGGGTCGATGCCTTTCTGATCGGCACCGAGATGCCGGGCCTGACGACCATCCGCTCGGGCGCAACCACCTATCCGGCGGTGCAGGCCTATCGGGATCTGCTCGCCGATGTCCGCTCCATAATCGGATCCGGGACTCAGATCGGCTATGCGGCGGACTGGTCGGAGTATTTCGGGCATCAGCCGGGCGACGGCAGCGGCGACGTGTTCTTCCACCTCGACCCGCTCTGGGCCGATCCGGACATCGATTTCGTCGGCATCGACAACTACATGCCGCTGTCGGACTGGCGCGACGGGTTCGAGCATGCCGACGCGGCCGAGGGCTGGCCTGCGATCTATGACCGAGCCTACCTGCAAGGGAACATTGCGCGCGGGGAAGGCTTCGACTGGTTCTATGGCTCCGAGGCTGATCGCACCGCTCAGGTCCGCACCGCGATTACCGATGGCGCAGCGGCAAAGCCATGGGTCTTCCGCTACAAGGACCTCCGCGCCTGGTGGTCGAACCCGCATTACAACCGCCCGAGCGGAGTGGAGAGCGGAACTCCGACGGCATGGGTGCCACAATCCAAGCCAATCTGGTTCACCGAGCTCGGCTGTCCCGCCATTGATCGCGGCACCAACCAGCCGAATGTATTCTTCGACCCGAAATCGTCAGAGAGCTTCACGCCGCATTTCTCGCGGGGCTGGCGCGACGACGCCATCCAGCGCGCCTATCTCGAGGCGACATATCTCTGGTGGGGTGATACTGGGAACAATCCCGTCTCCGGCGTCTATGGCGGACGCATGGTGCATGTGCCCGAATGCGCCGCCTGGACCTGGGATGCCCGGCCGTATCCGTTCTTTCCGGCTCTGTCCGACGTGTGGACAGACGGTTCGAACTGGCGGCTCGGTCACTGGCTGACCGGACGGCTCGGTGCGGTGTCGTTGGCCGCGCTGGTCCGGCATCTCTGCGTGCGTGCGGGAATGCCCGAGGCTCGGATTGACGTCACCGGCCTCTGGGGCGCGGTCGAAGGCTACGCCATTGGCGCACTGGAAAGCCCGCGCGCCTCGATCACCACGCTGTCGCGGCATTTCGGGTTCGACGCGGTGGAGACCGAGGGCATGATCCGTTTCGTGATGCGCGGCCGGGCGTCCATCACCGGCATCGCACATGACGATCTGGTGGCGACCCGCGAGGGCGACCTATTGGAACTGACCCGCGCGCAGGAGACCGAACTGCCACAGGCGCTCAAATGGCAGGTCGCCCGCGCCGATGAGGATTATGACGCCGCCCTCGTCGAGGCGCGGCGCATCACCGTCGACACCACGCGCATCGCCTCAGAAAGCTTCCCCATGGCGGTCCCGCCAGAGGAGGCCGAGCGCCGCTGCCGCCGCGCGCTGATGGAAGCATGGACCGGGCGGGAGACGGCAGCGTTTCGCTTGCCGCCCTCACGGCTGGCGCTGGATCCGGCGGACGTCGTCACTCTGATCCATGACGGACGGCACATCCCGCTGCGGCTTGTCTCAATCGCAGATGCGGAGGCACGTGGGATCGAAGCTGTCCGTCAAGACCGCGCGGCCCACGATCTGCCACCCGGAGCACCACGCCCATCGTCCCTGTCAAAAGCCGTGGTGTTCGGCGCACCCGAGTTGGTGCTGCTGGATCTGCCGCAATTGACTGAGGATCAGCCTGCCCATCGCCCGTTCGCCGTGGCTCATGCCGTTCCCTGGCCAGGTGAAATGGCGGTGTTTCGCAGCCCATCGACGGATGGATTTGAACTGCTGACCACCTTTGGCGGCCGTGCCCGGATCGGGACGCTGGTCTCGGAATTCTATTCTGGTCCGACATCGCGGTTTGATCTCAGCAATGCGCTGGTGATCGATCTGCCTTCCGGCACGCTGGAAAGTGTCACCGATCTGACACTGTTCGGCGGGGCCAATGCGCTGGCCATCGAGAGTTCGCCCGGCACATGGGAGATCATGCAGGCGGGCGTGGCAGAACTGATCGCGCCGGGCCGCTACAGCCTGACGCGCCTGCTTCGCGGCCAGCGCGGCACCGAGGGCGCGATGGGCAATCCGGCTCCGATTGGCGCGCGGGTCGTGGTGCTGGATGAGGCTCTGGCATCACTACCAATCGCCGAGGCCGATCTCGGGCTTCCCTGGAACTGGCGCGTCGGTCCCGCAAGCCGGTCTGTCAGCGACGAGACCTATGTCGCCGCCTCCTTCACACCGGTTGGCGTGGGTCTGCGGCCGTTCTCTGTCGCCCATGTCCAGCAGCCGTGGCGTCGCCCCCGCACGCCTGGTGATCTGACCATCCGCTGGACGCGCCGGTCCCGAGCGCTTTCTGCCGACAGCTGGGGCGCAGTTGAGGTGCCTCTAACCGAGGAACTGGAAGCCTACGAGGTCGAGTTCCTCGATGGCAGCACGGTGAAGCGGGTGCTGAGTGCGCCCACAACAAGCGCGATCTACACGGCCGCCCAGCAAACCACCGATTGGGGCGCGCCGTTCGGGCCCGGCGACACGCTGACAATCCGTATCTACCAGCTTTCCGCCCTGATCGGGCGGGGTGCGGCCAAAACCGTCACGCTCCAACTCTGAGGACCGCTATGTCCGACACCACGACCAAACTGCTGCTCCCCTACATTCTGGCGGCGCAGGCCCAGAAGCATGTCACCCACAACGAGTCATTGCGGCTCCTCGACGGGCTCGTGCAGCTCTCCGTTCTCGACCGCGACCTGACCGCGCCGCCCGGCAGCCCTGCCGATGGCGACCGCCATATCGTGGCGAGCGGCGGGACCGGTGACTGGACGGGGTGGGACCTGAACGTGGCGCTGTTCACGGATGGGACCTGGCTGCGCCTGCCGCCCCGGGCGGGCTGGCGTGCATGGGTTGAGAACGAGGGGCTGCTGCTGGTCTACGATGGCGCGGGCTGGATTGGCACCACGCCGGCAGATCTGCAGAACCTTGGGCTGCTTGGACTCGGCACGACAGCCGATGCCGCCAACCCGTTCTCCGCCAAGTTGAACGCGGCGCTCTGGACCGCGAAGACCGTCGCCGAGGGCGGGACCGGCGATCTGTTCTACACCATGAACAAGGAAGCGGCGGGCGACGATCTCGGCCTGACCTTGCAGAGCGGTTTCGTGACAAAAGCGCTCGTCGGTCTCTTCGGCTCCGACAGTTTCCGCCTCGCGGTTTCGGCCGACGGCAGCACCTTCTTCGACGGTCTGATCGTGGACAACGCCACCGGCATCGTCGAGCAGCCGCAACTGCCGCGCTTCAAGGCTTACACGAACTATGACAACTACGTGGGTGTTGGAGCCTGGACAAAGATCGGCCTGAATAACACCGACTACAACGTCCAAGGCGCATTCGATGCTGGTACCGGAACATCAACCTTTGCCGGTGCGGAAGCATAGTGGAAGCAAGAGGGAGAGGTTCGCTGCGGTGTATTGCGAAAACCGGCGTATGGACGATCCGAGCCAATGGGTCGCAAACCACGGAAAACGCGAAGGATAGCGTGGTTCTGGGGGTTCGTTCATGGTTCGTTCGCCACGGCTCATAACCTGAAGGTCATAGGTTCAAATCCTATCCCCGCAACCAAAATTATACAGTTAAATCAATATGTTGCACCGTGTAGTCGCGCGGTGCGTTCGCATGTGAAACCTGCAGTGTCCGATAGATGTCCGGTAATGAGCCGTCGCTGAGGATGGTATTAGCAGAATGTACAAATGTAACCGGTGTCCCGTTCCCACCTTACGTTATTGGCTATAATCTGCGAGTCCTTCCCTTCTGATTATAGGAAGGGATTTTTACGATGGAGCATTCGCCGGAGCTACGGGCTGAGTCAGGGCTGAGCAGTGAGATATTTTCGCGGTCGAAGGGGCAGCGGCGCTGGCCAGATGACTTGAAGGCGCGAATTGTGGCCGAAAGTCTGGTTGAGGGAGTGTCGGTTCGGTCAGTTGCGCTGCGCTATGACATGCGGCCCAACCATTTGTCGGAATGGCGGCGGATGGCGCGGGAGGGGAAGTTGGTTCTGCCCGATTTAGGTGGCGCGATATTTGCGCCAGTTGTTGTTGAGGATTATGCTGAGGCGGTAGTTTCTGGGACAGCCTCTGATACTCAGATTGAACTGGTCAGTGGTGGCGTGACGCTTCGCCTCAATGCTCAAACCCCGGCGAGCCGGATTGCCGAGATTGCTAGCGCCCTGAATGTTGCCGCATGATTTTTCCATCCAACCGTATCCGGATATTCGTGGCGACCGAGCCTGTGGACTTTCGCAAGGGCCATAACGGGTTAGCGGCGCTGGTTCAGAACCATTTGCACAAGGACCCGTTCACGGGCACGGTTTATGCCTTTCGATCAAAACGGGCAGACCGGCTGAAACTGCTGTATTGGGACGGGTCCGGTCTGGTGATGGCTTACAAGCGGCTGGAGGATCACGTGTTCAAATGGCCCGCCATTTCCAATGGTATGATGCGGCTTAACCATGCGCAGTTTGAAGCGCTTTTTGCGGGTTTGGATTGGCGCAAAGCTCATGCGTTGGAGGCGCGACCACCGGCTGCGGCAGAGTGAATCACCGGGCTGTTTGGGCGGGTAATTACACGCCCGTTTAGCTGTAAACCGGCCATGATAAACCCCACCGACCTTCCTGATGATATCGAGCTTTTGAAGGCGATTGTCTTGCGCCAGCAAGATCAGAATGCCCGACTGGAAAAGCTGGTGGCAGACTTCAAACGGGCCTTGTTCGGGGCAAAATCCGAGAAAGCGAATCCAGAGCAATATGAGTTGGCATTCGAGGATATTGAAACCGCCATTGAATCTGTTCACGCAAATACGCCGACCACCTGCCGTTGTATCGCCAAGCTCAAATCTATGCGCGACAGGGTGTTGATCTTGATCGCTCCACACTGGCATCGTGGGTCGGCAAAACTGTCTATGAGCTAAAGCCGGTTTACGAATGCCTGCTGGCGAACCTCAAACAGTCCAGCAAACTATTCATGGATGAAACGACCGCCCCAGTGTTTGATCCGGGGCGGGGGAAAACCAAGGCTGGCTACTTTTGGATGCTGGCCCGCGATGATCGCCCATGGTGCGGTGACGCTCCGCCGGGCGTGGCATTTACCCACCGACCGGCGGGGCATGTTTACATGACCGAGAGGGAATGCGCCAGGGCGTGGTGGTAAATACGCGACAGAAATGCAAGGTTTTGACGGTATCCTGCAAGTGGACGGTTATGCCGGTTACAACCGTCTGCTCGACCGGCAGAAGAACGGTGATATCAAGCTGGCCTACTGCTGGGCGCATGCCCGCCGCAAACCCCATGACGTGGCCAAAGCCAGTGCCGCCCCGATTGCGCAGGAAGGCCTCAAGCAGATCGCCGCCATCTATCGAATCGAAGCCGAGATCAAAGGCCATCCTTCTGACGTACGTCTTGCTGCTCGCATGGAGCGCACAAAGCCAAAGCTTGAAACTTTTGAGCGTTGGCTAACCTTCAGCCGCATACAGGTCTCGGCCAAGTCCCCACTCGGCGGAGCCCTGAAATACATCGCCAAATATTGGGATGGCCTGAACCTGTTCCTGACCGACGGCCGCATCGAGCTGGACAACAACCCGGTCGAGCGCACCATCAGGCCTATCGCGAACGGTTGGTCATTATGCACCCCCTTGTTAAGTGCTTGTAAACATTGAAAGCTGTTGGTAGCTTTGACCGCGACACGGGCGCTTTTTACGGCGCAGTGCCTTTTTAACTTGATCAGAGTGTATATCATTTGCCCAGATTTGATAGGGCGCGCCATCAACAACTTGGTTTGCGGGCAATATTCCATCTTTAATGAGCCGGCGGATCACATGATTGGTCACCCCAAGTTCTCTTGCTGCCTCGGTCATGGTGCGACACGGGCCATCCTTGTCTGCGGACAAGTAGTCATGGATGTCATTCACGCGCCTGATGGAAGACACACGTTTGGCGTTCCAGGTTTTTTCCTGGCCGGTGCGGATGCCCATACGGTTAAGTGAAGCCGCAATAGCACTGTCGGCCCACCGTCCCGCCATCTCGCGGATGATTGCCAATGCCTCGTCGCTGGTTTTTGCGCCATGCTCTCCTGCTTTCGGCTTTTTGACCCGCAACTCCGTGTGTCGCCCTCCTTTCCAATGGATCACCAGCACGATCTCACGAGTTGTGTCATCCACATCAGCCACGATGTCCTCGATCAGGCTCCGGAGCAGTTGCTGACGCACCCGCATGCTTACGTCGGGTGCATCCCAAGCCGTTTGCAAATCCTGCGCCAGACCATGCAAC
>Ga0316205_10001287_pt1 | contig 33488 bp, 36 predicted proteins | sample 3monthpyrite_MG_FD_204941 | JGI IMG/M metagenome (GOLD analysis project Ga0316205, IMG submission 204941) | Microbial mat bacterial communities from mineral coupon in-situ incubated in ocean water Damariscotta River, Maine, United States -... | ecosystem: Environmental > Aquatic > Marine >...
CCGGTCGCTTACATGTTGATGATTCAATGATGGATGAAATCAAAGACCTACATGCAGCAATAAATCCTGTAGAAACTTTATTCACCGTTGATGCGATGACAGGGCAAGATGCTGCTAATACAGCTAAAGCGTTTAATGATGCTTTACCTTTAACTGGTGTGATTTTAACTAAAACTGATGGTGATGCGCGCGGTGGTGCTGCACTTTCTATTCGTCATATTACCGGCAAGCCTATTAAATTTATGGGGGTTGGTGAAAAAATTGAGGCGTTAGAGCCATTTCATCCTGACCGAATAGCCTCTCGCATATTAGGTATGGGTGATGTTTTATCCCTGGTTGAAGAGATAGAACAAAAGGTTGACCGCAAAAAGGCTGAAAAATTAGCGAAAAAAGTTAAAAGTGGTAAAGGTTTTAGCTTAGAAGATTTTCGTGATCAACTTGTGCAAATGAAAAACATGGGGGGCATGATGGGGATGATGGATAAATTGCCGGGCATGGGCAATATGGCAGATAAAGTGAAAGACCAAATGGATGATAAACTAACCGGTCGAATGGAAGCTATCATTAATTCTATGACGCCAGGTGAACGCGAACGCCCTGATATTATTAAAGGCTCACGTAAGCGCCGCATTGCTGCAGGTTCTGGTACACAAATTCAAGATGTAAATAAACTGCTTAAGCAGTTTACTCAAATGCAAAAAATGATGAAAAAAATGTCAGGCAAAGGCGGCATGAAAAAAATGATGCGCGGTATGCAAGGCATGATGCCCCCAGGCGGAATGGGTGGAATGGGCGGTGGCGGTATGTTTGGTCGCTAAACTCTTCCTAGAACCTAGAACCTAGAACCTAGAACCTAGGTTCTTCCTTCCTTTAAATTCCACTTGCTTTTTATCCTTAAAAGCGTAGAATACGCGAGCTTTTCTGTCCCTTATGGCAGGAAGTGTCTGGAAAATTCGTTTTAACACTTAATATAAAGAGGACGATATGGTTACCATTCGTTTAGCTCGTGGTGGCGCTAAGAAGCGTCCATTCTATCAGGTTGTTGTTGCAGATAGCCGTAACTCTCGCGATGGTCGTTTCATCGAGAAAGTTGGTTTCTTCAACCCAACAGCACAAGGTCAAGCTGAAAAATTACGCTTAGACCTAGATCGTATCAACCATTGGGTTGGTCAAGGTGCTGGTGTATCTGATCGTGTGGCTAAGTTAGTTAAAGATGCGCAAGCAGCAGCTTAATTGCATCTTTAATTGATTTAGTAGGTAAAAGTAATTTAGTGAGTTGTTATGAGTAGTGAAAATCAAATTATCTTAGGTAAAGTAGGCGCTGTTTACGGTATCAAAGGTTGGTTGAAAATTCATTCATTCACCGATGAAACTGATGCCATACTTGACTATTTTCCTTGGTCATTAAAATTAGGAAACAAAACACAAACAGTAGATATTACTGATTGGCGCAAGCACAACAAAGGCTTGATTGTAAAAGTGGGTAATATTGATGACAGAGATGAAGCGCAAGCATTAGTCGGATCTGAAATATTAATCAGTGATACGTCACTTCCAGAATTACCGCAAGGTGATTTTTACTGGCGTGATTTAATCGGCATGACTGTTGTTACCACCAAAGGTTACGACCTCGGGGTAGTTTCCGATATGATGGAAACAGGCGCTAACGATGTACTGGTTGTAAAAGCGAACCTTAACGATGGCTTTAGTAAAAAAGAGCGGTTAATTCCCTATCTTTTAGAACAAGTTGTTGAATCGGTAAGCATTGAAAATAAACAAATTTGTGTTGACTGGGACCCAGGTTTCTAACTTGTGACTAGTGTTGATTCTGGTAGTGATACTACTAAGATAAAAAAAAGCAAAATGTGGATAGGGGTGATAAGCCTTTTTCCCGAAATGTTTGACGCTATCACTGAGTATGGGGTGACAGGCCGAGCGATCCGAAGTGGGGTGATTGAGTTTCATCAATGGAACCCAAGAGACTTTACTCATGATCGACATCGCACTGTTGATGATCGTCCTTATGGCGGTGGTCCAGGCATGTTGATGATGGTGCAACCACTACGGGATGCCATAGCTAAAGCGCGAGAAACGGCTAAAGCAGATGGTAGAATTGCAAAGGTTATTTATTTGTCACCGCAGGGACGAAAGTTGGACCAAGCGGGTGTAAGTGAATTAGCAAATGATGACTGTTTGATATTTATAGCAGGTCGTTATGAAGGCATAGACGAGCGATTAATCGCGTCAGATATTGACGAAGAATGGTCGGTCGGTGATTACATTTTAAGTGGTGGTGAACTACCCGCGATGAATGTAATAGATGCCGTAGCACGATTAGTGCCGGGTGTATTAGGGCATAAAGAATCAGCAACTCAAGATTCTTTTTCTGATGGCTTACAAGGCTTATTGGATTGTCCACACTATACTAGGCCAGAAGTATTGACTACCTCGCAAGGGGATGAAATGTCAGTACCGAAAGTTTTGTTAAGCGGAAATCACGAACACATACGTTTATGGCGCCAAGAGCAATCCTTGCAAAGAACATGGACCAGAAGACCAGAACTATTAATTAACCTAGCTCTGACAGCTGAGCAGGAAAAAATGTTAGCTCTTATTAAAAAGCGAACAAAGTAGTCCACTTAGACTGTGCACACTAGGAAGAAGGTATTATGAGTAAAATTATTGATATGCTCGAGCAAGAGCAATTAAAAAAAGATCTACCAGCATACGCACCAGGCGATACTGTTGTAGTTCAAGTAAAAGTTACCGAAGGTGATAAGTCACGTCTTCAAGCGTTTGAAGGTGTTGTTATTGCTGTTAAAAACCGTGGCTTACATTCTGCGTTCACTGTTCGTAAAATTTCGAATGGTGTTGGTGTAGAGCGTGTATTCCAGACACATAGCCCAATTGTTGATTCAATTGAAGTGAAACGTCGCGGTGACGTTCGTCAATCTAAACTTTATTATCTACGTGAACGTTCAGGTAGGTCTGCGAGAATTAAGGAAAAATTGGCTAAGAAGTAAAATTCTGCTAGTTAATCTTGACGATAAAAAAAGCCTGAAAATTAAGTTTTTCAGGCTTTTTGTTTTTAGACCGTCCCATAACGCGTCCCACTTCTGTCCCATTATACAGTAGTTCTAAATAACCAGTTCAGCTACTTCAATTGGTACGTATTCATCATGTCCATCTTCATATTTTTTTGTTGTTTTTTCGCTTGAATGTGATGCTCTTTTTTGAGGGTTGACACCTATTCGTCTATACATCTTGATTGAAAGAGCACGTATCTCATGAAATGTTGGTCTCTTCTCTTTCTCTAATTCACTACATATCCCTAGTTCATCCCTAATAGCTGTAAACGACTCTGAAATATCATTTGAACGACATTGCGTAGGGTGATTTAAATCTTGTCCATCTTTGCCCCTCGCATCTTTCAAGCGGTGAACAATATAAGGAGATGCTATATTATCTTTTCGAGAATCATCAATAATATCCTTAATCATTTGAGTAATTGGTATTTCAACTCTACAGGCATCGCTTTTGATAACTTTTTGACGCTGAATTCTAAGTACACCATAAACTAATAGGCCATCTTGTTTTATTGGTGTATTGAACCATATACAATCCTTGTATTTTGCAATACTCATTTCGTGAGCAGCGTGAGTGGTTTGTAAAGATAAGCGCATTGCTATTTGTAACCAAGGCTCTGCATTATTTAATATGGTTAAATAGTTTTCTTTACTGAGTCTGATTCGTAATTTTTTAGCTTTTCCTGCTTTTAACTTATCATTAGCGTAATTATGTTTAGCAGCACCTAAATCTTTAAGGTAATCGAACACTTTTTCTAAAAAACAAATTTTATCATCGTAAACATTATCTGATTTATTATCTTTTACTACATACTCTTCAAGAAAACTATTAACATGCTCTAAACAAAGCTCTGAAGCAAAAACTTCACTATGTAAGTCCAGTAAACGCCCCATATCTAGTTCAAATTTTCTGAAAACTCGTGCAACTATCTTTTCTTTATTTAACTCTCGTTTTCGAACTCTTTCGATAATTATAGGAATCCAGTAACTTAATTTTTCACCTTTATCTTCAATTACTTCTTCTGCTGATACTAAGTTTATTAATGGGTTTCTGTGCTCTCTATTAAAAGCAATAGCGGCATCAATTGCATTAGATTCTATCGTACCCTTAGGAAATAAAACTTCTTTACCGTTTTTTTTTCTAAATTTAAACCTGACTTCCCCTCTTAATTTTCTTTTATATAAGCCTGTGGGTAGATGTTGATTTTTTGTCATACGTTTTTTTGGCATGTTACTCTCCTGCTCCGTTTATCATACAAACTAAATTATTAACTTCATTCGTAGAGTTGTCAGAATCCACTTCGACTAAATACCTTCCTGTATGCGTTTTCTCACCTTTGATTTTTCTTGATTTAATCCAATTAACTACTGTTTTTGTACATATCCCTGAGCTTGGATAAAACTCATCTAGATAAGCCTGTGGCTTTAATTTTCTCATCATAAAATGTCCTTCATATCTAATTTAAGTAAAGGAGGACATAGGTAAATTAACTATGTTTTAGACCTCCTGTAATAATGCTTTTTCAAAGAATCAAAAGTTATTTTCATCACTTTTAATTTCCTTCATTTATTAATAAAAATTTGGGTTGTTATTTTTGTAATATATTTAATTCTCAGTCTTACCTCCCGTATCTAGGTGTTTGTTAATATCATTAATGAATGCTTTCGTGATCATGATCTGAATTTAGCTCTAATATTGCTCTTTCAGCTTGCTCAACCTTAGACATTTGATGTTGTATTAGTATTTCTTCATCACAATTTTCAAAAATCCATTTAGCTGTTTCCATGTCGAGAAATACATCTTTTAAGTCACATGAACATTCTTCTTTTAGTATTCGTTCTTTATGTAGCTGTAAAACATAATCGTTAATTAATTCTGCACGAACATCGTAATGTTCGAGTGATTTTTCTAGATTTTCTGTATTCATATAAGCCTCATTTTATAATTGTTATTTCGTAATCAAACCAAAGTTTTTTATAAGTTAGATTGGTTAGCTGAGGCCAGACTATACGATGGATTTTACACTGTCAACACCCTGTAACGGTCCATTTTTAATGGTCTGTGGATGGTTTTGTCTTTTTGTTTGATGTGATTTTTATATGAAAATATAAGGGTTTCTATATCTTTATATGAGGAAAAAAACTCACAGTTTTTCTTATGGTTTTATTTAACAAATATTTAGGATGAAATTTCTTTATAATATTTTTCAAAATTTAAAATGCCTAATTTTTTGTTATTTTCGATCTGTTTTCTCCATTTTTTAGTAAAAAATATTTTTCAAAAATATTCAGTTTTATTTGTTTTTGTGTGAAAATTGTACAGTGATTTGTTTTTTACTTTCTTATTTTCAGTCTCCTGAAAACCCATCCTATCGAAGATAGGTTTTAATGGGTTAAAACTTTCCATAAAAAAGTCATTATTTATTGGTAATCTTTAGGAGTGTTTCCAGTTAGTCTTTATTTTCTTAAATGGCGTGTTAAAAATTAGATATAACTAATTTAAACATAATGAAAAAAGACTACATTGCAGTTCGAACTGCTTATTACAAGCATGATTTGTTAACCAAGCAGGTTAAAAAGTCACATAATTACCAATCTAAAACAAAAAATGGTGATGTAAAAACTGCTGTTAATAATGAATTTAGTGAAAAAACGTATAAAAGTGCTATTGCTGAGTTTGATCATGTATTAAGACTAGGTAAAACAAACTCTGTTAATGTTCATGACGAATTTACTCATAATAACGTAACAGTTTCTCCAACTAACTGTGATTCCCCTGTAGATGCGTATTACAAGTGTAGAGACAAGTACAAAGCGATGAATGGTCGTAGTTGTCGTAATGACATGAATACGCTATTTGAGCATGTGATTGTCTTTTCCGAAGAACATGTCACCTATCTTGAAGAAAAGCTTGGTCATGAAAAAGCAAAGCAAGCAATAGTTACATGCTTAAAAAATTATTCAAAAAAATATGCTCATAAATATGGATTTACTCGGCTTTCTGAATCGTTACATCTTGATGAAGGCCATTATGATGACAGTGGTAAGTTTGTTAGAAACGTTCATGCTCATATTATGTTTTTCAATTATGACTTTAAAAATAAAAAGTCGAATTTAAAGTTTTTGATGAATAAAGGTAAAGATCCTAAAACTGGAAAAACCAACGAGCTTAATGAGAACTTCGTTGCCATTCAAGACTTAGCATATGACTGCTTCAAGGTGCTTAAATTTAAAAGGGGTAAATCTAAACTATTAACCTTGGCTAAATATCTGCCGAAACATCAGTTTTTGAATAAGAAAATAATGGATAAAAAATCTGAGCTAAAAAACTTACTAAAAGATATTAATCAACATCGCGCTAAATTTGAAAAACAATTCTCACTATGGTTGCAAAACATCAAGCATAAATTTTTAAGACAAGAGCATGAACAGGTACTCAATGAGGTTATTGCTGATGTATCGGATCAACACGTTAAAGACACAATGACAAAATCTGTTGAAGAAACAAAAGAAAAAATAAAACAAAAAAATAATAATAATTTAAGGGAATAACATGAGTGAATTATCATACGCACAATTAACCGAGGCTAAATTAAGATTTTTTTTAATAGAAAAATATCCAACCCTATCTTCATTTACCTATCCCAATCAATGGATGATTGATCAAATAGAATCAATTTTAGAAGAATATCCCGAATTGAAAACATTAAATTATCATCAACTTGGCATTAATGCACTGCGTAGCTTAGTTAAAAAATATGTTCATGATGTAAAGGTTTATCATGATATAGATGATGAAGTATTGATTATTGAAGCAAGCCCAACAAAATCATTTCTAACAATGAAGGAGTTTTTAATACTATTTATATTATCTTCTCTTAACACTATCTCTCTGTTTCATTTGATTTTCTCTAAGAAAAAAATGGAAACAATTCAATGCAAAGATTTGGGATCATTTTCTTATATTTATGATAATAGCGTTGTATTTTGCAATGAAGATAAACAGCAATATCATTTTATTACCTCTATTGCTGCAACCATTAACCATATTTATGTGATGCCAGATGAGTTTATTAAAAAAATTACATCGTTGCCTAAATTACCCAATAAATTTGGTGATAGCACTGTTGCTGATTATATTGAAAATAATGAATTACCTGTAAATATTGATGATGAACATTTAATTAAATATCTAAAAAAAACACCTAAAGATATTAATACGGCTAAGTTATCGAAAAGTAAAAATAGCAATAAACCATAAATAAATTTATTATAAAATTTAATTAAATATTTTATTTTTAATCCTTTCGTCATCAAAGCCAAGGCTAATCTTTAATGCGGTTATTTTACTCTACAAGCAAAGCCCTTGATAAATGGTTAAAAGCTGAGTTACCTACCTTAGAAGGAACACAGAAAGGCAGAAACTTCATTACGACTAATGCAAACACCTTTAGCTGGCAATTACACATTATTGATAACAACTATCAATCAAGAGAGAAAACAATAATCGCCACAGAAGCGTATAGTCGATTTACTTGCTTTATACCTGTGTCAATGCCGCTAACATTAACAGAATTGCATCAGCAACTATCAATGCAATGGCAACAACTGTTAGTTGAAATGATACTCGCTAATCAACTGCTACCCAATAGTGATGCGGTTTTATTGTTGAGCAAACTAGATCAACTGAATTTTGATATTCATTGGACTAAAAATACAGATTTAAGTATTAATGGGCATATCACTGATGCAGGTCTATGGGTAACTCACACACTTAGGCAACAAAAAATTGATGCGTTGCCATTCTCTTTATCGCAAGACTTGGCTATGTATATAAATGAGCAAAAAAAATCGATAAAGCAACGTAAAGAAAAGTTTGTACCTTTAGAGCGGTTTTTAGAATATTGCCAGCGTATTACCGATAATCCCACTGAAGATCACCAAGAAGATAATTCACTGCCTGAAGGTATTGTCAGCCTGAGTGATTATAAAAAGAAAAATAATATAGGGTAGTATTGGTCGCAAAAGCCACCATAGCGGACATAGAAACTATGAACTAAAGCAACTGGTCTTCCTACAAACCAAACGTTAAAGAGTCTATTTCATAGAAGCATTCACGTTGTGTAATTAGCTTCTTTGGTTTAATAACTGTTTTTGTTCAAACCACATAGTCATAAAGTCACCAGTTAATTTTTGCTCAATTTCCATAGTTCGCTCTGTCGGGCAAAAAATGGTGAATAATACTTGTGTATCCCCTAAGTCTGATGTAGCAACTTGAATGTGAGGCTCAGGCCCAGTAATAACAATATCTAATTGACGCTCAATTAATTGATTATAACGAAAGGCAACGTCTTTAAAATCCTCACAATACTCATTTGCCTTTTTATACAAACTATCAATAAAAACAAACGGGTTTACACTTCCATCACGAGTAATTGTAAAGTGGTGCATTGCATAACGTTTTAAAAAGTTTAAGTTTTTAATCGATGAGGTAATAAGTTTACTATTAGGTAAATAGAGTGTTTTACCTGTGTACTCATAGGCATCAATATTTACTTCCAATAGGGTTAATTTCATCCAATCTGTTGAATGTACCTCACCATAATAGTCGCCCACCTGTACCCAATCGCCAATTCGGTAAGGACGACTTGAAATTATGTACATAAAACCGATAAAGCATTGAATAAACTCTCTTGTTGCTAGGACAATAGCAACGATAAACGCAGCAATAGAAAATGCAAATTTTTGGATTTCATCAGACCATATATTAAATACGCTAATTAAGATCACAACAGTAACTAAGTTGTTGATAATATTTATCTTAGATCGTTTATTTTTTTTAGCACTTTTTTTTATCATAGTGATTATCAACCACTTGATAATCACTATGCTAATAAACATGTAAATTGTAATAAAAAATTTATTACTCATTAACGGTATAATATAGGATGAAAAATTTTGGTTGATTGATGAAATAAAATCTAACAATGAAATGCCTCTGCTAATAAGCTAATTTCTATATTTGATAAATAATGTTTGTCGGTATTCCATTAATATCAGCACCCAATAAGGTATAGATATTATCTCGTGAAATGATTTTTTTATATTGTATAAGCCATTGCAACTTGAGCAATAAAAAAGCTTAATATGATAAATATAAATAACAAAAGATTCAGTGTATTGTTCTGATTTATTTTCATCAATTATTCCCTAATAAATATAGCTACCCTAACTACTTCCATTTAAGCCATGAAAAGGCTTAAAATTTGTCAATTTCTTATACTTCTGCCATAACATTTCAACTTTGTTTTGACCTTCAAGCTTTCCTTCATACTGTGCTTTACAAAATTGCACGAATTGCTCTTCCACTGCATTTTCAGGATTACTAAAACCTTGTTCTAGCATAAATAATCGTTTCCCAACTTGAGTTAATAGCTCTGATTCACTAATAGTAAAATTTCCAGACTTACTAAATCCTCTTGGAAAGTGAGTATCATCGTAAAAAGGTGCTTCAGCAATAAAACCGTGAATTAAGTTCATATGTATCTCTGTTGACAGCTTATATGTTTTGGCGGATTATGCGGCTATCTACTTAAGCTGTAAAACAAATAATAATTATCGTAACGATAAGAGAAATATCATGGATGTAGAATTAATTAAAACCTTTTTAGAAGTTAAAGATTGTCGTCATTTTGGCAAGGCTGCTGAAAACCTTTATCTTACTCAAGCTGCAATTAGCACTAGGGTTCGCCAGTTAGAAAGATATTTTGGTGTGCCATTATTTCATCGTGCTCGAAATAATATTCAGCTAACATTGGCTGGAGAAAGATTAGTTCCACACGCTGAAAATATGTTAAACACTTTAAGAATGGCTAAACAGGATGTTGCTTTAGCTTCAGAACAAGTAGCGCAAATTTCCATTGCAGGCACGCCTAATACTTGGGACGTTTATATCCATGATGCCATTTCAAAAATATATATTAATCAGCCTCAGGTTAGCTTAGTTGCAGAAATTTTGTCACGTGAACAATTAACGAGACAATTGCTTGAGCGCACATTAGATGTTGCCATTTTATTCGATCCCCCGAAAGTGGAAGAGTTAAAAATTGAGCCTCTGCACATGTTCAAATTAATTCCTGTGACCACTTTTCAAAACAAGATATCAGAGCCTTCAGAAGTTCAACGCTATATTATGATTGATTGGGGAACGAGCTTCATAAATTGGCATGCAAAAGAGGTCAGCGGAATATCTATTCCTGCGATTAGAACAAGCACTGCAAGGATTGCGTTAGACCTAATGTTGCAATGTGGTGGTAGTGCTTATCTTCCAGATATGCTTGCAAGGCCATTCATTGAGCAAGGGAAATTATTTGAAATTTCAAATCTGCCAGTTTTTGAACGAGAGATTTTTAGTGCATTTCATAAAGAGAATGAAAATGAAGAACGCATCATTGAAATTAAGCAGCTACTGAGAAAAGATGATCCTGAAGCCCCTGCTATAATGACCCCTTAATATTATCGTTCCATTTAATTTCCTTTTTCCAATTTAGGTAAAATATTTTTATCGTTAACTTAAAAATATTTTACTTTTCTTATCAATAGAAAACATAGATTATCCAATTTTAATATGAATAGCTTTTGGTGAAAGAATAATGGCCATCGATCCTACTTATAACTTACCGTCTTCTGATGAATTAGATTTTAATAACGAAGAATCTTCTAATGAACTTAGTAATGAGATTGCCGAATTTGAATTGGACTCGGAGCCAAGTGAAAGAAAAAGTAGTAAGAAAAATCATAAACGTAACTTCCTCGCAAAGAAAAAAATTGAACAGTTGCAGGAAGAACGACGACTTAAAAGGTTCGATGATGATTATTATGGTGATTGGGATTAATTAAACTGCCTACACTTTCTAAAAAACAATAACAAACTCATTACCTATTAAATGAGTATTTTACAACTAATTCAAAGTAATATTCCTGCATCAATACCAATGTACAGAATGTTACGACTTAAAGGCAGCACGATGAATATTCTTTTTTTAATGTATCCTTGGGATAGAATTGATCCCGAAACAGATTCTACCTTAAGGTTAATACATGAGTGTGTATCGCGTAATCATACTGTTGCTGTAGCTACACCACATAACTTAACAATGAGAGACTCTGTTTCTAGTGCTTTTTGCCAAGTTTTCAAAAAAGGAGTACCTGCTCCTGCGAATGTAATGTCGTTTTATAAGAAGGCTGAATTTAAAAAGTCTCAACTTCCACTTGCTGGTTTTGACACTATAATTATGCGAGCAAACCCACCACTTGATCCTATTACATTGAATTTTCTAGATTCAGTACGTGAAGATGTATTTATCATGAACGATATTGATGGTTTACGGATAGCTAATACTAAATTATATACAGCATCGTTTGATGATCCTGCTAATCATTTTATACCCGTTACTCATGTATCTAAAACACCTGAATATTTAGTTGATGTATTGAATGATTCTACATCAGGTAAAATGATCATGAAGCCGTTAGATGGATACGGTGGTCAAGGGGTTATTTTAGTTGAGAAGCATGCTCAAAAAAGCTTTCATTCCTTGCTGGAGTTTTATATTAACAGTGGTAAAGGCGGTAATTACGTTATTCTACAGGAATACGTGGAAGGTGCTGACTCTGGAGATGTTCGTATCTTAATGCTAAATGGTGAGCCAATTGGTGCGATGAAACGTGTCCCTGCATCCAACGAAGTACGTTCAAATGTTCATGCAGGTGGTACCGTTGTAAAACATACGTTAACTAAAAATGAAAAGGCACTTTGTAAGCATATTGGGCCAAAGCTTGTTCGTGACGGTTTATATTTTGTCGGTATTGATGTTATCAATGAAAAATTAATTGAAGTCAATGTGCAAAGCCCTGGCGGCATCATGAGAATTAACAAGCTAAACAACACCAAGCTACAAAAGAAAGTTATTGATTTTGTTGAGAGTGTTGTCAATGCCAAAGAAGCATTAGCGCAGCGTAAAAACGAATTTAGAAAGGCGATAAACGATGCTCATGTTGTCTGAGAAAGATTGTATCGCCTTAATTAAAAAAGGTGAATGCTTTCATGCTGAAGTAGACGATGGAGCTTTTATTGTCAAAATAGAGGAATACGCTCCTATCATTTGCGCGGCTATTCATAATGGTCATCGGTTACGTAGTGATTTACAAAAAACATTTCTTTTGTCAAAAGAAGAACGTTTTTATGAAGAAGATCCATACACTGATGAACTCATATCATCTTTTCCTATTCAGATTATAGGTAATGACTCTCGATTTGAGTATGACTTAAATCGAGCTAAAACGCTTTCAACCTATTTTAAAACCGCATGGGATAAACAGGTTTGGCAAAAACCTTTGACACAGAAGCAACGTGCAAAAAGTCATAGTAAGCATCAGGCGTTTTATAATGTGCTTGAAGCAATTGTAACTGTTATCGAAAAGCAATTTAACAATGCGATAGTTTTCGATATTCATTCCTATAATTACAAACGCATAGAAAATGATACACCCACATTTAATATTGGTGGCGGTCAAATTGACGTAGAGCGTTGGGGAAATATTGTTAATCAGTTTGAAAAACAGCTTAATAAAATTGAATTGCCAAATTTAAATGTCAGAGCGGCAACCGATGAAATATTTCAGGGTAGAGGCTATTTAATCACACACATTAATGCTCATTTTGACAATACTTTGGTACTGCCTACTGAAGTTAAAAAAGTATTTATGAATGAGGCATCGGGTGAAGTTTACCCATTAGTATTAGAAGAATTAAAAGCTGGATTTAAAAATGCTATCAGCGAAACTGCCGCATTTTTTGTCCGCAAGTATGGTAAAAGAAAAAGAACACAAAAGGCTGATATTTTATCTTCAACGATTAGTGGTGAAGTTTTAGATTTAGATAAGAAGCTATTTTCATTGTGCAAAAGCATTGAAACCCTAAATTTTATTAACCCTATAAATTTGATTGCTCAACGTAACAAGTTTCTGAAAAAAAATAGTTATATATCCCCTAGCTTTAATTACAAACAGCTTAATATTGACCCGTATAAATTTAGAGAAAATTTGTACAACTTACCCGTTAGTGAAATCAATGATGCTGATATTCAACAGTTATATCGTCATGTAATTGATAACTTAGCGAGTAAAATAGACCTATTAACAACGATAGGTACGGATGATTTTGTTTATAACTCACTAAAATATTATGGAGAGCCTAGCCCTAGCGATATTTCCAATGCTCGATTCCTTCTCCATTTGAATGATGATGAATTTGAGCAAAATGAGGAGCTACTGAATGCTGATGATGCGATTGAATACTTTAAGTCTCAAGCCAAAGAATGGGGACTTAATTGTAAAATAGAGAAGTCAGGAAAGATCGTAGCTAAAGCAATGGTAAACAATGAGAAAGCCTTGTTACTTATCAATAAGGAAGCACTTTTTACTCAAAAAGAATTGCATGCGTTTGCTTACCATGAACTTGGCATTCACATGTTAACTACTATTAATGCGAAGAAGCATCCACTCAAAGTATTTAGTTTAGGCTTAACAGGTAATACGCATACTCAAGAAGGGATCGCGTTATATAGTGAGTATTGTTCAGGTAGCTTAACAACCAAACGCTTAAAAACAATTGCATTAAGAGTGATTGCCGTTCAATACATGTTGGAACATGCCGATTTTGTTAAAACTTATCACACTTTGATGAATGAATTTAACTTAGAGAAAGACTTTGCTTTTACTTTAACAGCAAGAGTATATAGGGGCGGTGGCTTCACTAAAGACTATTTATACTTAAAAGGTTTTAGAGATGTTTTAAACCTCGCTAAACAAAGCTCTATTGATAACTTACTTGTTGGTAAAACAGGCTTACTCGATTTTAATATAGTTTCTGAAGTAGTAGAGCGAGGCATGATTACTAAACCACAGCCATTATTTGATTTAACCTATAAATCATCAGGCGATAAGGTTTTGGATTTTATTGTGAATTCAATTAAATAACGTTTAATAGTTACTTAATTGAGTAAACCTGAATGACCGCTTGAGCTTTCAGCAGTCATACGAACTATGTAATTACTTCAAAAAAACGTATGCAGTTGTTACTTTTTGATAAATATATTTTATAAAATATTATAATAATTTTTTATGAAATAATATTATATATCTAGCTAATCTTGACGGGTACAGTAATCCACTCCATCAATACTAATGCCCGCAACTTTTACTCCGAGTTCCCTATATTCATTATGTTTTATATCATTTACTGGTTTGCATAATAAACTAATAACACTTCTAAATTTACTGGTTAAAAAGCCTTTAAGATTATTATTTTTTGCTAGTGTAAAAAGATCAGTAACTGCTGCGTTTGTTGATTCTGGTTTACTTTTCTGGCTAATAAAACGCTTTAATTCTCGCCAAATTTTTAAGCATTTATCAACACCAAAAAATGAATACCTTCTGTAACTGAATTTATCAGCATGAGCCTTTATTTTTTCATAAATATCTTGCTCAGACTCACCATTACTATTTACTTTATTGCGCTTACTGCCTACAGATTTATCTGCTGAAATATTTAAACATTGTAATAAGTGTTTATTGATGTATTTAGAGATAGCCACGTTTTTAGAGTTCTTAAGTTGTCGGTAAACATGGCAATCACCCGTATCAAATTTAACGGAGATATTTTCAATAAAGTCACTATCGTATTTATCAAATTGCGCTTCACTGTAATGATTTGTCCATTGTTTAATTGTTTCAACATCATAGCTATTGCAATAGATTAAGGCGTGCATGTGAATAGCCATTGATTCATTCGGCTCTTTACACCAATGCCCATATACAGAGATATTTAATTTACCTAATTTTCTTTTTAAATTAGTCCATATGGTATTTAGAAAGTCATTATTATCTCTTGGGGTTAGTACACCGTCCCATGACTTTCTACCAAATTTAGGTTTAACATGAAACTTAGCAGGGCAAGTGAGGGTGATAGCAAGCCAGTGGTGATTATTAAATGCTGCCACTTCTTCTAATTGATAACAGTGTGCAGTAATTCCTTTGGCCGAATTTTTCTCTTTTTCTTCTATATCAATGGGTTTAGAAGTAATTCCTTCGGTTGTGAGCCTATTAGAATTCTTCAAAAAATTACTGATATTTGACTGCTTCATTCTATATATCTTCAACATTTTATCGGTCACATAGGTGGCATTTTCAGCATATGAAAAATCCACTACAGCACGATAAATATCAGCCACTTGTTTCAATTTTCCTGATAAGTAATCAACATCAGATAATCGTTTGATTTTGACTTCTATAGAGCTTCCTGTAAGGTCTTTTAATGTTAGACCGAATGCTACTGATGTATTCAACCCAATTAAATCAAAGGTATTTTCAGCATATTCCAAAACATATCTTTTTTTATTATTTGCAAACTCAGCTAATATTATTTTTTGCTGAAAATAATCAGCAAGCGTTGCTGCTATGTTGGTTAAATCTTTATATTTTAAAATATCCTTTGGTGATAATTCCATGATGTCATTAAATGATGGCATGGCAGTTTCTGTATTATTTATTGTTGTTTTTAGTTGTTTATTCACTGATGTTTTCCTTTTTGTAACTCAGGTTTTATCAGAAAAAAAACGATAATCAATGGCTTTTTGAATTAAATTTAAAATTATTTCTTGTAAAAAATAATTAATAATATTAATGATCTATATAAAAATATAGTGCTGTATTTTACTTTTATATAGTTTAAATAGGACAATGTTTTGATAGGGGGTGAGTTATGCTTTATATAACTAAAAAGGGCATACTTTTTTAAATTTGAGTTCAATACTTTTAAAAATATAATGACACATTATTGCATCATTATATCTTTTAAGTAGTACTTGTTTTAATAACGGCAGGATTAAAAAATAAAAATATAAAACAATATTGCTAATATTCCACCAAGTATCATTTTGACTTGTTCACGTTTTAATTGTGATTGATGGCTACAAATAATATCAGTACCCTTATCTAATAATGAATGTATCAAAGGCTTAACAATATGGTAAATGGATTTCAAAGCAGCAAACACTTTAGCAATTAAATTATTCAATATTATTTTTAATTTTAAAATAACGCTATTATTAGCCTCTGTATAGGGTTCAATGTTATTAGATGATTCTGCCTCAGGTAATTCTATCTGCTTACCTGTAATTGCAGCATTAAGAGCTTTATTTTCTTTAAAGCGAGGTGAAAATATCCCCCCTATAATACCAACAAGTGAAATAGGTAATAGCGTCATTACAAGGATGATATTTAATGGTGGAGTCGAATATTGTCTCATATGAAAAGGAGACGATTTGATGACCTCGTTTAAAGCACGTACCACATGTTTAAATTCAAAATTAAGGCCTCTCGCTTCCCTAGCTGATTTTGCTACCTCTAAAACATCAAATACTTGTGATAAACACGTACTAACTACTATTGTGATAAAGATGAATGAAATAACTCGTCCTAGGGTTCGATTAATACCAAGTCCGAAAACAATTGCACCTGTAATTGCTAACACCATTAAAAATGTTGGCTCAAAAATATTATATAAGTTAAGTGTTTTATCTGACCACTCACCTAAATCAGCTAATGAGAGTGACATTGAAATTAAGAATAGTATAAAAAAACTAGCTCCTAATTTATTCATTAGCTTTACATGCTTTAATGCACTACTGGCATTAAAGGTTACTGCTTGATTATTTTCCATATTAATTCCTTATTGTTAAATTTTGTTTTATCCAAAAAAAAGCACCAGACAATATGCGTGGTGCTTTGCTAATTTAATTAAATTTATAAATTTTGTTTCTTGAATGTACGTGATGCTAAACCAAACATACCTAATGCAAAAATAGCTAAAGTCGAAGGTTCAGGTACATCAGTAGCAATGTCATTTCTTATCAACATGGTACTGTAAAGTGGGGATGTGTTATCAGTATGCCAACTAAAGTCTACGCTTGTTCTAAATTGGGCTTGATCATCATAGGTTATATCTCTTTCTGAGCCTGTGAATTCGTACTGTTGTATAAGGCCTAAACCCTTTGTGCTTTCGAATAAACCGTAAGAAGCTTGTTGCTCAAACTTGTGACCACTATAAATTACATAGTTATGTCCCATGCTTTCAAATATAGGAGACATAACAGAGCCTAATTTATTTTTACCATCATTAACTTTTAATTGTCCTGCTCCATGATAATCAGGAGCTGCATAAGTAGCACCTAACCCAAGAAAAGCGTTAGCCATCATGATAAATACATCATCTTCAGTTGCTAATCTCCATCCTTCATATTCTCCACCTAAACCTAATTGTGAACTGACATAATCGTATGTTTGATGATTATTAATACCGAAATCAATCCACTCTAGACCAGTGGTTTCGTCTATAAAACTATTGTTGTTAGTATCGGTAATAATACCTGCACTTGAAGCAAATGAAGCGGTTAATAATATCAAACCTGTAAATAATTTTTTCATGTTAATACTTCCTTGTAGCTACATATTTAAGCCAGTGATTTTGAAATCACCATCGACATTTTCAACTACAATTGGCATAGATATTGGTTCACCGCCTAATATGAAAATATATTTTTCTTCTGATACTTTTTTAACTTTTTGCCCACAACTTGCCTTTTGTCTTTCAGAATCTGAAATAAATGGAAATTTAGTCAGCTTTGGATCTGTACTTAGCGTTTTGAGGGTGTCAACGTCCTTGTTTTTAAAAGCCTCACAATATTCAGCAATCACTGCTCTTGCGTTATCTTCGGGGGAGCTACAGGCAGATAATGCAATGCATGTAGTTGTAATAAATAATAAGTTTGAAATTTTCATAAATTATCCTTTTAAATAACAGTAATTAGCTAACTACTGAGTAAAATCCATCTTTTTTCATGATGGCAAAACGAAACTTAGCCTTTCCGCCAAAAGTAGCTAATGTGAACTTTTTGCTGCCCTTAGATTTTTCGGTCAAGGTCACTTCTGAGCAATCTATGTTATCTACGAAATCAGAAAACTCGTCTTTTCTTGATATTTTTTTCATTCGTTTAAAAAACTTATCATCAACATTTGGCTTTAATTGTTCTAAGTTTGCATCTGTTATTGCATTACATATCGTATTTGCGAACTCTTCGTATGAAAACTCACTTAATTCTTTTTGAGTTTTTAAACTGTCTCCACAAGCTGACAAACCAAATGATACAAAACCGACAATCCCTATTACCTTCAAAAACTTCATTTAGCACCTCGCTACTTATAAATAATTCAATATCCAACCTGAGGTTGGAGCGGTAGACTTTAATTAAAATTATTCTTGTTGTCAATTATTTAGCAATTGATGAATTAAATGAAAAAACTTGATAGCAAAAGTATTGATAAACTTGTTGGAGAAAGTTTAAAGCGAATAAGAGAGGAGCAAGGAAAAAGCCAGCAACATATAGGTGATCTAATTGAACTAACTAATCAGCAAATTTCTAAGTTTGAAAGAGGTATAAATGGTTTTAACGTAAGCCAGTTATATATTATTGCTCAAGATTGTGATGTGGATATGAATTATTTTTTTGATTTAAATAAATAATAATTGTACAGAAGTTGATACCTACTAGTTTGTGACTTTTTAAAGCTTATGGGTTAATAAACCATGACTTCATTAATATTGTAGAGAAACAAAACGAACCAAAACCAAAAAAGATTTTAACTTTTAGGAGACATGATTTCATGGAAGAAATAGGTACAGAGCCACCAGTCGTTTTAGTCATAACATGGTTAGAGTTGCTGAGAAATCCAGAAGAAACTATGGCAAGAGACAGAGCAAATAAAATGCTACTTGGTGCTTTTGGTGATGATATGGCAGAAGTAGTTAAATTTATGAAAAAGCACCATATTAAGTAATTTATGTGCTAATAACCTATAACCATTAACCGAAGTGTAGCGCATATGTGTCGTGGAACGTAACTTCCTATCACCTAGTTTCACTTCAAAATGGAGCGATCTGCCTAAGATTGTTTGTTAACTGACTCATTGATAGCCGCAGAATGCGCCAAAGTTATCATTAAATCGATTGCAAACTGCCTTTCTGAATGACTACTCAATTTAAAGAATAATCTCCAAGTCTCAGAATACCCGATAATATCTTGGAAATATTCACAAATTTTGAGTGACCTGTCATGACCCTGTGAGCCTTTTGCCGCTTTTCTAGCATTCTTAATGTGTTGATTGTAAATAGTTAAAATATATGTATTTTTTCCTTTCATAATATAACCTTTTTGAATAGAATAATGATGAACAACTATTTTCCTGTGAAAATGTTAATAGTGTACTTAATAAGTTGATACATAACTTGTTGAGCTTCCAGTTTAAAAGCATCTTCTTTAATGTTATGACTCCACATATTTAGCGCATATAAAGCAAAAGCATAATCAGCTCGACCACCACGTGTATTTGTTAAATTTGCAAGCCAGTTGCAATAATCATCGAAATTATAAAGATCATCGGCTTCTCTTGAATAGCATAATCTTCGGGCGGCTAGTTCATATACGGCTTGGTTAATAGCTAGTTTTTCATAATTTTTATTTTGCATTTTTATTCCCTAAGTGTTGTTTAGTATATAAGAATCGAGTATTTCTTTGAGCAACGGTTTTGTAGGCAAACCATTATCTAGGTGTAACTAGATATTGGTTTTTAAATTAAAAGCTGAACTCATAAATTCCTAATACCAACGGGTCATGTGTAGTTCTTGTTTTTCAGCATCAATAACAAATGCATATAGATGGCATATATAAATTTTGATCTTTTGACATGGGATATTAATTAAAAAATTAATACTATGAAATTCATCTTTGATCACTATTGGTTTTTCACCTGTTGTTATTAACCTTACTTCAGCACAATCATGGCAAACATCAAAAAGAAGTCCTTTATGATAATGAATTTCAGAATAGTCGTTAGCAAAAGAAAATATACTTTCTCTTGATAGATCTTTTAAATATCTATGTATTTTGTGGGTCAGTGTAGAAAGGTTATTTAAAACCTCTGGTTGTTCAAAGCTTTTAGGAGAACATACATCGAAATAACGAGGTTGGTTATCTTCAAGTTCTATCGACATATTTGCTACATATTTCATAATTTTTTTCCTGTTATATTTTTTTAAGGGTGCAAAATCCCTATTCAGAGATTTTTTCTGAATTTATTTGTTTAAATTATTACGTTTTTGTTTTCTTAGATTTGTGCATATCTGCACTGTTTTTTATGCGGCAACCCCGTTTATAAACTTAGGATCGATCCATATTTTAATTTGCTTTCGCTCAGGTGTTCCTTTGGCTCCAACCCACTGATTTCTGCGATGCCCACGCCTAGGGTGAGGTTTAGGGCTTTTATGTGTCCCTCCTTGATAATCTCTGACTTTAATTACTTTTTGTGATTTTAGGTTCTCTACTGACCAGACTTTAGTTTGTGTAGCTGGAAATAGTTTAAGTCCTTGTTTTACTTTCTTAGGGGTAGGTCTAATTGGCGAATTACTTTCATTTTGTTGAGACTTTATAATGTTATCGTCACTGCATAGCTCAACAATAATTGATATGCAAAACTTGGTGATAGCTAAAAGATCACGATAAAGTTTTTCATATTTTAAAGGATTTGATAAAAGCTGATTTTTAAGTAAACAGCGTAAAGCATCTTCAATTTTCCAGTTACCTAGCTGAATTGTAATAGGCTGAAGACCATATTGAGAATTTAGAATTATTCGTATGTATGTTAACTTGCTTTGGTTTACATAATCTAAGCTTACAAAAAAACCATCGAGTTCATATGCATTGGTTGAGTTTTTAACATAAATAGACCATTCGGGTAGCGTTTTAAATCTATCAACAGTTATCATTCCATTAGAAGGCGAATGGAAATGTTCGCTCAATGAGCTTTCAGGAAATTCATAAACCCCTTTAGTATATTGCCATGTAACTAAGGTTGAAAAAGTTCTGATGTCGATATCATCAATAGGAACAATACTTTTGTCGGAGTACTTTTGGATGATTTTTATCCATGATTCAGCAGGCATAAAAACATAATTTGGATACTCTTCTCTACTACATTTAGCACGTTCCAAGTTTACGAGTTTTCCAGTTTTAGGGAATGCTTTATTAAATTGAATTAATCGTTGCGAGGGGGAATAGGTTACTTCGTTTTGAGAGGTGGTTATATTTTGGTTTGCTGCCTCGGTATTCGTGCTGAATGTTTCTAGTTTGCCAATTTTTTGCATATTATTCTCCAATGAATAGTTGTTTACTAATTGTAGGAGTAGCAAAAATTAGCTTTGCCCTCCGTTTTTAAATGATTTAAAAGTAATCATCTTTTTATACTCATGTTGCTTAAATTTAATTATTGTTTCTCAGTGGTATTTTTACTGTGATACAAATTTAAAATTAATTTAAATAAAAAACTTTCAATTTTTAAAATTTTTTTATTGCATTGTGAAAAAGATATATGATAATATTTGTATAAATTTGCCATACCCTCGATTTCTTGGTGTATTTTAAAGAGTGGTTTACAAAAGTCAATCAATTTCTTTGGTTTCTTCGTGCCTGCGTGTTTGTTTTTTCCTGCTTTGTTTTGAAAATATTTTTTTATCGTTATTTATCAATGATCTATCGATAGGGTTTTTTGTTGTGTTTTTTTTGGTTATGTGTATTGAAAGGTCTATCTTTTGGGATTCTTCTATTTATTGAACATAAAGTGTGTTTAAAGTCGTGATTCAATAATACTGCATGTAAGAGTGGTGTTGGATAATCTTAGGGGGCATAATAAAATTGCCATATTTAGCCACTTAATGTGGCGTTTAGTGCTTTACATTTACTCAAGTTATAAGGATGTATTTTGAACGATTACCGATATGACCCCGTGGTTACAGGAATTTTCGTTGGTATTGGGACTTTAGTTCTCTGGTATTTTTCATGTTTAGTTATTGAAGAAAAAACTTATCCAACATACTTTGATCACATATCACGCTTTTTCACTGTTTTAATCGCGACATTAGTCGGTGCTTTTGCTGCATTTAGGTTTAATGCTAGTTTAGATGAGAAAAAAGCAGCTCGTGAGAATGATGCTTTAATTGCGAGTAAGGTAGCAATATTAAATAAAGCTTTACTCAATGTTGCACTCCAGTTGAACGTAATTGGTAATATTGAAAAGCTATTGAACCGTTATAATAATATACATGAACACGCATTTAAAATGCCTGCTGAGAAAAACTTCAATGAAAATATTTCCGTTGATATAAATGAAATATCACTAATCCTAACTAATAATCCACAGTTATTGATGGAAATATCGGTTGAACAAGATGGTTTTATTCAAACTATTGAATCTTTAAAAGTAAGACACGAGCATTTTATTAAAGAGCTACAACCCCGAATGAGTGCATTAGGGTTACTCGACCGAAAAAGTAATATCGGTGAGTATGAAGATTTATTGCCTTACCATGTATTTAAAGGTGCTTACGACTCTGTTACCGTTTTAATTCATAATGTTAAAGAGAGTAAAAAAGGCTTAGAAGATAAATTTTCTAAACTTAGAACTGAATGTGAAAAGTTTTATCCTGAATATAATTTTATGGATGTATCATAAATATCAAACTAATTAATATATTAGCAGCATAAGGATAGTTCCGTGGGTAGTCTAGACTCTTGGGTAACTGAATTTAAAAAAATCGGCTGGTTCATCCCTCCGTATGTAACTATGGGAGAGATGGATAATATTCTCGGTGAAAATGGAAAGAATGAAACAGATCTAACCCAAATTGAACTAGAAAGTATTTTATCTTCAATTTACTCAGAAAATAATTTAGCTAATTTATTCATTGAAAAATATTCTGAAACACCATTTATTAATGACTACATAAATATTTTAGACAACGGTATTGAAGCACATTTTCTTGGGTTACATTATTCAGCAGTTGCTACTTTAATTCCTGTGATAGAGGGGGCTTCTAGAAAATTAGCAGTTAAACGCGGTGTTCATGATCAATATGTAAAACAAACAATCAGAAATATTTGCAAAAGCTGTAAAGATGAAGTTGTTGGCAGAAAACTTGGCGCATATGAGGAAGTTGAATCAATGATTGATTCTTTTGAGTTTTTTGTAGTAAATAATCTATATTCAAATTCAAGCACATATCCTCATGAAGATAATACGAATAGGAATGGAATTGCACATGGTTCATTTGATGACTCTGATTACGGTACGGCAATCAACTTTTATAAAACTATTGCAGCAATAAACTCACTTTGCTTCTTATCTGCAATTGATGCGGGTTTATCATGGTTTCCTCCAAAAGGTAGTGATGCGAGTTCAAAAAAGACAATGTATTATTCATTGTGTACTAAGTTTTCAAGTTTGCGTGTGTAACTCTGCTATAAGCCACTCAAGCGAAACTAAAAACACTAGTATTAACGTTTGATGGTATGCTTAACTAAGCAGTATTTCATCATCATCGGCAGGCTCGATTGTTTTAGTAAAGAAGGTTGAAGAGCTTCTGATTTCATCTTCATCTACCGCTTCCAATGTTCTAGTAACCACTGTAGAAGAACTGGCTAACATTATCTCATCATCATCTGAGCTTTCAATCGTATGTGTATGAATAGTAGACATAACTAATATTTCTTCATCGTCTGATGGTTCAGTTGCTTCTGTACTCCAAGTCACTCCTGAAAAATGACTTGATATTTCATCATCATCAACATTTTCAATTGTTTCAGTAAGACGGGTGGTATCAGCAGTAGATAGGTTGAATTTTTCTTGTAACTTTATTGTTTCACTATAATTTAATATATATGGTTTCATTTTTTACCCTTATATTTTAATAACATCACATTGTCTTTTAGTATTTCGGTGCTAACAGTAAGGTTTTCTAATTGTTGATTCTTACTTAAATGCCTATTGAGAAAGTGAATGAGTTCATCATGTTGAGCTGTCTTATCATTACTGATCGCATAAATGGTACCTGATACATCATCTAAATTATCAAAAAACAGTGCTAATTGTTTTGTTTGTAATTCTTTTTTTTCATTAATAATCAAATATTCAAAATTATTGGACTTAGATGCAAGCTGTTGTATTAAATTAATGTCATAACTAGAGACAGTTACACTTATCCAAGCTAAAAAAAGCATTAAAGAACATCTACTGAAATATTTTTCTGCATTTTTTGTTATTGATACAATAACGTGTGATTCATTATTTTTCGAAACTAAATCCGTATAAAAACATTTTGCTAACTGAAGTTTTGAAGTTTCTATTTTTAGATCTTTGAATGATGATCTAACAAATGACTTTATCGTTAAGGCTAATGTTACATACTTGAATGCATTAAAGGCATATATTGCAAATAAAAGCAGTAGTACACTACTAAGCACAGGTAAGTAGCTAAATTCAGTTATACGAATTAATTTAGTTAACAAATACGCACCCACACCAGAGAATGCTAGGATAATCGCTCGATAACTATTTAACTTGCTAAATGAGCTTGTTATACGATTTTGGTTTTGGCTGATTTTTTCTTTTAGTAATTCGATTAGAATCGATATACTTTCATCGCCTTTACTTTTTATTTGAGAGTCGAATTTATCAACTTTATCTGTTATTAACTTTTCAGAGTCGATTGAGCATACATCATAAAAGTTCAAGTCCTTATATAACTGAAAAGCCCATTTATCATTAGCTTTAAATAATGATAATAAGTAATATTTGTGTTGACCTAATGACAAACTAAAAAGAGACAGGCGTAAATCTGTGCTCTTTTGATTGTAGGAGCCAAAATCAGAATCACATGACACATGAAGTATTGGGAGCCAGTTGAAAATATTACAAACTAAATTAAAAAGTCTACTCATTACACAGATACCTTATTATGCCGCCTGATATATCAACGCCGACTTCATACTCCAACCAAGCCCACTGACCATTAACATTCATCTCTAAAAAATACCAAAAACCTTTATCAATTATGAAATCAAAGCAACCAAACTGCATATTGCATAGTTTCATGAATAATAAACATTTGCGATAAACATCGTCTGGCATTTCACAGACTGAATAGGTTATTTTGTTGTCTTGCTTGCGCCAATCAATTTCATTCTCTGACTCTATTTTTACTACATAAGCTTTATCACCTATGAATGTAGCTCTGCATTCATAGTCTTTATTTTGATAAAGTTGAAAGTAAGCAGGTGAGTATTTAAGGGACTCTAAATTAATACTTTTATCTAACAAATTAGTTTGGACAAACTCTTTTGACTTTTCATCTTGTATAACACCAACAGACAATGGTTTTACTATTGTTTTTTGAGAATGTAATTTACGTATATTATCAGCATCATTAGTCATTAAATATTCTGGTAATTCAAACCCTACAGTATTTGCAAACCGAGCTTGAAGAATTTTATTGCTTGCAGGTCGCATAATTGATGGCTTGGTAAGGCACTTACCATTGAATGCTTCAACAATACCCTCAATAAGAGAATGAGCTTCTTTATGAGCAAATGATTGGTATTTATTATCAATAATACCGTTAAGGTTTTCAGGTGAAGGCTTTCTATAATAAATTGAAAGACAATTAGACTCAGCAAGGGATTGAGTCCCTTTGCTAATTAAAAACTCGTTAAAAGAAAAAGAAACTGTATATTGTGAAAAGTAATCTAAATCAAATCTAAAAAACTCAATGTTATTATATTTTTTTATTAAATAGTCACAGGTTTTATCATAAGAACTTGTGATAATTAGTATTTGATCCATTCCATCACACTCCAGTTAATTCATCGGAAATTGTAGCATAACTTGATTTATGAGCCGATGAACTAAAATAATTTTTTCTATTTGATACGCGTTCTTAATGGTTAAATATATTTAGTTTTGGGTAGAGCATCCTCTTTAATTAGTCAAATCTAATGTAAATATGGATATATTACTTTGTATATCATCAGGTATTTGGTCAAAAATTTTAGTTTCTAATTCACTAGCTGTGTTGAACTGATGTCCTTTTTTACCTTCGATTATTTCATCTTTACCAAACCATAAAACTAAATATATACCTTGTAGATCTGCCAAAGGGTGATGGGAATACCTATCATATAGTTGTGTTTTAGGGGCTGTAAAAATTTCTTTGTTCCACTGTCCTTTAACTTCTATAACTAATAGGTTTTCTCTTCCATCAACATTAGATTGGTAGGTAATATCACAACGGTCACTTTTGGCCATGTATTTTTCAATGTTTGTAGCTAAATTATATTTTAGAAGGAATTGATTTAAATCTTCTACAATTCTATTGCGTATAGTGTTTTCTCTAGTTTTGCTATTTAGGTTATGATATTTATCTAACGGATCGGTTTCTGCTCCTTTAAGCCATTTTTGCAGCTCTTCTAATGCTTCCAGTAATACTGTTTTTAACATATGAACAGTCGAAATAGATTCGGCATTAAGAAGTTGTAAGACATTATCTGCTTTAGGAGCTATTTGAATTGATTGTCCCTTGGCTTTTGCTTTAAGGTGTAATAGTGTTTTTTTGAAACTGATAAACCTAGGATCATTCAGCATTTCATTAGCATAGAATATAGTTTGCTCAGGATTATCATCACTAATTCTCCATACAAAATCAGTTAAGAAACGGTAAGCTGTTTCATTTGGAGGAGATCCAGTTCCCCAATGAGAAGGTAAATAGACTTCAGGCCATGAGTCGATAAAAGCATTTAAAATTAAATACACTTTATTCGCTGTTAAATTAGGCCAGCTCAGTTCTTTACTTCTAATTCCATCATGTTTGGATATAAAATTAAAAATATCATCAGGGTTCTGAGTGATAAATTTTGATATTTTGATATTATTATCTTTAACAAAATAAAAATACCTAACAAACCAGAATATTGCATGATTAAATAATTTTTCATTAGGTTCATTTAATATTGATAGATAATGTTCAGTTTTAATTTTGATAATATTTAAGGATTTATTTATATCTCCCGTATTAATAAGTAAATCAAATAAAGTATTTAAATCATTTAAAGCTATATTATTATAATTTTTTAACCAATTAAAAATTAACTCTTCTTGTAATTTATACGCAGGAGGAATTTCTTTTAACCAACTAATTTTGACATAAGACTTGTGACTTACCTTAAAGAAAGGCTCAATTGTTAGTTCTGCATAATTTATGTAATCTGTTTTATTTTTAAATATACGCGTTTTAATTTCATCGATTATTGATTCTTCTTCAGTATCTGTTATACCTTCCCAATTCCAATCATCTTCATAGTAAATTAACTCTAACTCGTTATTAGTAAAACAATTTAGATCACCTTTTTTTCTATAAATAGATATACAAGCTGAAGCTAAAATATCCAAAATATTAAAACTTGAGCCTTTGATTTTATTTTTAATAACTTCAGATAAGCTTGGTAAGCTTGGTCTTATGAAGTCTAAACAATTTGATAAAGAAGTTTCAGGTATTGATTTATCTTTAAATAGGTAGCTAAATTCATCGAATTTTTCGCGTTGTAATATATATGAAAACTTTCTTAACCAACCGTAATGTTGACCAGAAAGAATAAGTTCTATATTTCTATTGAAATATTTAATTTCCCTTATTTGGTTTCTATTTGTTTTTCTTTTATTTTTTCTGATATATGAGTAATTTCTTTTAGAGAATTCATCAAATTTTTTAAGCTTCCAATACCTTTCTAATGATGTCCAAGTTCTTAAAAATAGAGGGTGCCTTTGACTTTGATTTTTCATTGTTTGTCTAAGTTCAATAACGATACCTTTGATATTTTTATCTTGTTCAGGGTCATGGCAAATATAAAACAGTTTCCATAAAAGGATATTTTTATTTTCAAAAGCATATTGTGTTATTGCTACGTAATCATTTATTGTCAACCTAATACCGCTGTGCATAAAGCCTAAATTGTATTTTAACTCCCGATATTTTTCTTCTGACTCTGTGCTCTCTCTAGTGAAGTAAAGGACTTGAATTTGATGTTTAATGGTTAAATTTTTATTTAGATATTTTATTAAATCGTTATCATTGATATTTCCATTATTACGGAAATGTAAGTTTTTAACCCAATTCCAAATCGATGTTGAAATAAGGCTTGCAGGCTCTAATTTTACAAGTTGATTTAGCAACTTACTCACGTTTTTGCTGATACCATCTCGACAATAGCACTCGTATGGTTCTTTCTGGCATATACATTTCAGTTCTTTGGTTAACTCGTTAAGTAGATATAATATTGTTTGTATATCTAAGGAAACTATAAAGTCTTTAATAAAATATCGAGATAAAAATCTTTCATCTGAATTTGATTGATACAATGAATTAAACGCAATAAATAAATCTTTAACTATTTCTTTTCTTAGTGGGCTGAAGCAGACTTGTTTGATTAGATAACAGGCAATTTCTAAGGCATGATTATCTGAGTTTGAACTTTTAATAAGATATTTTACAAGTTCTTCAGTTTCACATCGTGGTAGGTTCTTTATTGCTAGAGTAGCATAACGTCTGGATTTTAAACTACTCGTAGACGAGCGAATAATTGATATCAATGATGGAGTAAATTGTTCTTTGACAGAAGAGGTTTGTATTAATTCTAATATTAAACATTTTAATTCATCAGGTACATTGTCACTAAGCAAGGTACTATTTGTTTCAATAACGATATCTTCATTAAAGAAATCTTTGATATTAAAGTCTCTCCACCTATCTGAATTTCTAAAGTAGGGATCTTGTTCTGATAAATTTATTAGCTCTTTAAGTAACAGCCCTTTTAAATTTTGGGGGATTTGAGAAGGATCTCCATATGCAATTACGGAATACGGATCTAAAGTAATTATTTCCTTCTGAATTTCGAAATTTCCTAAAGCACATAACCAACCTAATACACCTCTTAAATCATCTCTTGTTTTATCATTTGGTGCTAAAACAGATAAAGTTCTTTTCAGTGTTAACAAATCTGTTTGATCTTTCATTCTATTTACTAGGTAGTTAGCACAGCAATACTCTGACACAATCCTGTGAATTGGCTCAAATAAAGATAAATTTGAAGTTGGTTTAAATAACTTAGTATCTATAAGGTACCTTAAATCAGTTTTATCAATATTTAGTATTGAACTGAGGTGAGGATAACTATCATTTTTATCAAACTCATCCGTACAAATTCCGTTACTTCCTGATAACAACAGCACTGTTGATAATTTATTAAATATTTGTAATAAATTATGGGCATTAGGTTTGTGTTCTGTAGGAGCGTTAGGATTGCTTTCCGATACCATTTTATTGCAAGCATCACTAAATGCTTGGGTTTTAGAAATGAAGTTCCCTTGATTTAAAATATAAGCTTCAGCAAATATACCTAATAAAAGAGGGTTGCTTAATAATGTATTTAAATCATAGATTTTTGTACTTTTGATGAAATTGTCAAAATTAATTTCAGGAAACCTTACGTTAATAAAGTTTTTTTGTTCTGTTTCAGTAAATGGTAATAGTTGAAATTGTTGAATTTTAAATGGGGATATATCGCTTAAAAATTTTTCATAACGTTTATCCCATTCACTTGCTCGGCAAGATAAAACTATTCCAATTGGTGATGTAGTTATTATTTTAAATAAAACTTCTTTAACAGTTTCAATACCAATTTTAGTTAGTTCATCGAGACCATCTAATAAAATAAGGTTATTTTGTTTTACATTTGTTAAAAACTTGAAGCTAGATGCATTTAATACTTGTGAATTATTGGTTATCGCAATGTTATTCAATAATTCGGTTTTACCTGCTCCTGGTTCAGCAGTAATTACTGTTATTAAATAATTAAAATTAATATTCTGTTCAAGAATTTGAGATTCGTCTAAACTTTTTAAAGTTCTATTTATATACATTTAGTTTTTATTCATCCGTGTATGTTTGATCTTTTCTAAAATTAATATAAGGATTCGTGATCCGCTTGATTAGTTAATTTTATGGAGCTGTATCACTTGTCTTTACTTGAACATATTAATTCTTTAATGATTGTTCTAATAGCTCTTGAATTCACGCACACAGCCAAACAATGAACCTAGAGATATTCCAATTAATGCAGTTATGATTATACTGTATATATATTATCAACCAATTAAACGACATAGATACAATTATTTAGCATTCTGATGGAGTTGTATAGTCACAAAATAAAAAGGGAGTGGTTATAATATTGGGAAATTATTAATATTATTAGGTTCGAAAATTGTTGCTAATTTATATTATTATAAAGTAATTCTTTTATACCCCTTAATGTACCTCTTTAATCAATGTGGTTTAATAATTCATCGAAATGAAGAGAATTACATAGAATAGCTAACTCTTATTATCATTACACTTGTTCATAAATAATCCAAAGTAGGGTGAATATAGAATCTTGATAAAAGGCTTTATTCTGAATCGCCTTCAATAAAAATAGGGAACGTTTAAAATGACAAATGCACATAAAAAAGAAATTTTAATTGCAATTATAGGATTAATTGGAATTATAGCTGCTGCATTTATTTCAAGTTGGGATAAGATTTTCCCTGATCCCTATGAAATAACTACTAGCTACTCTAATTATAAGGCGACTCAAGATATTGAAATAGAATTAAGAATTTTTTTTAAAAAGTCAGGAATTGAAAATAATATAAGAGAATTAGAATCTATTAAAATGAAATTACTTAATGAAAGTTTAGAGCAAAATTTAAAACGAAAATATGCGAATAAAAAAGAAGTTGCTCTTACGAATAAAGTAATTATAGATGGACAAATAAGTACTGACGAGATAATAAACTCAATGATTACTATATATAAGGATTATTTTACACTCAATGAAGTACAAGAAATTAATAAATTACTTTCTACTAAAACTATGCAAATGATGAAAGATAATTTAATTATAGCTAATAAGCACTACTTTCCTTTAAATTTTGAAATTAATAAAAATAATTCAGCTAAGATAAATGAGCAAATAAAAAACATACGGTTAAATACAGGGTACTAAACTGACAGATCACATACTCCTGTGAAATTGTTGCTTGTTTTAATAATATCAAAAAGCAGGCGTTAGAGAGCAAAACACCTCTATAAGAAACATTTAAATTATTAGATAAATAAGTAGTACACAATTGCATTTCTTTGTTTAAATTAGTGATCCCATATACAGTACTATTATATATTTCGACAGTTTTAGTTGATTGATAAATAAGGTGAATTTATTTCCATCTTTTCCCGAAACTCTTATTTTTCTGGTTGTATTAAAATATATAAAACATACTAACTCATTGTTTAATATGTAAATAATTCGTTTTTTGACCGTATTCCAGACACATAGCCCAATTGTTGATTCAATTGAAGTGAAACGTCGCGGTGACGTTCGTCAATCTAAACTTTACTACTTGCGCGAGCGCTCTGGCCGTTCTGCACGTATCAAAGAGAAATTGGCTAAGAAGTAAAATTCTGCTAGTTAATTTTGACGATAAAAAAAGGGTGAATATTAAATTATTCACCCTTTTTGTTTTTAGGCCGCCCCCTATCAGTCCCCTAATACACTAATGAAAAATTAGAGTTCAGCAGCTTTAACTCTAATAAATTTCTTATGACCTTTTTTATACTTTTCTGTTGTTTGAGGACTAGAATGGGCAGCTCTTTTTTGAGGATCTATGCCGGCTTCATCATATAAAGAAATTAAAGCTAAGCTGCCTAAAATTTATAATCGTGAGTTGATTAATAACTTGTTTACTCACCCCTACACCAAGGTTGAATTTATTACTCAAGACCTAAATGTACACCGCAATACTGCTAGCAAATACTTGAACCAGCTGGTTGAAATTGGCCTGTTATCTAAACATAAACTAGGCAAAGATAACTATTATCTGAATAGTGGGCTTTACGATCTTTTATCAAATTAATTAACAATCAAATATTCCATACTTCTATCTCGTTTTGGGGCACTTAGCGCCTTAGGAATTAGCTTAAAATAGTGTAATTATATAATATCAGATAGCGGACTACGGACACCATTAGCTCCATGTTCAAGTACATGAGTATAAATTTGTGTTGTTCTTAAATCACTATGACCTAACTGCTCTTGAACCGTTCTAATATCTGCTCCTCGTTGTAATAAATGGGTAGCAAAGGAGTGGCGCAATGTATGGCATGTCACATTCTTTTCAATCTCTGCTTCTTTTGCTGCTTGTTTAACTGATTTTCTCAATACTGTTTCATTAATGTGATGCCGACGTAGTTTATTGGATTCAGGGTCTAGGGTTAATCGGGATGAAGGAAATAAGTAATGCCATCCGAGTGAGTTTTGAGCACTTGGGTATTTTCTAGCTAAAGCAAAAGGAAGCCATACACCTGCATAATCAGGATGATTCATGTCTTGCTGATAACGTGATGTTGCATGTTTTATTTGTATTTTTAAGGCTGGAATTAATTCTTTTGCAAGCGTGACACAGCGATGCTTTCCGCCTTTGCCATTCCATATATTGATTGATAAATAACTAAAGTCGATATCTTGTACTCTTAACCTTGTAACTTCCATTAACCTTAAGCCACTTCCGTACATTAATTGACATTGCAATAAATGGTTAGCATTGACCAGTGTTAATAGCACTTTAATTTCTGTTGTGGTGAGTACTGTGGGTAATTTAGTTTGAATATGGCTTCGGTTAAAGTTTAGCTCAAGCGTTAAAGGGTGCTCTAAAATTTCTTTGTATAAAAAGGAGAGAGCATTTAACGCCAATGCTTGTGTTTTAGGTGCAACATTTTTGTTATTGCTGAGGTAAGATAGAAAGGCTTCAACTTCTTTGTTATAACACTGTTTAGGGTGTTTTTTGTTATTAAATATTATAAAAGCTTTTATCCAATATAAGTAAGATTCTATTGTGCGTTTAGCATAACGCTTCATTTGCATTTGTTCATGTATATGAGTCAAAAATTCTGATTTCATAAATATCCTTATTTATTTTCATCCATAAGGCAAGTATAGCTAGTTTGCACACTTTCACCGAAAAAAGCGTAAATTCCTTGCCGATGAAATAAGGGTATAAGAACAAAAAATAAGTAAGCACTTGAAATATAAATGTTAAAATTATATATTATAGAATAATAAATTTAAAGTTAGCTGGTAAGTACCTTGTAGAAAAAAGGACTTTATCCAGTCTAATAAGCTGTTAGATGCTTAGCCGTTTATGGTTTATCTTTTTTCTGGTTTTGGTAAAAACTGTAAATTCTGTATTTGCTGAAAATCTGGTGCAAACTTTGCCAGTTCAAGTTTTGTATTTGTAAATTCAGCTAAA
>Ga0316205_10001288_pt1 | contig 33478 bp, 32 predicted proteins | sample 3monthpyrite_MG_FD_204941 | JGI IMG/M metagenome (GOLD analysis project Ga0316205, IMG submission 204941) | Microbial mat bacterial communities from mineral coupon in-situ incubated in ocean water Damariscotta River, Maine, United States -... | ecosystem: Environmental > Aquatic > Marine >...
TTAAGACGACGGAGATCAACTCATTGAATTATGAGGCTTTCAGGTCCGCTTTACAGTCGAGACGGGGGATTATGCCAAAATATTTTTTGACTTCCAGTGAGATCAAAGCACTTTTTGATTATCTTCATAAGGAGAAATAGATGTTTATCCCCCAACTCGAAGAACTTCAGAAGTTAGTCGATACAAATAATATCGCAGCTCTTGAAGCTCTGCTTAAACCCAATAACCGCATCCAAAACAGACGCCAGGGCTTTAAATCAGCCCTTATGCTCTCTGCGCACAACCTGAAACATCTACTCAAGATAGAAACACTTAAGAGCGACTGCATCATGCTTAACCTTGAAGACGGAGTATCGGCAGAGAAAAAACCGCTTGCTCTGCGCCTTGCTGCCTACTATCTCTCAAAAAACCCGCAAAGTAGCAAGAAGATAGTCGTACGTGTCAATGCATTAGACGAGGGCGGATTGGACGAGATACGTTTTCTCAATGCTTTCAAGCCTGATGCCATACGCATACCCAAGGTTAGAGATATTGCCGATGTCATCACTGTCTTGGATGTACTTGATGAGAGCATCGAACTTCACCTTAGTATCGAAACAAAAGAAGCTTTCTCAAATCTGAGGTCTCTTCAGTACAAGGGCAGAGTAAAGGCTGTCTATCTTGGTGTATTGGATCTGTTAGCTGACTTGGGGATAGAGCAGGGGGTTATTATGCCGGAAAATCCTACGATACACTATCTGCTTGCCGAGTTTCTTGTATCGGCTAAGATCATAGATGCATATCCTGTCTCTTTTGTCTATCAGGACTATCAAAACATGGCGGAGTTTCAGCGTTGGCTACAGCTTGAAAAGATGATGGGGTTTACATCCAAGGGCTGTATATCACCGGCACAGGCCGATGCTGCGATGCAACACTTTAAACTTGAGGATAAGGCCCTGGAAAAAGCGCACTATATCATCGAGCTTTTTGAAAAGATGAAAAAACAGGGCGTAACAGGTTTTGCTGATGATAAATACGGTTTTATAGACGAACCGATCTACAAAGGTGCGCTGAGACTGATACAGAACAAGTAGGCTTGTTATTTTCCTATTGCACGATCAAGTGCTGCCATCGCTGTATAATAACCATAATAGCTCTGCATTAGACGTGCACGCGAGTCAATATAAGACTGTCGGGCCTGCTGCAATTCGATATAATCAGCCAAGCCATACTCATAGCGTTTTTGCACTTGAGAGAACTTCTCCTTGGAGGCTATACTGAGACTTTGCGAAAGTCGTGTGTTGTCCAGCTGCTTATTGACTTGGATATAGGCGTCATTCACCTCTTTTTGAATGCGCAGACGTGCATTTTCAAGATCGGCCTGTGCCCGCATGATGACTATTCTCGCCTCTTCGTTCAGTGCATCCGTCTTGTTCCCTGTGTAGAGATTCCACTCTAAGGAGATACCGGCTTTCCACTGCTCTTCGGGTGCAAAAGCATTCTTGTCAACCTCTTGGACAAGATAGTCACCCTTGGCATAGATGCTCGGGTAATAATCGCCTTCAACCTGCCTGTAAACAGACTGTGCCGCTTTGAGCAGTTGAATATACTGGTCAAGTTCAGCCCTGTTCTTGTAAGCTTCCTCTTTGTATTGGGCAACAGGAAGAATAAGTTTTGGCAGTGAAGCATAGATATCGGCCGATTGTGGTACTTGAATGTATATTTCGATATTATACCGCTCGCTCTCGTTGTCCATACCTACCTCTTTTTTGAGATCGACAAGAGAAAGACTCATATCGTATTTGGTGTTTTGTAGTCCTAGCTGTGCTTCAATCAAGTTAACACGCGCATCCGTGACATCGACTTTCGTACGTATTCCTGCTTCAAAGTAACGCTCACTACGGTTAAGCTGTTGCGAGTTTAGAGCAATATTCTCAGTATTGACTTCTATTAAAGCATGATCGGATAAAAGGGTGTAATAGGCTTTTTTAACGGCATAGATCTTGTCTGAAATCTTTTGCTGTAATGAGGCTTTAAATGCGTAAGACTGGTTCTCGAAGCTTTCCATGTTTCCGCCTGTCTTTCCGAAGTCATAGATCAGCTGTTTGGCATTGACACTTGCAAGCAAGAAGTCTGTATCGTTACTGAGGTCTATTCCATTTGATAGAGTAGGATAGTCTACTCCCTGCTTCCCTGCTTCAGCCGTGAGATCGACTTGAGGTAGATAATCTGCATCAGCCTGAATGCTTTGCTGTCTTGAGGCCTGATATTCTGCTTTTGATATCTTGATATCCGGACTGTTCGTTATTGCTGATTCAATCAAGTCGTCTAAGGTCAGCATCTGAGCAGACGATAGTGTACATATAAATACTATGGATAAAATTGATTTCATTTACAGACTCTCCCTCATTTTGACTTCTTCTTCGACATCAACTACAAGTTCACGCATGGCTTCCAACAAGACATAGACTACGGGAACGATAAAGAGCGCGACAAAGGTCGCCATGGTCATGCCGCCCAGCAGTGCTATTCCTATCGTTTTTTGTGTCATCGCGCCTGCTCCTGTTGCCAGAGCAAGAGGAAAGATACCAAAGATAAATGAGAGTATCGTCATCAAAATTGGGCGAAAACGTGAGACTGCTGCCTTAATAGCCGCATCACTTATGCTCTCTCCGGCTTCACGAAGCTCTTTGGCAAACTCGACAATCAAGATCGCATTTTTGGATGACATGGCGATAAGCAAGACAAGACCGATCTGTGCAAATACGTTCATCGGCAGACCAGCTAATTTAAGGCCGGCAAGGGCGCCAAGCATGACTAGAGGAACGGGTACCATTATCATAAGCGGCAGTATCCACGATTCATACTGTGCAGCAAGGACCATAAAAACAACAATAAGGACAAAGCTAAAGGTCATGATGGTCGAATTGCCCGAGATCTTTTCTTGCAAGGACATACCAGACCATTCAAAGCCATACTCTTTAGGCATCACACGTTTTTGTATCTCTTCCATCGCTTCCATCGCTTCTCCCGAACTGTGACCTGGTGCGGCAAATCCATTGACCTGTATGGATCGGTAGAGATTATAGTGCGTGATATTCTGAGGACCGTCAATATTCTTGATACTAAGTACTGCTGTCAGAGGGACCATTTCGCCTGTATTGTTTTTTACGAAAAGCTTTGAGATATCTGCCTTATCTGATCTGAACTCTTTTTTGGCCTGGGCAAAGACTCTGTAGACTTTCCCGTATTTTGTAAAATCATTAATATAAAACGAACCGAGGTAAGTCTGCATGGTTGTAAAGACATCAGACATATCGACACCCAAGGCATTGGCTTTTTCCCTGTTGAAATCAACATAGAACATTGGATAAGAGGCATTGAACGTGGTATAGGCTGCACCGATACGAGGATCTTTGTTGGCTTCCATAATCAATTCATTGACATAGGCCTGAAACTGCAAGATATCTGAGGCCATATAGTCTTGTACCCTGAAGTCAAATCCGCCGACAGCACCCAGGCCCGGAATACCAGGCAGGTTAAAGGCAAAGATATTTGCATCACTGATGGAAGCTGTACGCATAAAGACCTGTTTGATAATAGCCTCTACACTCTGTGTCTGCGGATCACGTTCTTCCCATGGTGAAAGCGTTATGAACTTGACTCCCGAACTGGGGTCAAGAGAACCGGTGATAACGTTAAAACCGTCAACTGTAGTGATATCTGTTACCCCTTTGATCTCACGTATAGTAGCTTCGATACGTTTATCTATTTTAGCTGTTTGGACGATAGATGCACCTGGCTTTAGCGAATACCCGACCAGAAGGACACCCTTGTCTTCTTCCGGAACAAAGGCCGTAGGTATGATAAGAAACATATAGGCGGTGAAACCGAGTAAGCCAAAAAAAGCCATGACGACTGCCCATTTGATCTTGATAATGAACTTTATTGCTTTTTCATATTTGTTTGTTGTATATTCAAAACCCTTGTCAAACAACTCAAAACCAGCGAACTTCTTCTGATCGACACCGCGGTGTTTTATGATAATCGCAGCTATCGCAGGAGAGAGTGAAAGTGCATTTATAGAGGATATCACAACAGCAAACGAGATAGTCAAGGCAAACTGCTGGTATAAAGATCCCGTTATTCCCGGCATCATAGATACCGGTACAAAGACCGCAACCAGGACTACAGTAGTGGCGATGATCGGTCCAGTGATCTCAGTCATGGCCTTTTTTACAACATGCGGCATCGGAAGGTCGGGCTCTTTAAGCATGATGGTCTCAACGTTTTCAACGACAAGGATGACGTCATCGACGACTATACCGATGGCAAGTATCAATCCAAAGAGGGTAAGAAAGTTAATGGAGAATCCTGTCACATACATCGCGACAAAGGCACCGATAAGCGAGACAGGAATGGCGACGGTTGCGATGACAGTCGGTCTCCAGTTTTGTAAAAAGATATAGATAACAAGTACAACAAGGATAATGGCTACGATAAGTGTCTCTATGACATTATTTATTGCCACCTCTACATACTTGGTCGTGTCATACGGAATAGAATAAGTGACACCCTCCGGAAAACGTTGCTGAAGTTCTTGCATCTTATCTTCGGCTGCTTGCTTGATCGTCAAAGCATTGGCACCTGCAAGTTGATAGATAGCGATAAGACCAGCAGGTTCAGTGTTTAAAAGTGCTTCCCAGTCATACTTTTCCGCCCCAAGTTCGATCTCGGAGATATCCTTCAGGTATAAAAGGCTTCCGTCTAGATTATGACGCAGGACTATCTGTCCAAACTCCTGAACATCTTTAAGGCGCCCGTCCGCAGTCAATGTATAGGTTATTTGCTGGTTCTTAAATCCTGGTGCAGCACCGATCTGTCCAAGAGAGGCCTGTTTATTCTGGCTTTGAACGGCAGCGATCACCTCCATGGGTGTCATCTTCATAGACTTCATCTTGTCTGGATCAAGCCAGATACGCATGGCATACTTTTTTTCTCCCATGTTCTCAGCCTTGCCGACACCGGGTATGCGTTTGATCTCATCAAGGATATTGATATTGATATAGTTACTTAAAAAGGGGCCGTCAAACTCTTCTGTTCCGACCAAGGCAATCAGACAAACTATACTTGGAGATTTTTTGTCGACAGAAACACCTTGCTGTTTGACCTCTGAAGGAAGAGAAGGCTTTGCAAGTTCGACTTTGTTTTGTACATCTACTGCAGCGATATCAAGATCATACCCAGGTTCAAAATAGACATTGATGTTAGATTGTCCGGCAGAGGTACTGGATGACTCAATATAAATCATTCCCTGGACACCGTTGATCTTGTCTTCTAACGGTCGGGTTACGGACTCTTCGACATTATACGCATTTGCACCAGTATAGCTCGATGTTACGGCGACTGTCGAGGGTGTCACATTAGGGTATTCTTCGACGGACAATACCGACATGGAGACGAGTCCAAGGATAACGGTCAAGAGGGCGATGACCATGGCAAAGATAGGACGCTTGATAAAAAAGACCGGGGACATACTTAAGACCCTTTTTTAGGTAGAACAGGGATAAGGTTGTTGGCTTTTAGTACGGCATCGAGTCCTTTGGTCTCAGTCATGTCTGTCGGTGTAATCTTGACACCAGGCTTCAGACGGAGCAGGGCATTGATAATGACTTTGTCACCATCCTTTAATCCACCATCTTTTTTTAATAATACAAAGAAGCGCGAATCGAGTATGCTGGTGATGTAGACGCGCTCTGCTGTCTGATCTTTACCTACGATATAGACATACTTGCCTCTTTGGTCTTCAAAGATGACTTGAGGCGGTATACCTATGAGCTCCAATGCATCGGTTATGAAGACATTGACATATACGAAGGTTCCCGGCAGTACTGCGTGGTTCGCATTAGGGACCTCAGCGCGCATACTGACGGTTGACGTATTTGAGTTCACTGTGTTATCTGTAAAATCAACATGTCCGAATATCGGCTCGTTCTTAAGTATTTCAGATTGATAATTAAGATTAATGTAGGCCTGCATGACATCCTGTTTTCTAAACTTTGCGATCTTTTGAAAATCTTCCTCACTCGGGGCAAAATAGGCATAAAGTGGATCAGTATTGTTGATCGTCGTCAAAAGGGTCGACTCACTTTTTCCTACCAGGTTCCCTACATCGATCATTCGTCTGCTTGCTTGCCCATCAATCGGTGCTTTGACTATAGTATGGCTTAACTCAAGTTCAGCCTGTCTGATAGAAGCTTCATCGCTGAAGATATCTGCTTCAATGGATGCTACTTGCGCTTCATACTGCTCAAGTGTGACACGCGGAGCCAGACCGTCTTTAACGAGAGGTCTATAGCGGTTCACATCTGCCTTTGCTAGCTTTAAAGCTGCAAGATCTCGCCGCTTTTTTGCTCTGGCACTGTCAAGTTTCGCTATATAGTCAGTCTGCTCAATCTTAAAAAGTTTTTGACCCTTGTTGACATACTCACCGTCTTTAAAATAGACAGCTTCGAGGATCCCCGTAACACGGGCGCGCACTTCCTGTGAAGAGCTGGCCTCAGTTCTTCCTGTATACTGCATCCAGATAGGGATATGTTTGTTTTTAACGACAACGACCTCAACAGGCAGAGCAGGTACATCTTTTACTGTCTGCTGCTGAGAATGTTCATTGCAGCCAGAAAGAATAAGCAGAAGCATTGAAGCAAGTAGAATTGTTCTAAACATATAAGAGCCTTGTTTATGATAATTGATATATTACTCTAGGTAGACTTAACTTTCATAAAGCTGATGCCTAAAATTGGTATAATACCTCCATGAATGAAATAGTAGCTTGTTCGGCCTGCGGTCTATTAATGGAAGATGATGCCAATGCCGGTCAGATTATTTGTCCCCGGTGTGCAAAATCAGTGCGCAAGCGCCCCCATAGTATTGAAGGTGACCTTGGTCTTGCTATTGGTGCTTTAATCTTATTCTTTCCCTCAATGTCCTTACCGATCATGACTTTTGAGCTTGGGAATGAAGGTTCTGTTGGCACAATGTTAAGCGCTTTGTATTATTTTTATCTCGATGGGTATCCGGCCTTAAGCGTTTTGGTCTTCTTTACATCCATATTAGCCCCCTTCGTCCAAATCATCGTGTCGATCCTTTTGTTTACGTCTTTGGTCAAACACAAAAAACCAAGATATATGAAGACCTACTTTAAGATCTTGTCAAAATTGCGTCATTGGGTCATGTTGGATGTCTATCTCATTGCAATTTTAGTCTCTACCGTCAAACTGCGGGCGGATGCAGATGTTGTGTTTGGTCCGGGATTGCTATTGTTCGTGTTTTTAATGATATTCTCATTTTTATTAAGCAGCCGGTTTGACCGAAAGCAGATCTGGAAGGCCTACCATCATGCTCACTGATGTAAAAGCAAACGTATCGCTTTGTCTTAACTGCAACAACATTTCATCTGTGAACAGCACTGTCTGTCCGATATGTAACGAACCACTGCACCAAAGAAAACACAACTCCTTTCAGAAGACATTGGCACTTTCGATTGCTGCACTGTGCTTTTTTATCCCGGCAAACATTTTTCCTATTATGAAGACGGATACAGTCACCACCTTTGAGAACAGCACTATCCTCGACGGCATCTTTTATTTTTATGAATACGGAGAGTTCTTTATCGGTACGGTCATATTTGTTGCAAGTGTCTTTATCCCTGTATGGAAGCTGCTTACGCTGTTTTATCTACTGTATTCTGTCCGCACCGGATCAAGATGGAAATTAAACGAAAAGAACAAGCTGTTTAAGATCATAGATCTCATTGGAAAATGGTCTATGCTGGACATCTTTGTGATCGGTCTGATGATCACTCTGGTTCAATTTGGTGAGCTTGCCCGTGTCAGCACCGGATTTGCGGCCATATCTTTTGCTACAATGGTGGTCTTGACAATGATGGCTACAGATAGTTTTGATACACGTCTTCTTTGGGATGAAGAGAAGGATAAGGATTATAATGAGTAATAATGAATTAGCAATAGGCTTAAAAAAAGACAAAAAAAACATTTCTTTGATATGGGTGGCCCCTATTGTTGCTCTCTTGATCACAGCAGGAATGATCTGGAAAAACTATATAAATGCCGGTACACGTGTTACTATCGTCATTGAAAACGGTGATGGTATCAGAAGCGGAAAGACACCCATAATGTATAAGGGTATCAAAATAGGGATCGTTGAGGATATTCAAATCAAGAAGGATGATGTCTCAAAGATTGAGATCATCGCCTTGATCGATAAACAAGCGGCTGATAAAGTCACAAGAAAAGGAAATAAGTTCTGGAAGGTAGAGCCTAAAATAAGTCTTACTGAGGTTTCAGGTTTAAACACTATCGTCAGCGGTATATATATCTCTGTTATGCCTGCGGCTAATACTAAAGAACAATTGCTTTCGCTTCCGTTTGAAGATCACTTTGTCGCTTTGTCATCACCCCCTATCAATGTATTTAATCCCGGTCTTTCAGTTATTGTCAACACAGTGAACAAGGGTGATATATCAATCGGGGCACCGGTTTTATTCAATAAGCAAGCCATAGGAAAAGTAGAAAACAAAAGACTTTCCGATGATAAGAAAAGTATCGATATCTATCTTCGTATAGAGACAAAGTATATGGACCTAGTACATGAAGAATCTCTTTTTTATAAAGTTGATGCACTGGATGTTCAAGCAAGTCTTTCGGGTGTAAAAGTCAAGATGGGCTCATTCGCCAGTTTTATTGCCGGCGGAATTGCTATGCACAACAGTGAAAGCTGTTTTTCATCTCCAGTCACAAGCGATAAGTCCAGATTTCACTTGTATGACTCTTATAATGAGATCATGTTAAGTGATCAAGAGATTTTACTTGTCATGGATGAGCATAATCTGCTTGAACCCGATAACACTAAACTTTTTTACAAGGGCGTTGAAGCGGGTATTGTAAAGTCGATTGTTTATGATCCCGTTAAGAACAAGACCAATGTTAAGATAAAAATACATAATGATTTCAGAAGCTTTGCAAATGAAAAAGCCTATTTTTGGATTGTTAAACCGCAGCTGGGTTTTAACTCCATTAATGGACTTGATGCGGTGATCAAAGGCAACTATATCAACTTCATCAGTAAAGATGTCAATGCGAAAACACAATCAAGTTTTATCTTACATGAGAAAGGACCGCAAAAAGACGGGATTCCTATCCGCTTGATCGCACAAGAGATCAAAACACTTCAGGAAGGGGTAGGTCTGTTTTATCATGGTATTAAGATCGGTATCGTCTCTTCTTATCGTATCAACAAAGACAAAAAGAGTTTTATTGTTGATCTGATCCTTGATCCAAAATACAAAAAACTTTTAAATGCCTCATCAGCGTTTTATCATAGTGATGGGATAGAACTCAAAGCTGATCTTAATGGGGTAGATATGAAGACGGGCAGTCTGGAAAGTGTCTTGCGCGGAGGGATAGCGGTTGAAACACCTGATTTCAAAACAGACACACAATTAGCCAAAGAGTACAAACTGTATTCGAGTTATGCAGACCTCAGTAAAGACAGGTATTTATCGACAGAAGGCTTATACCTTACATTGATGGCTGATGAGCTTGGTTCTTTGAAGAAGGGCTCCCCTGTCTATTTTAAACAGATAAAGGTCGGTGAAGTCGTCTCATACAGATGGGATGCCCAGCGCAAAAAAGTCTTACTGGAGCTTTTTGTTATCAATGAGTATGCCAAAGAGGTGCATGACAACTCGCTTTTTTACAATGCCAGTGGTGTTGATGCCAAGTTTGATCTCTCCGGCTTTGAGATAAACACAGAGTCTTTGGAAACAATTATCACGGGAGGAATAGCTTTTTATACGCCACTCTCACAAATATCAACACCTGCGCGCAACCATGAGCAGTTCAAACTTTATGATACCAAAGCAAAAGCAATGAACCAGTACACGGACATCACTCTGTTTAGCAAAGACTCTTACGGTCTTTTAACCGGAAACCTTGTCATGTATAAAAGTGTTATCATAGGTCATGTTGAAAATGTAAAGCTGGTAAAAGAGGGTGTTGAACTTGACATTAAGGTCAATAGCAAATACGGGTATCTGATGAGAGAAGATACGCTTTTTTGGACAGAATCATTTGAGATGAGTCTGCAGGGTATTGAAAACTTCTCTGCGGCTCTAAAAGGTAACTTTATCGTTCTTAAACCCGGCATATCGGAAAAGATGAAAGATTATTATCATCTTCTGTCAAGAGCTCCTTCTTCACACCTTAACGAAAAAGGTCTGCGCGTTGTCGTTCAGGCACAAAGACTGGGCAGTATTAAAGAGGGTACACCTGTGTATTACAGGCAGGTCAAGATAGGTTCTGCTGTACAGTACCGCTTAAACGATGATTCAACAGGCGTTGATGTTGAGCTTTTTATTGAACCGTGTTATGCGCACCTGATTCGTTCAAACTCCTACTTTTATAATGCGAGCGGCATCGGTATGCAGGTCAGCCTTCTAAGTGCAAAGATCAAGACAGAGACACTTGACAGTATCTTGACAGGCGGTATCGGTATCCTCACACCGGATGACTACACTGCTCAGGCCAAGAAGGCACAGCTTTTTAAACTGCATGAAGACTTTGATGAAAATGCTTTAAGATGGTCCCCCAAACTTCGAAGCAGTGACCCTATGTGTCAATAAAAAGATCACAATGTCTTCACTACCCTGATATAAACACTGTGACAAGGAGCAGTCACGAAAATGTGAATGCCTTTTGTCTAATAGTTGGGTTATGATTATCGTCGTCCGCCTAAATAATATCCGACTTTATACCGGACCAGGGTCTTTTGCTTCGGCAGAGGATAACGATGATAGGAATACTCTATAGTCTGCAGGGATGTATCATCCAAGATCTGATGGCCTGAAGCGTCGACGATCCTAAGTCCGCTGATATCCCCATTGGGGTGCAGGTAGAACTCGATGATGTTCATCGTGTTGACATTAAGGTTACGGGGTATATTTACGGGACCGAGGCGATTAAGCTGTTCTTGCGTGATACGGCGCATGATCTCCTGGTTGTCGATGATATACTGTTTTTCACCTTCAGAGAGCTTTCCGAACGTCTCTCCGTACGCTTCTTGAAAATCGCTTCCGATATGTGTTCCCGTCTGCTGATGCTTGACCTTGACATCTTTGCTTACTTGTTTTTTGGAAAGCTTACTGTATAGAGCACTTTTTTTAACAGGCTCCTTCACTTCTTCAGCTTTTTTAACGACTTCTTCCGGATCTTTAGCTGTTGTTTCTATGATCTTCTTTGGCGGCACACTTTCCTTGGGGATAGGCTTTTCAATAGGTTTCTCAATAGGTTTTTTTGGCTCTTCTTTTACAGGTTTAACAGGAGACTCTTGAACGGGTGTCTTTTTTGGTTCAAGTTTTGGTGCTGGTTTCGATGGAAGCTTTTCAAGCTGTTTGCCTTGAGGCATAGGCGGTGCTTTTTCGACAGGCTTTATTTTGTTCTTTATGGCGGCAGTTTCTTTTGACTTTTTAGGCTGTTCTTTAAGCGCGACCTTTATACGATGTTCTTGAGGTTTGTCGATTTGCCTGGGACTTGCCTGCATGAAAAAGTAGAAGATCAGCCATAGCAAAAGGTGGAACATGATCGCAATCAATAAGGCCGCTGTACTTCTGCTCATCCACCATCTTTTAAATACCCGCAACAAGGGAAGATTTGATTTATTTTTAGCATTATATCGATTTAGAATAAATTGCGTTTAAAACTCTTTGGATATACTTCTGCATTATTATATTCATAGGAATTTCATGAACACGAAATCTAGCATAGACGCATTCAGCAAGGCACAAGAACTGATTCCAGGCGGCGTAAACTCTCCTGTTCGCGCATTCAAAAGTGTCGGTGGCACTCCAATCTTTATCGAGAAAGGTGAGGGCGGCTACCTTGTCGACATAGATGGTAACAGATACATCGATTATGTCCAAAGCTGGGGACCTCTGATCTTCGGTCATGCAGATGAAAGTATCGAAAATGCTGTGATAAAAGCAGTCAAGAACGGTTTGAGTTTTGGTGCACCCACCTTGGCAGAGACAGAGCTTGCCAAGCTCGTGATCGAGCTGATACCCTCTATAGAAAAAATACGCTTTGTCAGTAGCGGTACCGAGGCAGTCATGAGTGCCATACGTCTGGCACGCGGATATACCGGCAGAGATGACATAATCAAGTTTGAAGGATGTTATCATGGCCACAGCGACTCCTTGCTGGTGCAGGCAGGCTCAGGTATGATCACTTTCGGAAGTCCTTCTTCACCGGGCGTTCCTGCCGATTTTACCAAGCATACGCTTTTAGCAAAATACAATGATATTGACAGTGTTAAGAGATGTTTTGAGCAGAGTGATGATATCGCCTGTATTATCATTGAGCCGATTGCCGGAAATATGGGTCTTGTTCCTGCGGATAAAGATTTTCTGGCTGAGCTAAGAAAACTGTGTGACGAGCATGGTACACTACTGATCTTTGATGAAGTGATGAGCGGATTCAGAGCCACACTGCGCGGGGCTGAAGACATAACGGGGACTACACCTGATCTAATCACAATGGGTAAGGTGATCGGAGGCGGTATGCCTGTGGGTGCGTTTGGCGGTAAAAAAGAGATCATGGCACAACTTTCGCCTGAAGGGCCTGTTTACCAGGCGGGTACGCTCAGCGGAAACCCAGTTGCTATGGCTGCCGGACTGGCTGCAATCACAAAACTCAAAGACAAGTCGATTCTCTACGGTATCTTGGAAAAACGTGCAATACGCTTGCTTGAAGGAATGAAAAAAGCGGCAGATGCAAACGGTATTGCGCTTCAGACAGATGTCAGAGGTTCGATGTTTGGTTTTTTCTTTAATGATAAACCAGTCAAAAACTTTGCCGATGCCTGCAGCAGCAATACGGACCGTTTTGCGGCCTTCCATGCAGGGATGCTCGAAGAAGGTGTCTATTTTGCGTGCTCTCAGTATGAGACCGGGTTTATTTCAACCGCTACAACTGACGAGATGATTGAAGCGACTATCAGCGCTGCCGAAAAAGTGATGGGCAGAATATAATGTCAGAAGATAAAAAGCCAAGGGTTAAGCCGATCATTGAAGGTGTCGACAGTCTTTCACTGGGTGTTTCGATGGTTGTGGCCGTACTAATCGGTGTAGGTATAGGCATAGGATTGCAAAAGCTGTTTGATGTTAAATGGGTTTTGTGGATAGGTGTGTTCATTGGTGTTGCTGCGGCATTTTTAAATGTATTCAAAGCTTACAAAAAGCAGATGCGTGAGTTTGATGAGCTTAAAAAGAACAATCCGCGATATCAAGATCAAAAACCCTTATATGATGACGAGGACGATGCGTAAAGTTATCTCTAGACTGCTGCTGGTCAAGCTTGTCTTTGCACTTTTTCTTTTTATACAGGGCTACTGGTATTGGCTCTTAAACTTCGAACTTGCTTTTTTTGCATCCATGTTCATCATCATCGGTTCATTCAGCGGATACAAACGCATGGTCCAAAGACGTATAGATGCTGGCGAAGGTCTTGATAAGACTCTTTTAGAAAAGATCGAAGACCCTTATGAGTTATTTGAAGACGAATCTTCAAACACGGATGAAACGACGGACCTGAAAGAGGTCATCAAAGAGGAGAAGAAGCGTCTTAAGCAGAACAAAGAGACCTTTAAAAAGACGGTCAAGTCGACTACAGGGATGCTTTCTCCATGGCGCTTTATCCCTTATATCTTCTTGGTGCTGAGCTTTATTGCGCTCAACAACAATCATATACTCGATATCTTTGCATTTTTACTTGGATTGGGGTTTGGAATACTGTCTGCTGTTATAGTTGGAAAGAGTTGGATCAAAACGCTCTCTTTGTAGCGTTTAATCTGTTATAAGCGGTATATTTAAGAGTGTCATATTTGATTTGAAGTCGATATAGATATTCATCTTTTCCGCCAGCATGCGTACCTCTGAGATCTTGTTGGGTTTTGCTGCTGCACTCTTTATTTCGATTGAAAAGAGAGTGTATTTCTTCTCTTCTGTCTTGATGTACTCACCAACGCGGAAATAAAGCTTAGTGTCGATAGCCTCTGAATCTTCGTGCAAAGAATAGACCTTGTTTAATAGCTTGATAAAATTTTCCGTGTGCATACGGATTTCAGGGATAGTCGGGTCAAGGTTTTTGGTGAACTTCGTCGTTTTTCCGATCGAGTTTGAACTGATGCATAAGTCGATCAAAGTATAGATGTTGACCAGTGAACCTTCATATGCAGGTTTTGTATAGTGAAAAGCAGGGTGCTGGAAAAGACGTATACCTATTTCAGATTCATTATCATATCCGACCATCAAGGCAAAGAAACGAAACCGTCCAAACTCCAGATCAAGAAAACTGGTCTTAAAACCCGTATTGGTATTTGCGTAGGTCACTGCAAGTTCAAACAGCTGTTTTGTCTCAACATGGCCCAGAAGGTACTGAGCCTCGTTGTTCAGCGAGAGTATCTTACCATTTTGATCAAACAAGAAATAGGGATTGTAATCATACTCAATCCACTTTTCGCAAAAATTCACGCGCTACTCTTCGATGTAGTTTTTAAGCTTACGTCCAACTTTTGGATGCTTAAGCTTTTTGATCGCTGAAGACTCTATTTGACGGACACGCTCACGCGTAACATTAAGTTCTTTGCCAATTTCTTCAAGCGTACGGTCGCTCTCATCATCCATAATTCCAAAACGCATCTTGATAACAGCTTTTTCTCTCTCGTTAAGCTGTTCAAGTACACCCTCTATCTGAAGTTTTAGATCGTCTTTGAGAATAGACTCTGCCGGAGAGATCGAGTTTTTGTCTTCTATGAAGTCACCAAAACGTCCGTCCTCTTCATTACCGATAGGCGCTTCAAGCGAGATCGGCTCTTTGGTGATCTTGATGACGTTCTTGACCTTTTCAACCGTAAGACCGACCTCTTTCGCGATTGTATCGACATCCGGCTCTCTTCCTTCTTCTTGGAGGTGTTTACGCATGATTTTGTTGATGCGGTTGATCGTCTCTATCATATGAATAGGTATACGGATGGTTCGTGCCTGATCTGCAATAGCACGTGAGATCGCTTGACGAATCCACCATGTTGCGTAGGTCGAAAATTTGTAGCCTTTTTTGTATTCAAATTTATCAACGGCTTTCATAAGCCCGATGTTTCCTTCTTGAATAAGGTCAAGGAATGGAAGACCACGGTTAGTATAACGTTTTGCAATCGATACGACAAGACGAAGATTCGACTTGGCCATACGCGTCTTACCAATCTCAGAGATCTCTTTTCCGCGCTTGATCTGCTCAAGGATATCCATAAGTTTTTCAGGTTCCATATCAAAGCTGTCTTTTGAAGCTTCTTTGGTCTGAATAAGTTTCTTAATCTCCATGTAGGTACTGACCATAGTTGCTTCAGGCACCCTAGCTGTCACATCTTCTTTGGACAGATCAATGATCTCTTCAAGAAGTGTTCTATGGTTTTTCTTTAGCGTCTCATTAAAAAGTGGAAGTTTGTATTCCAGGCGTTTAAGCTCTTTATCGAAACCGTCATCACTGTGAAGAGCTGTTTCCATAGACTTGACAAGTTCATTAATGAGTTTGGATGTCGGTCCAAGATCAAGCAAACGCTCTTTTAAGATCTTTTTCTTAAAGCTTGCCGCGAGATGATGGGCAATATGCTCTGCATCTTCTTTGTCTTCCGGAAATTCTTTTTCAGTGGATTTCACCCACTCTTTTTTCGCTTTTTCCAAGGCCTTAAAGCTTGTAACAACTTTTTCTACGCGTTTTTTGTCTTTTGCTGTAAACTTGATCTCTTTTTCTTCACTAGTGTCATCATCAGAAGAAGAGTCGTCAGAATTGTTGTCATCACCGCTGTCTCCGTCATCCTCAAAATTTTTAAACAACTCTTTTACGCGGCGTTCTCTGTTGATAAGAGGATCTTTATAATCCAGAATAAAATCAATAAGATAAGGAACGGAACAGATCGCATCTAAAATGATGTTCTCTCCATTTTCTATACGTTTGGATATGGAGACTTCCTCTTCTTTGGTCAGAAGCGGGATCTGTCCCATCTCACGCAAATACATACGCACAGGTGAATCTGAACGAGACCACTCAAGAAGCTCTCTCTCTTTCATGATGTCGAAATCTTCGTTGTTTGCATCTTCGATCATCTTCATCTGCGCCGCACGACGGGCGTCAGACTCTTGCTCATTTAAGACCTTGGCGTGTTCCGAAGAGGTAAACAGGCATTTTTTATATTTTTGTGCATGCTTAATAATGTTTTTAACCTGTGCCGAAGTCGGTGCTTTTTCAAAAAGCTCAACAATATCTTCATAAGTGATGCAGGTATCATCCGTGTGGTTGGCAAATATATCTTCTAGATTTTTGTTTAGCTCTTTTGCAGACAAAGAGGTCTCCTTGGGGGGTTATATTGAGAAGTGGTTCTAAATTAAAATTAAGGTTGGATTATACCCAAATAATTATTAAAAAAAACTGTCGGTATATTTTCTTAGGACTAGGATGTCCTTATATTTACAGTGCAAGTCGGTTTAGAACCTTCCATGTCTATTTTTTTTGGAACACCATTTGCTTAAAACTTTTTATATTATTAAGGAGCACAGATGCAAAATGGATTTTATTCTGCTGCGGGCGGGATGGTTGCACAGTTTTCACGTATGGAAAACATCACGAACAACCTTGCCAATCTAAATACAAACGGATACAAGCGTCAAGACCTTGTTGTTGGTGATTTTTTACGGCTTTATCAAGAGAAGAGAGATGAACTTCCCTTGGATAACCAGACCAAAGAAGCGGCAAAGTTCACACACAGAAGTCTTGCCAGAGTCCCGCAGGTAATCGGGTCATACAGAGATATGCAGACAGGTGCTTTTCAACTAACATCTAATACTTTTGACGTCGCACTCAAAGAGGAGAATCTTTTCTTTGCCGTACTCACACCTGAGGGAGTTAAGTTGACTAAAGACGGGGCTTTTTCGCTCAACGATGAAGGTGTTCTTGTGACCAAACAAGGGTACCAGGTACTTCCGGCCGATTATTTTCAAAGTGGAGACCTTATCGAGTTCAACTCAGATGCGACCACCGTAGAGTTAGACAAGAACGGCAAGTTCTCTTATCTTGTATCGGGAAACGAACGTTTCATCCCAAGTAAAGACCTTATGCTAATCGAACCTGAGAAGATCAGCCGTCTCAAGGCTACCGGTGACAACCTCTATACACCCGATGCCGCAGACAAGCTTACTCCTGTAAAAGAGAGTGGCGCAGTTGCACAGGGTTTCTTGGAAAAAAGCAATGTCAATGCTATCCGGTCAATGGTCGGGATGATAGAGTCTCAGCGTCTTGTGGGCATGTACCAAAAAGCAATGGATACTCAGATGAACGATATGAACCGTGATGCGATCGAAAAGATCGCCAACGTAAAAGCTTAAGGATTTAGACTATGATGAGATCATTATATACAGCATCAACAGGGATGCTGGCACAACAACTTCAAATCGACAACACGTCAAACAACATTGCCAACGTAAATACTATCGGTTTTAAGTCTTCACGTGCAGAGTTCGCAGATCTTATGTACCAGACACTTGAATATGCCGGTACAGGAACCTCTCAGATCACAAAGTCTCCTACCGGTATTGAAGTAGGTCTGGGTGTTCGTCCTACAGCGATTACAAAGATATTTACGGAAGGTAACCTTAAGCAGACGGGAAACAACCTGGATGTTGCTATTACAGGCAAAGGTTTTTTCAAGATAGAACTTCCTGACGGTACAGAATCGTATTCGCGTAACGGAGCATTTAAGCTGGATGAAAACGGCACCATCGTAAACTCTGACGGCTATAAGCTTATTCCCGAGATCGTTGTACCGGATGACGCGACTGATATCAGCATAGGAACAGACGGGATCGTTAGCGTTATTCAACCCGGACAGACGCAGGCAACCCAGATAGGACAAATGACAACGACCAACTTCATCAATCCGGCGGGACTTCATTCACTTGGGGACACACTCTTTCTAGAAACGGAAGCTTCAGGTGTACCCATCGAAGACACACCGGGTCTAAATGGTCTTGGCATATTAAGGCAGGGCTTTGTCGAACTTTCAAATGTACAGCTTGTAGTAGAGCTTACTGAGCTTATCACAGGTCAAAGAGCCTATGAGGCAGATTCTAAGGCCATCACAACTTCTGATGAGATGCTTCAGACTGTAGTCAATCTCAAGCGTTAACAAGTAGCCTGAAATAGGCTACTATTAAATAGTATGAACTCATTTTATCTCCCTTTTAAACTATATTAAACCTCTCTTTGGCTAAAATCACAAAAAATTATTACAGGGCGGACGCCAACAGTCATCTGACTGCGGTTGTCTTCAACCCTTGATGTAGGACTTATTAATGCAAACTATTGAAGGTAAAGTCTGGAACTTCGGTAAAGATATCGATACTGATCTTATTATCGCAGCCAGATACTTGAACACTTCTGTGCCTGAAGAACTTGCCAAGCACGTAATGGAAGATGCTGATCCAAAATTTGTTGAAAAAATGCAGCCAGGTGACCTTATCGTCGCTGGAGAGAACTTTGGATGTGGATCTTCACGTGAGCATGCACCTATCGCTTTAAAAGCAGCGGGCGTAGCAGCAGTCATTGCGCCAACATTTGCGCGTATTTTTTATCGTAACGCATTTAACATGGGTCTTCCTATCTTTGAGCTTCCGGAAAGTGCAGAGATAAATGAAGGTGACAGAATCAAAGTCGACATGGATGCTGGTACGGTAACCAATTTGACTCAGAACAAAGAGTACAAGTTTACAGCGATTCCGCCTTTCATGCAGGAACTGATTGCAGCAGGCGGTTTGATGAACTTTGCACAAAATGAACTTAAAGAGGCAAAATAATGGCAACATACAAAATCGCACTGATCAAAGGTGATGGAATCGGACCGGAAATCATCGATGAAGCGGTCAAAGTGCTTGATGCAGTTGCTTCAAGCGAAGGCTTTGAGTTGAGCTATACAGAGGCACTTATGGGCGGTATTGCTTATGATGTCCATGGCGATCCTCTGCCCCAAGAGACGATTACTACTGCGATGGAAAGCGACGCTGTACTTTTTGGTGCCATAGGTGGCGAAAAATGGGACAACCTTCCTCGTGAAAAGCGGCCGGAATCCGGTCTTCTGCGTTTCAGAAAAGAACTGGGTGTGTTTGCCAATCTTCGTCCGGCTATCGTATATGACGAACTTGTGAATGCGAGTTCTTTAAAGCCTGAAGTCGTTAAAGGCGTAGACCTTATGGTCGTACGTGAACTTATCGGCGGGATCTACTTCGGTGAACCAAAAGGCCGTGATGAGAATAAGGGCTGGAACACCATGGTCTATACACGTTCAGAGATCAATCGCATCGCTCATGTAGCATTTAAATTGGCTATGGAACGCGACAAGCGTGTCTGCTCGATCGACAAGGCAAACGTACTTGACGTCAGCCAGTTATGGAGAGAAGAAGTAGAAGAGGTTGCAAAAGAGTATCCTGAAGTCCAGCTTTCTCATATGTATGTAGACAATGCGGCAATGCAACTCATCCGTGATCCTAAGCAGTTTGACGTCATGCTTACGGGTAATATCTTCGGAGATATCTTGAGTGATGAAGCTTCAATGCTTTCGGGGTCTATCGGTCTGCTTCCTTCTGCTTCTGTCGGCAGCAAGGTCGGCGTATATGAGCCTATTCACGGTTCTGCTCCGGATATTGCAGGACAGGGCATTGCCAATCCGATAGCAACCATTGCGAGTGCTTCGATGATGTTAAGATATGCGCTTAGCGAATCTGCTGCCGCCGATAAGATCGATATGGCGATCTCCAAGGCGCTAAGCGAAGGTTATCGCACAAAAGACATCAGTATGTACGATGCAAAAGAAGTGTGCTCGACAAGCGAGATGGGTTCTATCATTGCCAACTACGCTGCACAATGCAAACTCTAACATTAGCCAATATATATGAACTTCAAGGTCTTAAAGAAGAGGCCTTGGATATCTATCAAGGTATCTTGAAAAAAGACCCTAATAATGCCGATGCAAAGATAGCAATACGTCGCTTAAGCGGTATGCGAAAAAAATTTCTTGGCTGCAATGAGCAGATGAAGGATTTTTTTATTAAGATGGAAGACCCTATAGAGTTTAACGAATTTGAAAGGTGGCTATTAAAACTATGGAATTAAAAGATGTAATCCTCTCTGCACTCGATGAAATAGAACACACAAAAGAGACCTCTGTCGAAAAAAAACCTATAGGGGACGCAACAACTCAAGTCACACTGCAAAAAGAACAGGCTGAGTCTTCAAGTTCTTCTAATAGTGAGATTCTTTTTCTACAGAATATGAAAGAACGCATTCATGTCCTATTTGAAGGTTTTCAGTCTCCTAACAACGTCAATATCGAAGCCAAAGTCGATCTAACTCTAAACTTCTTAGAATACCTTCTTTCCACTATAGAAACACGACTAGGTGAATTAAAAAAATGAAGCAATATCGTATTCTTATAGATTGCGCCGATAAAAAAGGCCTGGTCTATACTATTTCAAAGCTTTTTTATGAGCTTGAGTTAAACATCCTGTCAAACCATGAGTTCGTAGACAGTGATAATGAAAAGTTCTTTATGCGCACTGTCGTCGAAGGGGAGATCCAAGAGAGTGTTTTAAAAGACAAACTCTATAAAGTCCTCCCAAACAATGTCAACTGCCATGTGATCTCTCCTCGTAAAAAGAATATTATCTTGATGGTGACCAAAGAATCACATTGCCTAGGTGATATCCTTATTCGCTATGAAGCAGAAGAGTTGGATGCAAATATCATAGGAGTTGTTTCCAATTATGATCTCTTACGTCCTTTGGTTGAAAAATTCAATATCCCTTATGTCTGTGTGTCACATGAGGGATTGGATAGACAGGAACATGAGACCAAGGTCTTGGAGTGTTTGAGTCAGTTTAAAGATATTGACTATATTGTCCTTGCAAAATATATGCGCATACTCACGCCTATGTTCGTAGAGGCCTATAGTGATAAGATTATTAATATACACCACTCTTTCTTACCTGCCTTTATAGGAGCAAACCCTTATAAACAAGCTCATGAAAGAGGTGTAAAGATCATCGGAGCAACAGCACATTTTGTCAATAATGATCTCGATGAAGGACCTATCATATCGCAAGATGTGACCAATGTCAGTCATGACCACAGCTGGAAAGATATGCAGCGTTCCGGTCGTGACATCGAAAAGATAACACTCTCGCGTGCTTTAAAACTTGCACTTGAGGACAGGATCTTTGTACACAAAAACAAGACAGTGATCTTTTGATGTTAAACTTAGTCTTGGTACATCCTCAAATCCCAAACAACACAGGTGCTATCGGCAGACTCTGTGTCAACACCGGCACGACTCTGCATCTAATCAAGCCTATCGGTTTTGATATTGATGAAAAGGCTGTTCGCAGAGCAGGACTAGATTACTGGGAAAAACTGAACCTGCATGTTTGGGAAAATCTTGATGACTTTTTTGAGGCAAACCCAAAGGCGAAAGAGGGCGCCTTTGCTACGACAAAGACAGACAGACCCTATTTTGAAGCAACTTACGAAGAAGATGGCTATATATTCTTCGGGAGTGAGACAAAGGGCATTCCGTCTGAAGTCTTGCAAACATACCCTGACCAATGTATTACGATACCGATGACCAAGGAAGGACGAAGCCTTAACCTGGCTATCAGTACAGGCATTATTTTATATGAGGCGATCAAGCAAAACTATGTTGCCTACGAGAAATTGATGTGAAAGCCTTTTTTGATGTAGCTATTCCATTTGCTTTTATACTTTTTCTTATTTTTATCTTTGCAGGTTATCACGCTTCTAAGCGCGATCAAGAAAAAAAAGATTAAACATACTCCATAGTCTAGAGAATTTTGTCTGCAAGCTCTTCTAATGATCTTTCGAACCGTGAAAAGATCGATTCTGCTTTTTTGATTATCTTTGCCATTTTTTATCCTTATTATGTAAACAAAAAGTTTTGTTTAGTGAATAAACTTTTCGTTTTGTTGTTTTCTTGAGATGATTTTATATATTTATATCACTTCACCATATTTATATTGCAATTTGTCATATTATTGTGTAAAATGATGTCACTGTTTTATTATTACACCATAAGACACTCTAATCGTCACCAAGAGGTCTAATCTAGGAGTAACTATGATGAAGAATTTTAATGACATTGTGGAACAGATCAAAGATGTTGTCTCAGAAGACTTTCCCGGCAAAAAGATCTTTGACAAAGACATAGCCGGACTACTCGGTATCTCTCAGATGAATTTTGCAACCATGAAGAAAAGAGACAAGATCCCCTATGAGGAGCTTCTGGAGTTTTGTGCCAGACGTTCCATTGCGATCAATTGGCTTCTTTTTGGACAGTCACCAGAGAGCCTGATCGAATCAACAAACAAGTTTTATATGGTACGCTACTTCTCTGACGTTAGTGCATCAGCCGGCGGCGGCGGCGTAGGGGATGTGGAAGACTCTGTTGAACTCATGCTTGAAGGAAACTTTGTCAGCTCCTTGGGTGGAGAAAGAGAACTTAAGAACATCGAAGCACTCAATGTGTCAGGAGATTCAATGGAGCCGACATTCTCTTATGGAGATATGATTTTCATCAACCGAAGCAAGACAGATATCGGACGCGGAGGGATTTTCACCATAAATACTGAAGCCGGCCTGTTCATTAAAAGATTACAAAAGCGTATTGACGGTAAAATCGATGTAATATCAGACAACAAAGAGTACGCTAAACAAACACTTATGCCTAATGAACTCAATGTCATAGGGCGTGTCGTAGGAAGATTTGGCGCTGTTGATTAATAAAAAACACAAAGGTTGTATATGAAATATACGTACTGTCTTGTAACTGCTTTCATTGTATTGTTTCTTGGCGGATGTGCCAAGAGTCCTCAAGAACTTATTTTAAAAGACCTGCAGGAGTTCCCTCAGTATACAGAACCATATACACATAATATTAAACCAAAAGGGATACTGCTTCCTGCCCAGGAAGATTATGATGAGAGGTACTTTGAACCTTGGGAATACACACAGCCTCCATTTGATCTCGAGGCTATTTTATGGCCACATAGAAGCTATACGTATGAAAAAAGCTATGGTGAGAATCTGCAACCTTTAGCTCAAGAATGGTTTGATCGCATGTTGGCAAAAGGAAACTACGAGGCCTATGGCACCCTAAACAAAAAAGCCATCTCACTTCATTATCTAAACTTGCGCAGTTTTCCAACCCAAAAACCTATATTTAAAGATCCACAGCGTGCGGGAGAAGGTTTTCCTTTTGACTACCTACAAAACTCGGGCATACATGCAAATGAGCCCCTGTATGTATCACACCTTTCAAGCGACGGTGCCTGGGCATACGTCTTCACTGCTTATGCTACAGGCTGGGTACCCTTACGGAAGATCTCTTATTTAGATGATGCTGTGACCAAAGCTTGGAAAAATGCCCGTCAGATCGAGCTGATAGACGAGTTTTACTCTATCACTGACTTAGATGGAAACTTTGTGTTTAAAAGCAGAGTAGGCATTCGATTGCCGCTTGTCTCAATAGAGAAAGATCACTATATTGCCCTGTCCATCACTGCAGGTAAAAACAATTCTGCGACATACAGCAAGGTCAAGATCCCTTTTCATGTTGGACGTGAAGGCAAGATGATACTCAATACAGACAACCTAAAGCATATTGCTGATCTGATGCTACAGAGCAATTATGGATGGGGCGGGGTGTTCCAAGAAAGAGACTGCTCTTCAACACTACGCGACCTCTATGCTCCTTTTGGGATCTGGCTTCCACGAAACTCATCAGAACAGTCCAAGGTTGGAAAAGTCATCACGCTCGAGAAGATGACTTTACAGGAGAAAGAAGAAGCTATCATAAAAGAAGGTATACCTTTTGAGACGCTTCTGTATAAAAAAGGACACATCCTACTTTATCTAGGGCTTTATAACGGAAAAATAGCTGTACTTCATAACGCATGGGGCGTCAAGACGATGAGAAATGGGATTGAAGGAAGAAAGATTATCGGAAAGACCGTCATATCTTCGTTGAACATAGGAAAAGAGAGGGAAGATTATGATCCACAAGAGGGGATATTGTCACAGCTTGTAAGTATGAATATACTCACTCAAAAATAATAAAGAATCATTTCTCTAAGCGATGATATCCAAAAGAGCGCCGAGCATGTCATCTTGAGTCCTGATTGCTGAACCCTGCACCTGATGCCCTCTTTGAACGATCACTTGGTCTGTCATCTCTCTGCTTAGATCAGTTTGGCTTAGACTTGAACCGTTGTTGTCCGCTTTTTGAAAACTAGCTTGTACACCACCTGATGTATCACTCAATGTCGTACGTGTCGGGACAAAACTATCTGTATTTACATTTGCAATATTGTTTGCATTTGTATTTGCAAAATTCTGATGGGCTATAAGAGAAGAAACATTTGCTGAAAAATTTACCATTACTTAACCTTTAATCATAAATAGTAGCTTAGATTTACTGAAAGATCTGTAAGAAATGAAAGTTAATGAAGGTGCTTAATCAGTGCAATTGTTTTTTTACAGTATACAGCTTATTTACTGATAATGTGTGACGGATGCCATTTTGAAGCATCCTTAAACACCTGTTTCATAAACCAACGGGGATTAATCTAGTGAAGGTCGGCATTTAGTTTTATTTCACGTGTGCTGCGACTTACTGTCATCTCGCCTGTCATTGAGTTTTGGCGGAAATGAAGACCATTAAGTCCTGCAAGCTCTTTACCTTTAAACAGGTTCCCTGTAAGGTTGGCTTCTGGATTAGCTTCATTGATCTTAGTCAATTGCTCAGAGCTTATACTTAATTTTGTTCCTTCTAAGATGGCAAGACCGGCATCAATGATACAAGCATCACCAAGAGGGATACCACAGGTTGAGTTAGCCCCAAGTAATGTGTTCTGACCAACTGAGATAGGGTTTCCATCTGTACCGCTTAGTACGCCAAGGATAGAAGCACCACCACCAACATCAGATCCTGCACCAACAATAGCAGAACTTGAGATACGACCCTCAACCATGACAGAACCCGTAGTACCTGCATTGAAATTAATGTATGAAGCACCAGGCATGACCGTAGTACCGGCATGAAGCTGGGCACCGAAACGAACCTTTCCTGCTTCAAGGATACGCGTATTATCCGCTGGAATGATATGCTGAAGAAAACGAGGGAATTTGTCCACAAAGTCTATTTCCGGGAACTCATTACGCAGCTTAAGTTCGATCTCATTAATACGTAGATAATCAAGATCAATTGGCGTATTCCCATGCCATGCAACATTATGGAGTGCTCCAAAAGCACCGTTTAGGTTAAGCGTTCTAAGTTCAGCTTTAGCCAGTGAGAGTGCATACAGTTTGAGATACGTCGCTTCAACACTGACACAAGCAGCATCTTCAAACAAAAACACAACACGGTATTCACCTTCTTTCATGCCCTGGTCTTCAAGAAGCTGGAAAAGCTGGATAATGACTTGCACGTTTTTATGTGCCTCGCCATATGCTTCTGCAAGGTAAGGGTTAAAACTGTCCATACATTTTTTTACAAAATCAAAAGTTATCTTGCAAGATACTTCGCTTTGCGTATTATCGACTTCAATACCACAAGCGCTCAAAGCATCAATGAAGACAGCTGCACTCCCAAAATTTTCTTTCCAGTTAATGACAGGGTATGTTGCTTGAAGCACCTTGTCATTATCAAGCTGGCTTGCATCAATACGGCAAATCCCAAAGGCAATAGGGTCTTTATACCCTGATGCTGATTTCACGTTTTCGACCAATTCCTTGAATTCTTCAGTTGTATTTATCATCTTGTCTCTCTTGTTATTTTTTTTGAATAATACCATAAGAGCAACTGTCTTAAACTTAACCTTTAACTATAAACAACCCATCCGTTATAGAAAGATATAAGATATGATCTAAGTATCAGCGATAGCGATTCAAGGCAGTACTATAGAAGTAGAATAGGGCAGTTGCTCTCTTTGCATCATTGGCTCAAAACATCAACTGCACTATTATTCAGTTTCTAAAAGAAGCTTCCCTGATTTTCATTTTCAAGGGGACGGCGTTTTTCTTTGATCAGCCATTCTTGCAAAAGCTGATCAACTACCTTGCTTAAACTCATCTTGTATCGCACGCGAGCATACTTCATAGACTCATCCCATACTTGTCGGTCTACGACAAGAGAGCGGGTGACTTCATCTTTTGGCTTCATAAATAACTTCTCCTACTACTATATAATAAACTATATAGTAATTTATTCATCCTGAAATCATCCTTTTTGCATTCATAAACATGCACGGATAACCGTATAATGACAATGGTTAACATAATGTAAATTCTCTTTAAATATACATATTCAATAATTACATTCACCCTCTCGGCTAACCTAATCATTTGTAAACATATACTTGGTAAAGACATTTATGATCGCTTTATTCTAAATAGAGCATGGTTTTAATTGGGTATTAAACTTTAATCACATATAGTAATAAGAACTAACCCTATAGCGAGGTGTGATATGTCTACAATAAGTTTGATTGATAACAGAAATGGTAAAAAGTATGAATTTGAGATATTAAGTCCGACAGTTGGTCCGGATGTTGTTGATATACGTTCGATGTATCAGCAGACTGGAATGTTCACTTATGATCCAGGGTTTACCTCTACGGCAAGCTGCAGTTCGGATATCACCTATATCAATGGAGAAAAAGGAGAGCTTCGATACCGTGGATATGATATCAGCGACTTGGCTACTAAAAAGTCCTATCTTGACACTTGTTATCTCTTGCTTGTCGGAAAACTTCCTTCGAGAAACGAGCTTTCGGCTTTTGATGTTGAGATAAGGAAACGTTCTTTTGTGCATGAGGGTTTAAAAAATCTGTTTTATTCCTTTCCGGACAGTGCTCATCCAATGGCTATGATGGCATCGGCTGTTTCTGCCCTCTCCGCTTTTCATTATGAACATCTTAATATTAAGGATAAAGAAGAGATGCAGACTATGGCACGCAGGATTATTGCCAAGATACCTACGCTTGCCGCCCTCTCCTACCGACGAAGTCTTGGTATTCCATTTATCTATCCGGATATAGAACGCTCTTTTACAGAAAACTTCTTATATATGATGCGGGCCTATCCTTCTTCGGATATTGTTATCAGAGACGTCGAGATAAAGGCGCTTGACACCATCTTTACCCTGCATGCAGACCATGAACAAAATGCCTCAACATCAACTGTCAGAGGAGTTGCTTCTACCGGCGCGCACCCTTATGCAGCCATGTCTGCAGGTATTAACGCATTATGGGGACGTGCACATGGTGGGGCAAATGAGTCTGTAATAGCGCAGCTAGAGATGATAGGAACTGTCGCTAGGGTCGATGAGTTTATACAAAGAGCAAAAGATCCCGAAGATGAGTTTAGATTGATGGGGTTTGGACATCGGGTCTATAAGAATTTTGATCCGCGCGCAAGAATATTAAAAAAACTTCTGGATGAGCTTAGAGAAGAGCTTGGTGTCAATGATGAATTGCTCGAAGTCGCAAAAAGAATTGAAGAGGTGGCGCTTACAGATGACTATTTTATACAGCGTAAACTTTATCCAAATATTGATTTCTATTCTGGCTTAATACTCACTGCACTTAAAATCCCAAAAAGCATGTTCACAATTATCTTTGTTATTGGCCGAGCCGTAGGTTGGATTACTCAATGGATTGAGCTCAAGCATGACAAAGAGATGAAGATCGCGCGTCCAAGACAGCTATACACAGGACCAGTCAAGAAAGCTATAAAATGAACAAACAAGATCTTCTAGCCGAGATAACTGCTCTGCTCAACCAATATGGCAAGCCTTCAAGTATTAATCCGAGTGTTTTGGAATTCCTGAGTGAAAATGATCTTGAAGAGATAAAAGCTTCGCTTATAGAGAGTAAAAAACATCACCTTGACGACAAAGAATGGCTCCAACAGTTTAAAAAAGAACTGTAGATAAAGACACAAATAGAGTTAGATAGAATATTTACGCTAGATTAAGTAATAACAAAATATAATTGCAACACTTATTCACATGGTTTTATTTTGCTTAACTTTATGTTAATGACAATTACTAACATTGGATATTTAATTTTAACGATATGTGAAAAAAGTATACTTAACTTACTTAAAATCTATAACAGGAGACCTTAATGGCAAATGTTGACTTGGTACAATTAACAGAACAGACTAAAAAACTAACGGCAATGGTAGTCGAAGACGAAGGTGTTGCGAATGAACTTTTAAGTTCGACATTCAAAAACTTCTTCTCAGAAGTCTCTTCAGCTTTTAACGGTAAAGAAGCGATTGAGATGTTTGAGCGTATTAAGCCAGATATCGTCTTTGTTGATATAGTGATGCCGGAGATGGATGGTATTGAGCTTTCACGCCGCTTGCGCGAAATGAACCCTAACCAGATCATTATTGTTATCTCTGCAAGCAATGACATCCAAAAGATCTCTGAATCTATCGAGATAGGCGTTAACAGTTTTATTCAAAAACCAATTGACACAAAGAAGATCATTGAACTGCTTAGCAATGTCACTGCATTGATAAGCAAAAAGAAAAAAATCGAGACAAAAACATTTTCGATCTCACTTCCATTAAACCTATATGAACTTGTAGATGAAAACGCAAAAGTCGAAAGCATCTCTAAAAATGCGGTGATCATCCGCGCACTCCGCTCGTTCTACGACCAATAGTAACAGGGCGTTTGCCCTGCTCTACCATTTTCTTCGAAACTTTCAAAAGTTATTTTTCATTATTAATGGGTATCGATATAATAAACTCGGCTCCATCTTTGATATTACGTGCACTCAGCCATCCGCACATAGAATTTTCTATTATCTGTTTTGACATATAAAGCCCAAGTCCCGTTCCCTGAGACTGGTTCTTTGTCGTAAAATATGGATCAAAAATTTTGTCAAGAAGGTCTTTTTGTATGCCTCCTCCATCATCTTTGACAGATATCAAAGCCTTCTCCCCTTCCCTCGTAATCAGGATATTTATCTCTTTTTTAAGGCTGGCATTACTTTGAATCGCTTCTTGCGCATTGTTCAATATATTGATCAATACTTGCTTGAACTCATTGAGCCCGCCTTGTATTACACTGTCTTGGTGAACCTGGATGATACATTGAATATGATTATAGGACAAGTTGGTACTCACAAGACTGTGGACAGATTCAATAGCTTCTTTTACACTAAACTCCGTCTTTTCTCCTCCATGTTGAAAGAAGTTTCTAAAGTCATCAATCGTTTGTGACATATACTGAAGAAGGTTGTTTGATTTTTCATAGGACGCTTCGATTTTTTCAGACGTCAGGTTGCCCAGTTGATGAGAAATATAGATATCTTGCATTACTAGAGCCATGATATTTAAGGGTTGTCTCCATTGATGGGCTATATTGCCTATCATCTCTCCCATAGATGCAAGACGTGATTGCTGATACATCATCTGGTCTTTTTCGCGGTTCTTTTCCACTTCATGTTGTATTCTCGACTCCAAAGAATCGTTTATCTCTTCGATCTTGTCCTGTCGTTTTCTCAAATCTTCTTCGATCTTTTTTTGTTTTGATATGTCTGTCATAAAGGCAAATGTCTTGATGTTTCCATATTGGTCATGCATGGTCGTTGCATTGGTCAACATATACAGAGTACTGCCTTTTTTAGTCTCAAAAGCAAGCTCATAAATACGATTAGAGACATCATCAATCAAGTCGACTTGCTCCTTGCATAGATTGTGTTCGTCTGAATGTATGAAGTCAAATGGATTCTTACCTATCATCTCATCTTTAGTATAGCCCAGCATCGCACATAGGGAATAGTTGACATCAAGGATACTCAGTCCGGAATCAAGCAGCCAAAAGCCTTCCGCTGTAGTGTTGATAATATTTGCATAAAGTGCTTCATTGTCTTTGTCTTTTGTAATATCAACCAGATATCCGATAAGCTCTATGGGATTCCCGTTCGCATCGCGGATTATCTGCGTATAATCAGACACCCAGGCGATAGTCCCATCCATTTTTTTGATGCGGTATTGCTGGTTTATCCGGCTTTCATTAGATTCAATAGCCTGCTTAAGTGATTCACGAACATTTTCCATGTCATCCTCGTGAAAAACACTTTTAACAGCTTCTTCATTATTGATGAAAAACTCAGGCGTGTATCCCCACTGTGAAACACTGTCGGTCACTTGAGAGACCACCCAGCAATCATCGCTTGGTTTTCGCTTGAAAATAACAACCGGTCCGGTATAGAAAAAATCAAATTCTGAAGACACTGACCTTGTTCTGACTTCAGCATCATTAGGAATAGGCACAAATTGCAAGGAAGCAACCTCAAATTGCGATGAGATAACAGTAGTGATCTTGACTTTATCATTAATACTGTTCACTTCAGTGAAAATAGTGTCGGCAATTGCTTCATCGGGAGAAAATATTTGAACACACATATGTCCAAAAAGCGCATGATCTGTCATGAAAGTATTAAGGTTGTTTAAATCAGCATACATATGGTTAAGGTGTTTCATAAGGCGATTATAACAAAAAATTATTATTTAAAGAGGATGCTTTTTATTACATAATTCAAAAGTATTGATTTATTTATCCTTAAGCATACAAAGAATATAATTCCGCCACAACAATTAAGTTGTATCTACGGCCCCATCATCTAATGGTTAGGATTCATGGTTTTCATCCATGCCATAGGAGTTCAAATCTCCTTGGGGTCACCATTTCACACTACATTATTTATTAACTCTTTTATATCAAACATATTGTATTTTACCAATTTACAGCCAGTTTAATGTTAGAACCGATAATGAACGACTTTCAACGCATGATCCCCTCCCCTTTTTCAAGTAGATTATGTTAAAATCGCAAAAAATATTCTAGGAATTATAATGTTACGTTTTGCTCCAAGTCCAACCGGTGATATGCATATCGGAAATCTTCGTGTGGCCCTTTTTAATTATATTCTTTCTGTTCAGACAAACGAGCCTCTGATCATCCGTATTGAAGATACGGATAAAGAACGCAACATCGAAGGCAAAGACAAAGAGATCATCGGCCTATTAGATCTTTTCGGTATCAAGTACAGAGATGTTCTTTATCAAAGTGACAACTTAAAATATCACCGTGCGATGGCACTTCAGCTTATAAACGAGAAGATAGCATTTAATTGCTTCTGCTGCGAAAACACGCTTGAAGCGAAACGTGAAGAGGCAAAAGCTAACCGTAAGCCCTATCGATATGATGACGCCTGTTTGTCATTGACGCCTGAAGAGACTATTGATAATGAAGCTCCGTTTACGGTTCGTCTGCGTAAACCCAGTGTTGACGTGGAGTTTACAGATGTTATCAAAGGAAAGATGACTTTTAAACCTTCCGATATCGACAGTTTTATCATCCTTCGTGCAGATAAAAGCCCTACATACAACTTTGCCTGTGCTATAGATGATATGATCGCAGACATCTCTATGGTCATACGCGGTGAAGACCATGTATCAAATACTCCCAAACAGATCGCGGTACGCGCTGCCTTAAACTACACAAAAGAGATCAAATATGCGCACCTTCCTGTTATCTTGAATGACAGCGGTAAAAAGATGAGCAAGCGTGATGATGCATCCAGTGTCAAATGGTTGCTTGAAGAAGGGTTTTTGCCTTCAGCTATCATCAACTACCTTATTCTTATCGGTAACAAGCCTCCAGTTGAGATATTCACACTAGAAGAAGCGCTGAAGTGGTTTGAGCTCTCAAAGATATCAAAGGCACCTGCAAAATTTGATATAGATAAGCTTCGTTTTATCAACAAGAAACACCTTGAAAAACTTGATGATGTTGAGTTGTCACGATACGTCGGTTTTGCAGATAAAGACATCGGCCAGCTGGCTAAGATATATCTTGATGAAGTATCTACAACAAAAGAACTGCGAGAGAAGATAGGTGCGATATTTGCAGAAAAGACAATCCCGCAAGAGTTTGAAGAAGCCGCTGCAACGATGAAAGAGACCCTTCAAAAAGCACCTTTTTTTGAGGAGTTCAATGATTTCAAGGCTTACATCATGAAAGAGAGCGGTCTAAAAGGAAAGAACTTTTTTAAACCGCTTCGATTATTGCTCAGCGGAGCTGAACATGGACCTGAGTTGGAGGTCATGTATCCTTTTATTAAAAATTATATGGCGGAGATTGTAAAATGAGTATATTAAACGAGATGATAGCAGGACTGCTGTTCATACTAAATAATCTTATCCTGGTCTACATGTGGATCATTATTATTGCCGCGCTGTTGACATGGGTACGACCGGATCCCTTTAACCCGATCGTGCAGCTTTTGTACCGTTTGACCAATCCTGCATATGCCTTGGTGCGACGATACATTCCGACAATGTTTAACGGCATAGACCTTTCTCCGCTGATCATCATCATACTGTTACAGGTAGTACAAGTACTTATTGCTGCCCTTGTACGCGCACTGTGATCAAACTACTTCTTTTATTTTTTCCTTTAATTCTCTCTGCCGGGTTTTCCCTGCAGCAACTCCAACAGAGCCCAAGTGGTCATGTACGTAATTTTTACATCTGGCAGTTTATGCAAGATGACAACCTCAGTTCGGATGATGCTGATGCGGCTTATTCTCTAGTGGATGGGCACAACGATAAGATATTTAAAGCATATGCGAAAAAGACAGACGATGAAGCGATCAAAGAACAGTATCGATGCTTAAACCTTGCGGTAAAAGACCTACTTAAAGAGAATGATGCTGTCTGTGTCGATAAGGCTCTCTCTCTAAGCAGCGCGATGGAACTGAGTGAAGACGAAAGAACTCACCTTGCAACTGTTTTAAAAGAGCAGTATCCTAAAAAAAGTGCGCAACTTGAACTGATGAACAAAAAACCCTTTGTTCTTAACCTGCTAAAAAGTGAAGACGGTAACTATCTTGAGTTCTTCAATACTATGGGATACAAGTACAGGCATCAGTATTTCAATGTCAGACTATCACATGAACGCATCAACAAACTTGCGGATGAAAAAGCCTTCGAGAAGGCAGTCAAGTACATCGTAACTGATACAAAGATGAACCGTATGCAAAAAGCGCTTCTTGGGCTTTCTCAGCATGAGTTTAGTGCACAGACCTACTTCTTCTTAGCCCTAAACGCTTTACGGTTTAAAGCCACACAAAGGGCTGTTCATTATCTTGACCTGGCTCAAAATAAGGCTTATTTCCGTATAGACAAAGACAAGGCAGAGTTTTGGAAATATTTGATAACTAAGGATG
>Ga0316205_10001294_pt1 | contig 33317 bp, 29 predicted proteins | sample 3monthpyrite_MG_FD_204941 | JGI IMG/M metagenome (GOLD analysis project Ga0316205, IMG submission 204941) | Microbial mat bacterial communities from mineral coupon in-situ incubated in ocean water Damariscotta River, Maine, United States -... | ecosystem: Environmental > Aquatic > Marine >...
GCCGCCTGCTCGATGCCCTGCAGCACACCCCGCTTAACGATTTTGTGTTTATTGACGGCGAGCGGCTTTTTGCCAGCGAATATCCGGTCGGGTTTCGTGGCTGGCAAATAAGCTATTTTGCCTCGACCCAAAGCATTGCCGCGCGGGTAAACGCCATTTTGGCGCTCGAAGTCATGGCGATGGCGATATTTGCCGCGCTGTTGTTTTTCTATCTGTCGCGCCGCCGGGCGCAGGAATCGCTGCGCCTTAGCCTTGAAAGCGCTGAGTTGCGCGCCCTCAATACCCGTCTTTCCGCCGAAATGGCGCAGCGCCAGCGCGCCGAGCGCAACCTGCAATCAGCCGAGCAAAACCTTGAGCAAGCCTCCAAACTGGCGGCACTTGGCCAGATGTCGGCCGCTGTGAGCCATGAGCTAAACCAGCCTCTTGCCGCAATGCGCACCTATCTGGCGGGGGCCAAACTTTTGCTTAGCCGCAACCGGCTGGAAGAAGCCAAATCAAGCTTTCAGCGCATAGATGACCTGATCGGCCGCATGGGGGTTATCACCAAGCAGCTCAAATCCTATGCCCGAAAATCAGACGAAACCGCTACCGAGATCGACCTGCGCGACTGCGCGACCTCGGCAATGGCGATGATGGCACCGCAATTGGGCGAGCAAACCGTGCGCATTGTGCAAAACCTGCCCAAGACCAAAGTAAGCATTATTGGCGACCCGGTGCGGGTTGAGCAAATTATTGTCAATCTGCTGCGCAACGCTATAGATGCGCTGGAAGATATCCCCGAACCGCGCATCGAAATCACGCTTGCAGCCGCCAAAACGGCCACCCTCAGCGTAAAGGATAACGGCCCGGGGTTTGAAGACCCCGAAGCGCTGTTCGAGCCGTTTTATACCACCAAAAAACCGGGTGAAGGGGTGGGGCTCGGCCTTGCCATTTCAGCAGGTATTGCCACCGAAATGGGTGGCAGGCTCATGGCACAAAACGCCACCCCGCTAGGGGCGATCTTCACACTGGAGCTCCCCCTCGCCCAACACCAGAAAGAGGCAGCAGCATAATGTCGGACGGTTATAAAATCGCAATCGTGGATGACGAGGCCCATATGCGGGATTCTATCTCGCAATGGCTGGAACTGAGTGGATTCAGCACGGTAACTTATGAAAATGCCGAAGCCGCACTTGCTGAAATAGGCAGCAAATTCAAAGGGGTGGTGGTATCCGATATCCGGATGCCCGGCATTGGCGGCATGGAAATGCTCAAACGCCTGCACAGAAGCGACCCAAGCCTGCCGGTGATATTGATCACCGGCCATGGTGATGTGCAAATGGCGGTGGAGGCCATGCAGATCGGCGCGTATGATTTCATGGAAAAACCGTTTGACCCCGAGCGTCTGTCAGACCTGTGCAAGCGCGCCCTGGCCGCGCGCCGGCTCACGGTTGAAAACCGGGCCTTGCGCCGGGAATTGTCGGATGGTTCGGTGCTGCTGCGCAAGCTGATGGGCACCTCGCCCAGCATCGAAAAACTGCGCGAAGATATCCTTGATATCGCCTTTGCCGACAGCAATGTGCTGATCAGCGGTGAAACCGGCACCGGCAAAAGCCTGATCGCCCATGCCATTCATGCCTGCGGGCCACGGCAGGGCAAGGAGTTTATCACCCTGAACTGCGCCGCGATGGACGAAGAAACACTGGGCAAGCACCTGTTTGGCCCGTTTGAAACCGCCGATACCCGCCCTGTTGCGCAAATGGCCGGCCCCTTTACGCTTTGCCTCGAAAATGTGGGTGAATTGCCCGCGGCATTGCAAAGCAAGCTGCTGGACTTCATCGAGACCCTTGACTCGGAACAGGATAAGGACAGCACGACGCGGATGCGGATAATTTCGGTAACCAGCCTTGACGAAGGGGCCAAGCCGCTAAAAGCATGCCTGCGCCCCGAGCTTTACTTTCGTCTTTCCAGCATGGAAATCAAGGTGCCCACCCTGCGCGAACGCGGCGAAGATACGCTGGTGCTTTTTTCGCGTTTCACCCAGCTTTTCGCCGAGGAATACGGCATAGAGCCACCCGAAATTTCGGCAACCGATGCCGCCAACCTGCTCAAAACCCAGTGGCCCGGCAATATCAGGCAATTGCAAAACCTCGCGGAACGGGTGGTGATGCAAAGCCAGCACGGTGCCGAGGAGGTGAGCAAATTGCTGGCCTCGGCCGCCGACGAACCTGTGGATGAAGCCCCCGGCGAAAAGCCGCTCAAGGAGCATGTGGAAGCGTTTGAACGCATGTTGATCGACAATGCCCTGCGCCGCCATTCCGGCTCGGTGGCCAAGGTGATGGAGGAGCTGGTTTTGCCGCGCCGCACCTTGAATGAAAAAATGGCCAAATACGGGCTGTCCCGCGCCGATTACCTGTAAGGGTTGGTGCGGCAGCTATAACTTTCCGAGCACTGCCCCGAGATCACCATACCCGGTGAACCGGCGCTCAAAGGGCAGGCCAAGCTTTTCGGCTGCCCTTTGCGCCGCCTGCGTGAGCGCTTCATCCTCGGTTTGGGCCAGATAGACCAGTTTTTCATAATTACCGAAATATATATCGCGCAATTCGGGGTGCTTATCCAGCCCCATCGGCTTCCAGACAAAGGCATCGAACTGGCGCGCCAAAAAATCTGTCAGGTAAAAGCTGGTAACCTCGCCACGGGCGGCAAAAGCCGCGTTGCCTTCAAAAAATGAGTAGCAATGCGGGCCTTCTATCATGTCAACCCCGAGCTCTTGGCAGCGCGCCGCCAAAAGCCCGCCGGTGCCGCAATCGGCATAGGCCACGAATATGCGGTCATATTTTCCGCGCGCTTCGTTCACCGCCGCCGCCACCGCATCGGGAATCTTCTCCGGCCGCAGGTGCAAATCGGCTGGCAGGCAGTGAAGCTCCATATGCTGCCAGTTGTTGAGCTCAAAAAGCGCCAGCACCTCCCGGGCCAGCGCGCCACAGGCGAGAATCAGGGTTTTCATGCCCGTTGGTTATGTTTGCGCGCCATAAATTCCTTGGCGGTTTCCACCGCCACAGCCGCATCCCGGCAATAGGCATCCGAGCCGATCGCTTTCCCGAATTCCTCGTTCAGTGGCGCACCACCCACCAGCACGATATAGTCATCCCGGATCCCCTGCTCTACCATGGTATCGATCACGATTTTCATGTAGGGCATGGTGGTTGTCAGCAGCGCCGACATGCCAAGAATATCGGCCTTTTCGCGCTTGATCGCATCGATATAATCTTCCACCGGATTGTTGATACCCAGATCAAAAACCTCGAAACCCGCGCCTTCCATCATCATGGCTACAAGGTTTTTGCCGATATCGTGGATATCACCCTTCACCGTGCCGATCACCATTTTGCCCAGTTGCGGGGCCCCGGTTTCTATCAATAGCGGCTTCAGGATCGCCATGCCCTTTTTCATCGCGCCGGCGGCCAGAAGCACTTCCGGCACAAAAAGGATTCCGTCGCGAAAGTCGATCCCGACAATGCGCATACCTTCGACCAGGGCTTTGGTCAAAATGTCATAGGGCTGCCATTCGCGTTTGAGCAAAATGCGCACTGCTTCGTCGATCTCGTCGGCCATGCCGTCATAAAGATCGTCATACATTTGCAGCACAAGCTCCTCGTCATCGAGCTCGTCAAGGATCAGGTCTTCTTCTTCGTCTGACATTGGGCTATCCCTCAGTTAATTTGTCAAATTCTGTCTGATTTTTTTGGTTTCACATGCTGGTAACCGACAAACCTAAGCATTCAAACGACTATTTGCGCCGTCTGCGGGTGCGGGCCGGGGCGGTTGTGGCCCCGGTGCCGTCTGAATCGGATGAAAACCCGCCAAGTGCCGCAACGATTTCTTCGTCGGTCGGGGCGGGGCCCATCGGGGTGTTTTCCAGCGCGGCGCGCATTGCCAGCAAGTGCTCGGGCATGGTGCCGCAGCAGCCGCCAATAATGCGCGCGCCCGAATTGCGCACCATCACCGCATATTGGCCCATAAGCTCTGGGGTGCCGTCATAGTGAATATGCCCGTGCACAAATTTGGGAATACCGGCATTGCCCTTGGCCACAATCGGCATGCCCGGCTTGGCCGCGGCAAAGCCCTGAATGGTGCGCAAAAGATCAGAGGCACCAACCCCGCAATTGGCCCCAAAGCCGATCGGGCGGTTCTCGATGCCCTGCACCATGTCAACCATGCCCGAAGACGTAAGCCCCATCATGGTGCGCCCGGCGGTATCAAAGCTCATAGTGCCGACCCACGGCGCCTTCAGGTTGGCAAAGGCTTCTGCCGCTGCTTTATATTCTTCGGGGGCCGAAATGGTTTCAAGCCAGAGCACATCGGCCCCGCCTTCCAGCAAGGCCGCGCCCTGTTCCTGAAACATATCAACGGCCTCGGCGTGGCTAAGCGGCCCCAATGGCTCAAAAATCTCGCCGGTGGGGCCCACCGAGCCCGCCACCACCACCGGGCGGCCGGCCTTATCGGCCACCTCGCGGCCAAGCGCTGCGGCCCGCAGGTTTAGCTCGCGCACCCGGTCCTGGGCGTTGTGCAATTTCAGCCGCGCGGCGGTGCCACCAAAGGAGTTGGTCAGAAATATATCGGAGCCGGAATTCACCGAATCCTGATAGAGCGCCCTGATTTTATCGGGCTGGTCAACATTCCAGAGCTCGGGTGCCTCTCCGGCCTCCAGCCCGCGGTTGAACAGATTGGTGCCGGTGGCACCATCGGCCATCAGCCAGTCATTTTCCGCCAGAAGTTTGCTCAGCAAATCCATTTTATCCAACCTGTTTTTCTGCGATCAGGCGCAACCGCCCGATCATTGCCCGAAGCCCGTTGCTCCGCTGTGCCGAAAGGTGCTGGTCCAGCCCGAGGCGGCCCATCTCCTGCAACGCATCCACCTCTAGCGCATCTTTATAGGGCAATCCATCATAAAGCGCATGCAAAACAGCAATAAGCCCGCGCACGATCATGGCATCACTATCCCCCGAAAACCGGATCACGCCAGCGTCAAGATCAGGCATTATCCACACCTGCGAGGCACAGCCATGCACCTTGGTTTCGGGTATTTTATGGGCCTCGTCCATATCGGGCATTTTCTTGCCCAAATCGATCACATACCGATAGCGGTCTTCCCATTCGTCGATGAAGTCGAAATCCTCGACAATTTCCTCAAATCTTTCCGTGGCCATGCGCGCTGACTCCCTTTGAGGCGCTATTTAGGGGCTCGGCGCGGCCGCGTCCAGCCCCATGTGGCGCTTTGCCCAGTCAAGCGCCGCCGCCACAGTGGCCACCATCTCCATTTCCGGCAGTTGCGGCCGGTTTATCAGGGTTACCGGAATGCCAAGTGCGCGCGCCGCGCCAAGCTTGGGCCAGCCGCCCTGCCCGCCCGCATTATGCGCCACAACCATGTCAATGCGGTCACGGCCAAGCGCTGCAACTTCGGAAGCCAGATCAAACGGCCCATGCAGGGTGCTGATACGCCCGTTTGGCGGCGCTGGCGGGTGCGGCGCATTGCGCGAGCGCACGTAAAGCTCAACCCCTGAAAGCCGGTAAAACGGCAACAACCGGCCATTGCCCACCGCCAGCAAGGCCCGCTTGGCACCGCTTTGCTGCAGCGCCACCGCCGCTGCCTCGGCGGAATCAACCTCCCGCCAATCGTCGGCCTCCCCGGCCTGCCACGCGGGCCGCACCAGCCCTATATGCGGCTTTTTGCGGGCCGAAAGCGCCGCGCAGGCCCAAAGGTCATTATCAAACGGGTGCGCGGCGATCACCGCTATTTCGCCATCTGGCGCGCAGGCAATGCCCGCCTCATCCAGCGCCGCTGCCAGCATATCGGCCTCCCGCGTGCCTCCGACCAGCGCCAGCTTCATAGCTCGATTATTTTGACACCCTGCGGCTCTGCCGAAAGCGCGATCTCGCCCGCTTTCAGCCGCAAGGCATCATGCCCGAAAACCTCGCGCCGCCAGCCGGTGAGCGCATGCACATCAGGGGCCGCCTCCGAGGCGATCCTGTCAAGGTCTGCCGCGGTGGCAATCAGCTTGCTGGCCACCCCTTCCTTGCCGGATTTGGCCTTGAGCAGCACCCGCAGCAAATCGCCCAAGGCCTCGTTGCCCTGCGGCTTTTCGGCCGGTTTGGCAATGCGTGGCAGGTCTTTTTCCGGCAGGTCCAACCCGGCCTTCACCGCCTTTAATATGCCCTCGGCAATCGGGCCCCGCCGCGCCTCGCGCAATAGCAGCCGCGCGCGCCCCAGCTCCTCAAGGCTTTTTGGTTTGTTGGCGGCCAGTTCCAGCAGCGCGTCATCCTTGAAAATGCGCGGGCGCGGGATGTTGCGATCTTGCGCATAGGCCTCGCGAAACTGCGCCAGCGCATAGGCCACCGCCAAAAACCGTGGCGAATTTGTGCGGGTTTTCAGGCGTTTGCCCGCATCTTTGGGCCGCAAAATATAGGTTTCGGGGTTCATCAGCACCGCCAGTTCTTCCTGCACCCAGCCTTCGCGGCGCTTTGCTTTAAGCTCGGCTTCCAAATGCTCGTAAACCACCCTCAGATGGGTCACATCGCCAATGGCATAATGCATTTGTTTGTCGCTCAGCGGGCGGCGCGACCAATCGGTGAAGCGGCTGGATTTATCCACCTGTTCACGCGCAATTTTGCGCACCAGCGTTTCATAGCCGACCTGCTCGCCAAAGCCGCACACCATCGCCGCCACTTGCGTATCAAAAAACGGTTTCGGAATAATCCCGCCTTCAACCGCGAAAATCTCCAGATCCTGCCGCGCGGCATGAAAAACCTTGACCACGCTTTCATCCTGAAACAGCGTGTAAAGCGGCGCAAGGTCCATTCCTTCCGCCAAAGGGTCGATCAGCGCCGCGCCTTGCGTGCCCTCGCCCGGCATCGCCACCTGCACAAGGCAGAGCTTGGAATAATAGGTGCGCTCGCGCAAAAACTCGGTATCTACGGTCACGTAGGGGTGGGTGGCGCACTCATTGCAGAACTCTGCCAACGCCTCGGTGGTTGTTATTGTTTTCATAACCCTGCTATATCTGCCCCGGAACCGCTTTGCCACCATTTTTGAGGCCAACCATGCGCGCTATGCTTGATTTCGATCTCGCCACCCCCGAAGCCCCGCCCAAAGCCTCGGTCGAGGCCGCTGTAAGGCTGCTGGAATCGGGTTTTTTGTTTCGCTACGCGGAAATGGGCAGTGAGGGCAACGAAGCCGCGCTGCTGGAAGAAGAATTCGCCACGCTATTGGGGGCAAAATACTGTATCGCGGTTAATTCGGGCGGCTCGGCTATATTTTTGGCCCTCAAAGCCGCCGGAATAGGCCCCGAAGACAAGGTGCTGCTCAATGCCTTCACCCTTGCGCCAGTGCCGGGCGCGATCGAGCATCTGGGGGCAAAGGCGGTGCTGGTCGAGATCAACACCCGTTTGGTGATAGACCCGGATGACCTGCGCAAAAAGGCCGAAGCCAGCGGTGCCAAATATCTGCTAATGTCGCATATGCGCGGGCATGTGGCCGATATGGATGCGGTTGCCGCCATATGTGAAGAGCTCGGCATTGTCATGATCGAAGACTGCGCCCACACAATGGGGGCCACATGGAACGGCGTGCAAACCGGCCGCTTTGGCCTTGCCGGTGCGTTTTCGTCGCAATCCTACAAGCAGTTCAACACCGGTGAAGGCGGCCTGATTATTACCGATGACGCAGACCTCGCCGCCCGCGCCATTCTGATGTCGGGCAGCTATATGCTTTACCCCCAGCATAGCGCCGCCCCGCCCGAAGCGGTGTTTGCCCGCTGGAAGGGCCGCGCTGCCAATCACTCGATGCGCATGTCGGCCCTTGTCGCCGCCATATTGCGCCCGCAATTGCCGCTGCTCACGGCCCGCAATGCCCGCTGGCGGCAGATGCACGACCGTATCGCCAGGCGCCTGCGCAGCCACCAGCTTATCCGCCTGCCCGAGCGCCCCGGGGCCGAAAACTACACCCCGACCTCGCTGCAATTCTTCATCGAAGGCCTGAGCACCGCCCAGATAGAGGCGGTCATCGCCGATAGCGCGGCCCACGGCGTGCCGATCAAGTTTTTTGGTGGCCATTCCCCGCAGGGCTTCACCTCCCGCGCTCCGCATTGGGAATATCTGGCACCACAAGCCTTGCCGCGCTCCGAAGCCATCCTTGCCAAATTATGCGATATCCGCCTGCCGCTGGCGCTCACCGATGCTGAAGCCGACACCCTCGCCACCGTCGTCACCGACTCCCTCAACGAGGTGCTGCCATGAGCCGCCTTACCCTGCGCAATATCGAGATTTTTATCGCCGCCATCGAGGAAGGCTCGGTCGCCGCCGCCGCCAAGCGCCTATCCACCAGCCCCTCGTCAATTTCGCAACATCTCAGCAACCTCGAGGAAGACCTCGGCACCGTGGTGATAGATCGCACCACCCGCCCGCTGGCGCTCACCCCCGCCGGGGTATTGTTTCGTCGTCGCGCCACCAATATCCTCACCGAAGCCACCCGCGCCCGCGCCGAACTGGCGGTGTTTGATTATGCCAGCCTGTCGCGGCTGTCACTCGCGGTGATCGATGATTTCGAGCCCAACGTCACGCCGGCGCTAATGGCGGCACTGGCCGAAGACATGCCCGATTGCCACATCATCCTGCAAACCGGTGCCAGCCATGATAACCTCGCGGCACTCGAATCCCGCACTGTCGATATGTGCATCGCCGCCGAGCCTGCCTCCCCCGCAGACTGGCTCGAAATCTACCCGCTGCTCAACGAACCTTTCGTCTTGCTGGCCCCAAAAACCAGCGTTGCCCCGGGCCAGCCCAGCCTGCCACAACTGATGGCCAAACCCTTTATCCGCTTTCCAAAAGATCAAGTGGTTGGCCGAATGATCGAAGCCCGCCTCGCCACCGAGCGCTTGTCACTGCCGCGTAAATTCGAGATCGACAGCTACCAGTCCATCATGGCAATGGTGGCGCAAGGTACCGGCTGGGCCATCGCCCCGCCGATGTGTTATCTGCGCGCCCAGCGCTTTCAGGCCGAGGTTGATATGCTGCCCCTGCCCTTTGAAAATCTCTCGCGGCAAATCTCGCTTTTTGCCCGCAAAGACACGCTCGACCGCATGCCCGGAGATCTCGCCACACGGCTGACAACCCTGATCGAAGATATGCTGATCAAACCAACCATCGCCAGCCACCCCTGGCTGGAAAACACTTTCAAGCGCCTGAGCTAGCCGATTTCATTCTTTCAAAAATACTCCAGGGGGTGAGCGGCCAAAGCCGCGAGGGGGATGGAATCCCCCTGCGCCGTTCAAGAAGCAATCAGCATCCGCGCTTCAGTCACACAATCCAGAATAAACGAAACCGTTTCATCCAAATCATCACGGCTCATCCCCACCGGCAACCGGATATCGCAGGCCCGTTTCAACATAGCACGGGTAATCGGTAGTTCCGGCACATTGCCGATAAATTTCCAGTTCCAAAACACCCGCGCATTGTCACCCTGCATCCCAAAAATACTGATCGGTGTGCCACGGGCGGTTGAAATCTCCATCACCCGTCGGGTCTGGGCATCATCAAACCCGACCAGATTAAACTGAAGCGAATCCGGTGCGCGCCGCTCACGCACATCCGCGGGCGGCACCGAAATCAGCGATGAGGCATTGAGCTTTTCCGCCACATAAGTGTAGTTTTTCAAGCCCTTGGCCACGCGCTCATCAATCAGCGCGATCTGAGGCCGGATCACGGCTGCCGAAAGGTTATTCATCCGCAGGTTAAATAGCGGAAACTGGTTTTGATACTTCCGGAACGGCACTTCAGGGTGCCCGTGTTTGGCCCAGTTATGCTCATAGGCCCCCGACATATACACCGCTTTGGCAAAAATATCCGGGTCATCGGTCAGCAATACCCCACCTTCGCCGCCATTGACCATTTTGTAGGATTGAAAGCTAAAACAGCCAACCGCGCCAATTGTGCCGATCTTGCGGTTGTTCCACAAAGTGCCCAGCGAGTGCGCCGCATCTTCGATCAATGGAATGTCGCGTTCATCGCACAGCGCCTTAACGGCATCCATATCCGAGGTATGCCCGCGCATATGCGATATCACCACCGCCTTGATATTACCGTTCAGCTTGGCTTCGAAATCGGCCATATCAATGCGCAGGTTGGCCCCGACCTCCACCAATACCGGCAGCGCGCCCGCGTTTACCACCGCACTCGGCACCGCCGCAAAGGTCCAGGCCGGGATCAACACCTGATCTCCGGGTTTCACACCAACGGTCAGCATCGACAAATAGATCGCCGAGGAGGCCGAATTGAGTGCCAGCGCATATTTACTACCCATAAAGGCGGCAAATTCCTTTTCCAGCAGCGTTACCTGCGAAGGCTTGTCCACCGGCGCGGTATAGCGAAACAGATCACCGCTTTCCATCAAGCCGTCAATTACCTCGCGGGCGGAATCGGGGATAGGTTCTGCATCATAAACGCTGCGTTTTCTTGCCATAGTCGCCTCTGTATATTCTGTTTTTTTAAATACGTTCTTCAGGTAATCCATATAGACGGTTTATTTCCCTTCGAAAAGCATAACTTTCACCAACGGCAACTTTACGCCGAAAAGCGCTATAAAAATGGGCATTTACCAGCCCGCCCTACCCTAATGGCCCAATAAGGGTTGGCACGTTCCGCCCTTATGTCGTTTACTCGCGTCATGAAAAGGGAGGCCCAACCATGCCGGACCAGATAAAAAGCATCATCGAGCGAATCAGCGCCCTGCAAGAAGAGCTGGAACAGGCTTTCGAGGACCGGAAAAAAGATTTCGGGTTTACGCTGGAAAAACAAAAGGTAAGGTTTTTGGAGGGCGAAATTGCCTGGCAAAAGAAATTCAAGCGCCTTCTGGTCACATATATTTTCAGCGCCCGCCTGCTTGTCTTGCTCTCCGCACCGGTAATCTATGCCCTGATCCTGCCGATCGCCCTGCTAGATTTATTTGTCACAATTTACCAGCTCATCTGCTTTCCGGTTTACAAAATGGAAAAGGTCAAGCGGCACGAATATATCGTGCTCGACCGGCACAAACTGGGTTACCTGAACATGATCGAAAAAGTAAACTGCGCCTATTGCGGCTATGCCAACGGGGTGCTGGCCTACGTTACCGAAATCGCGGCCCGCACCGAAAGCTACTGGTGTCCGATCAAACACGCCCGAAAAATGGCAAGCTATCATCGATGGTATGGCAACTTTTCTGATTATGGCGACGCCGAAAACTACCTCGCCGACCTAAGGCGCAATATGGAAGCCATGCGCAAACTGGACCAGAAAAACCCCTGACAAGCTGTGATCAAACGTTAGAAAAATGGCTCCGGCGGTAGGGATCGAACCTACGACAAATTGATTAACAGTCAACTGCTCTACCACTGAGCTACGCCGGAACAGGCTGCGCGGTTGCGCTGGTGAAGGCGATATAGCAAAGCCGGTTTCAGCCGACAAGAGGATAATCGCCAAAGTCCGAAAAATTCTAGGCGCAAAAAAATATCTGGCGGCATCAAGCTCCAATCGGGCCGCATTAAAACAGCGCCGCCGAGGCGAAGCCGAGGCCGCCGCCCAAGGGCATGGCTGGGCTTTGCATCGCAAAGGCTTGCCTTGCCGAGGGTAATTTGGCCGGCAGCTGGCCGCTAGCTGCCAACCAGCCGATACCGGCCCTTAAAGCTGGGCTGTGCATCGCTTTGCACGATCCCGCGGCTTTGCAGGTCGATCAGGTGCGCAAACACATTGCGCGCCGCCATTGGCAGCAAGCGGGCATCCAACCCCTGATATATCCGGGCGGTAATGGCGGGAATTGTCTCCTCGCCAAGCGCTTCGAGTATTTGGGCCTCGCGGTTTTTACGGTGCCGGATCTGGTGGTCGAGCATGGTATGTGCCTCGTCCAGAGGTGCGCCGTGGCCGGGGTAATAGCGCGGCGCCGCCCGGGCTTTCAGCTTATCGAGCGAGGCCATAAACCGGGTCAGGTCACCATGTGGCGGTGAAACCAGCGTGGTGGACCAGCCCATCACATGATCGCCGCTAAAAAGGCCGTCTTCCCAGGCAAAGCAAAGATGGTTAGACATATGCCCGGGTGTATGCACCGCCTCCAGCGCCCAGCCCGCACCGTTAATAATATCGCCATCGCGCACCCGCACATCCGGTGCGAAATCTAGGTCCACCCCCTCGCCGCCTTCCAGCCCTTGCAGCGGCTGCATAACCGCGCTCATGCCCGCGCCACTGGGGCCATAGCCGAGCACCGGCGCGCCCGTGGCCCGCGCCAGCCGCGCCGCCAGCAAAGAATGGTCCAGATGCGAATGGGTCACGATAATATGGCTGACCCGCTGCCCTTTGAGTGCTGCCTGCAGCGCCGCAAAATGGGCGGGGTCATCGGGGCCCGGGTCGATCACGGCCACCTCGCCTTCACCCAAAATATAGGAACGTGTGCCGGTAAAGGTCATCGGGCTGGCATTGGGGGCGGTAACCACGCGCACCCCCTCGGCCAGCGTTTCGGGTTTGCCTATTTCCGGGGTGTGGTCGAGGGTGAACATGCTTTTCCTTGCGTTAAATACCTTTGGCAATTAACGCTTACCCATGAACTTTAGCTGGCTCAAGCGTTACCTGCCGCGTTCGTTGTTCGGGCGCGCCGTGCTCATCTTGTTGGTGCCGATGATCGGGCTGCAACTGGTGGTCGGGCAGGTGTTTATCCAGCGGCATTTTAGAAGCGTAACCGAGCAAATGTCCGCCTCGGTGATTTTGGAACTCAATTTCGCCATCGAACAAGTGGCCCGCGCCCAGGATCCGCAGGCAGCGCTCGACGAAATTTCGGTCAACCTCGAAATGCTGCTGCTGCTCAACCCCGAAAACCCGCCGCTACCCAAAGACCGCGTGGTGTTTTATGATCTTTCCGGCAAAACCCTGATCAACGCCCTGCACCGCGGTATCAACGCACCGCTATCGGTTGACCTGCGCAGCGTGCCCGGGCGTGTGGCGCTCAATATCCAGCTTCCCAAAGGCCAGCTGGAGGCTGTTATTTCGCGCGGACGGGTAACCGCGACCAACCCGCACCAGCTATTGGTATTAATGGTGATTACCGCGCTGATCCTGCTGGTTATTTCGATCCTGTTTTTGCGCAACCAGATCCGGCCGATCAACCGCCTGGCCAAAGCGGCCGAAGCCTATGGCAAAGGCCGTGATCTGCCGGTCCACCCGGCGGGCTCCACCGAAGTGCGCCGCGCGGCATTGGCCTTTCTCACCATGCGCAACAAGCTGGAGCGGCAGGTTGACCAGCGCACCCAGATGCTATCGGGTGTCAGCCATGATCTACGCACCCCGCTTACCCGGCTCAAACTGGCAGCCGAAATGCTGGAGGGCGGCGAAGAGCTCAAGCCCGACATTCTGGAAATGGAGCGGATGCTGGACGGTTTTCTGGCCTTCGCCCGAGAAAACCAATCCGAAGAAGGCCAGCCGGTTGACCCGGTTTCGCTGGCACGCGAGCTGGCCGCAAAATCGGGCGATATTTCGGTAACCGTAAAGCGCCGTACCGGCAATCTTGCCAATGTGGTGCTTCGTAAAGACTCGATCTCCCGCGCCCTGCAAAACCTGCTGAATAACGCAGTATTTCATGCCAACACCGTTAACCTGACAATAGACCTGAGCGAAAAATTTCTTGAATTCAGGGTAGAGGATGACGGCCCCGGCATCGCCGCCGCCGACCGCCAGCGCGCCCTGCTGCCCTTTGCGCGGCTCGATGCGGCGCGCAACCAGAATGGCGGTGGCGGTGTTGGCCTCGGGCTGAGCATTGCACAGGATGTAGCGCGCAGCCATGGCGGCACGCTGGAGCTTGGCGAAAGTGCAGCCCTTGGCGGCCTGAGCGTGCGCATGGTTTTGCCGCGCTAGGCGGCGCCTGCCTTCGCCAGCCCTTCCGAGGCAAAAAGCCCGACATAGGCCCCCAGTTCGAGCGCTCTTTCGGGGTTAGAGGCATTGCCATCGAGGGCGCGTTTTTTCACCCCTTGCAAAATGGCGGCCATCCGGAAAAAGCTGAAGGCCACATAAAAGCGCATGTCGGGTATATCCATTTTCATGCGCGCGGCATAATCCGCCACATAGGCGTCGTCGCCCGGAATGCCGGCTTGCGCCCGGTCCACCCCCGCCAGCCCGCGCCCCTCGGCACCCACCGGCATCGCCCATTGCATGAGCTGGGCGCCAAGATCAGCCAGCGGGTGGCCGAGCGTTGAAAGCTCCCAATCAAGAATGGCGGTCAATCTGTTGGTTTTTTTGTCAAATAGCAGGTTATCTATCCGCCAGTCACCATGCACCAGCGAAACCTTGCCATCATCGGGCGGCATATTTTGGGCCAGCCAGTGCATGAGCGCCTCCATATCGGGGATCGCACCGGTGGCGCTGGCCTGATACTGGCGGCGCCAGCGGTCAAGCTGGCGCTCGAAATAGTTGCCGGGCGGGCCGTAATCCTGCAATCCTGCCTTGGCCAGATCAACGCTGTGCACGGCAACCAGCCCTTTATTCATTGCGTCATAAACCTGCGCGCGGCTTTCCGGTGTCAGGGTGGGCAGGCGCGGGTCCAAATAATTTTCACCTTCGGCAAATTCCATCAAGTAAAACATGGTGCCGGCGATGTTTTCATCCTGGCAGAGCCACAGCGGCTTTGGCACCGGCAGCCCCTGTGCATAAAGCGCCGTTAGCACCCTGAATTCACGGTCAACCGCATGGGCTGATTTAAGCAACCTGCCCGCGGGTTTGCGCCGCAACACAAATTTGCGGCTGGGCGTGGATATAATATAGGTCGGATTGCTTTGCCCGCTTGCGGTTTTTTCCGCCTGCACCGGCCCAGAAAACCCGGCTATACGGGCTTCAAGATAGGTAGCTATCCGCTTGATATCCATCAAATCTTCTCGTTTGTATACTGCCGTAACTCGGTGCGCGCCACTTGCCGCCGGTGCACCGCATCTGGCCCGTCGGCCAAGCGCAGGGTGCGCAGGTGGGTCCAGCTTGCGGCCAGTGGTGTATCTTGTGATATCCCCTGCGCGCCAAACATTTGCGCCGCTTCGTCCACCACTTTCAGCGCCACCTTCGGTGCCACCACCTTGATCTGCGAAATCCAGGGTGCGGCGGCTTTCGCATCACCCTGATCCATCATCCACGCCGCTTTCAGGCACAACAGCCGCGCCTGCTCTATCTCCATCCGGCATTCGGCAATGATATCGTAATTCGCCCCCAAATGCGCGATTTTTTTGCCGAATGCCTCGCGCGCGAGGCTGCGCTTACACATCAATTCCAGCGCGCTTTCGGCATGGCCGATGGCGCGCATACAGTGGTGAATGCGCCCGGGCCCCAAGCGCCCCTGCGAAATTTCAAACCCGCGACCCTCGCCGAGCAAAAGATGGTCAACCGGCACCCGCACATTGCTCAGCCGGATGTGCATATGGCCGTGCGGCGCATCATCATGGCCATAAACCTGCATCGGGCGCAGCACCTCTACCCCTTTGGCATCTGCGGGCACCAGCACCATCGAGTGGCGGCGGTATTTGTGGTCTGCCTCGCCGCCGGTTTTTACCATCACAATATAGATCGCGCAACGCGGGTCTCCGGCGCCGCTGGCCCACCATTTTTCGCCGTTAAGCACATATTCCTCGCCCTCGCGCCGGCATGACATCGAAATATTGGTGGCGTCAGAGCTGGCCTCACCGGGTTCGGTCATCAAATAGGCCGAGCGGATTTCACCATCCAGCAAAGGGGTTAGCCACTTTTCTTTATGTTCGGCGGTGCCGTAGCGCTCCAGCACTTCCATATTGCCGGTATCGGGGGCCGAGCAGTTAAACACCTCGGCTCCGAGCGGGGTTTTGCCCATTTCCTCGGCCAGATAGGCATATTCAACGGTGCTCAGCCCATAGCCCTTTTCGCTATCGGTCAGCCAGAAGTTCCAGAGCCCGCGCGCTTGCGCCCCGGCTTTCAACCCTTCCAGAATTTCGGTCATCCGCGGGGTATAGACAAACCTTCCCCCCGCCTTGCCGACCTCGCACCGAAATTCCGCCTCCAGCGGGGCAATTTCATCCGCCACCATTTCACGCACCGCTGCAATGAGCGGTGCCACTTTTTCGCTAATTCCCAAATCCATTCGAGCCTCCTGAACGCCTGTTCACATTTGGCCGCAATTTGGGCGCGGGTTCAACCACAATCGCATTGACGCCGCCGCGATGCCGCGCTAAATCAGCCCCTAATGCGGGTGTAGCTCAGTTGGTAGAGCACCAGCTTCCCAAGCTGGTTGTCGCGAGTTCGAACCTCGTCGCCCGCTCCATTTTTTCACCAAATGGATGCAGATTACGCTTTTACCTGCAATTCTTTCAATGTCACCGCATAGCCACCCGCTGCCACATAGTCGAGCTCGGCGGGGGTAGAGGCCCGCCCCATGGCTTTATTGCGATAGGGAAAGCGGCCGAATTTGCGGATCACCGCACGGTGGGCGCGCGGGTGCAGCAAGCGGTCTTCGCCTGTCATGTTGAGGGTAAACATGCGCATGCAGGTATCCTGATCGGCCAGCACTTCGGAATGCATCAGGGGCAGGTAAAAAAACTGCCGCATCGGCTCGGGGTATTTTTTGTCAAACTCCATGAAAATGGCGCGTTTGGCGATGCAGCGCGCCTTGTGATCGGTTGCGAATGAATCGCCGGACCCACGAAACATGTTGCGCGGAAACTGGTCAATGGCGATCAGCAGGGCCAGCGTGCCCTTGGCATTGCCCGACCAGCTATCATAAAGGCCCGCGCGGGCATCATGCCAAAAATCGAGGAAGCGGTCACGGATTTCCTGATCGAGCGCGGGGTCGTTCTTGTACCAGCCATCGGGCCCCACCTCATCTTGCCAGAACGAGATAATTTCTTCGGGGGTTATGCCCATCGGCCTGCTCCTAAATTGTGCCCTTTTTCAAGCTAAACGTGGATAGGGCGATTCGGGCAAGTGCTAATTACCCTTCCGGCTAATCTTCGGCCGCCTCGGCCGCTTCAATGGCAATCTCTTGCGCAACCTCGGTGGCGATCAGCGTGGTTTGGGAAAGCACCGGCGTATAGCTCATGGTGTCCTCGATCGGAATCGCCTCGCGGCGGGTCATCCGGTATGCCCCGTAAAGGGCAATGCCGCCCATCAGGAGAATAAGCGCATAATAATAGCTGTTGGCGCCAAAGCGAGACATGGCCATGCCGACCAGCACCGGCGTGGCCGCCGCCCCGATACCGTTGAGAAAGATCAGCGCGCCGGAGGCATTGGCCATATCTTCCACATCCAGATAATCATTGGTGTGGGCAATAAGCAGCGAATAAAGCGGGCTGGCGGTGGACCCGATAATAAAACCGAGCCCGAGCAAGGTATAAAACGAGCCGACAAAAGGCAGCGCCACCGCAATCACCAGCGCACTGGCTCCGGTGATAATGATAATCAACAGGCGTCGGTCCATTTTATCCGATATCCAGCCAATCGGGTATTGCATCACCATCGCACCAGAATAGCTCACCCCGACCAGCAGCGAGATCTTGCCGGTGCTCAGACCGGATTCGGTGGCAAAAACCGCGGTCATCCCAAAAAGGATAGAGAGCACCCCGCCAAGCACAAATGTGCCGACAGTGCCCAAAGGCGAGGTATGAAACAGGCGTTTCAGGGTCATCGGTGGCGCGGTATGAAAGGCCGGCACCGGCGAGACCGACAGCAAAATAGGCGCGAAAGAAACCGATACCAGAATCGAGATGACCGCAAACAGGATAAAGCCCGAAGGGTCTGCCACCAGTATCAGAAATTGCGCCAAAACCAGCCCGAGCATCTGGATGATCATATAGGCCGACAGCGCCTTGCCGCGGGTTTCGTTGGTGGCCGAATCATTCAGCCAGCTTTCAGCCACCACATAGATACCCGAATAGCCAAACCCGACAAACAGGCGTAGCAATGACCAGATAACAGGATCAGGCGCCATGGCAAAAGCAATAAACGCCGCCGACACCAGCGAAGCCAGCGCCGCAAACACCCGCACATGCCCGACCCGCCGAATGAGCTTTGGGGCCAGTTGAGAGCCGATCAAAAACCCGACATAATAGGCCGACATCACATAAGACATCGTGGTCGGGCCGAATCCCTCTATCGCGCCGCGCACCGAAAGCAGGGTGCCCTGTGTGCCATTGCCAAGCATGAGAAGAAACATCCCCAGCAGCAAAGCCCATGAATTTTTGAGAATATAACCCACTTGGTGCCTCTGTTTTTTTAATGCTATGCACAATCACCAGCGCTTTTGCTAGGCCAGAGGCGGCATTTCGGGGGCCGTTTAGCACAACCTCCTTGCCAATTGTAAGCCGCGGATTGCGGCGCGGCTAGAAGCGGATACGGCTTTGGCCTTTTAGCCCTTTTTTGAGCGTAATCCAGATAACAGCCACGCTAAGCAGCAACCATAAGCCACCCCACATGGCCGTAGCCCCGCCGAATTGCTGCGCCATATTATAAGCGTCCGAGCGCAGGCCCGCGCGCAAAATGGTATCGCTCAAAATATCAAACGGCACGTAAACCATACTGGTCAGGCCGATCACCCTCAGGGTGGCGTCACTGGCCTGCTGCGGCAGGTATTTCGCGGTTATTATCATCGCCACCCCGCTGACCACCGTGAAACCAAGCGCAAAAACCGTGCGCATATAAAGCGCCGCCACCAGCAGCAACAAGCCACCCAATGCCGCCATTACCAGTTTATCCGCCCGGCTTTTCAGCGCCAAAACAAACAGCGCCACCCCAAACAGGAGCGAGCCGATATACCCCGCCGACGTGATCCAAAACAGGCTGCCGCCGCGGGTTGTGGTTAGCCCGCCCTGTCGGGGCGAAATTGATATGCTCTCAACGCTGCCACCCGTGAGCAAAGCCGCCAAAGCGTGTGACAGTTCATGAAAAAACACGGTCAGAATTTTGAGCGGAATCATCAGTGGCGTGTTCCAGAGCAAAAACACCGCCGCAACCATGGCGATAAACTGCCAGTGCTGCCTCATGTCAGCGGCCAAAAAACCGGAATGAGCGCGCTGGCGATTATGCCGATCAGCAGGTTGAGCGGTATCCCGACCTTCATGAAATCGGTAAAGCTATAGCCGCCGGGGCCGTAAACCAGGGTATTGGTCTGATAGCCGATCGGGGTGGCAAAACTGGCCGAAGCCGCCACCATTACCGCGATCACCAGCGGGCGCGGGTCTATCCCCATGGTTTGGGCCAGCCCTATGGCCACAGGGGTTACCACCACCGCCACCGCGTTATTGCTCACCAGTTCGGTGAGCACCGAGGTCAGCAAATAAATCGCCCATACCATAAGCGGTGCGGGCAGCACCCGCAGCCACGGGGCCAGCCCTTCGGCAATGATCACCACCGCGCCAGAGCGCTCCAGCCCGGCCCCTATGGCCAGCATCGAAAATATCAGCACCAGCAGGCGGCCATCAACAAAGCCAAAGGCCTCGTCGGCATCAATGGCGCGCGTAAGCAGCACAAAGGCCACCGCCACCAGCGCCGCCGCAAAGATCGGGGCAATGCCCAGCGCCGAAAGCGCCACCACGGCTGCCAGCGCCATAATCACCAGCGGCGCGTGGCGGCGGCGATAGGGGCGGGCCTCGGGGTGGGCCACATCGATCAACTCCATATCGGCCGCCAGCCGCCTGATATCCTCGGCCTCGCCTTCCAGCAAAAGCGTATCTCCTACCCGCACCACGATAGAATCAAGCGCGCGGCCAAGGTTCTGGTTGCGGCGGTGCACCGCCAGCAGGTAAACCCCGTAGCGCCGCCTGAGCCGGATAGAGCCAAGCGATTTGCCGATCATCCGGCAGCCCGGCGAAATGAGCGCTTCCACGGTTGTGGTTTTACGGGCACCGATTTGCTCGACCATTAACAGCGCCGAGCTTTCGCGCAGGCCCAGCAATTCGTCCATGCCGGTTTTCAGCACCACGCGGTCTCCGGCTTCCAGCACCACCTCTTTCAGGCTGCGCCGCAGGCTTTCATCGCCGCGCAGCACATCCACCAGCCGCATCCCCGGGCGTTTGAACATATCAAGCTCCACCGCCACAGAGCCAATGATCTTTGAGCCCTCCGGCACCACGACCTCGGTAAAAAAGTTATTTTTCTGGCGGCTGACCAGCATATCCGCCATCGAAAAGCGCTCGGGCAACAGGCGCGGGCCAAGCAGGCGCAAATAAACCATGCCAACCCCGGCCAGAATAATCGCCAGCGGGGTCACCTCGAAAAGCCCGAAAGGTGCCAGCCCGCTGGCCTGCGCCACCCCGTCAACCAACAGGTTGGTCGAGGTGCCGATCAGGGTCAGCATCCCGCCAAAAATCGCGGTATAAGAAAGCGGGATCAGCAGCTTGGAAGGCGAAACACCAATGGCGCGCGCCAGTTGCACCGCAATTGGAATCAGCACCACCACCACCGGCGTATTATTCATGAATGCCGAGGCCAGCAGGGTAAAACCGGCCAGGCCCGCCAGCACCAGCGCTGGCCGCTCGGTCGCATAATCGCTCACCAGCCCGCTGAGCGTGTTCAGCGCCCCGCTGCGCACCAAAGCACCCGAAAGAATAAACATCGCGCCTACTGTCCACGGTGCGGGGTTGGAAAACACCGCCAAAAGGCCGGCAACCGGCAGCACCCCTGTCACCAGCATAAACGCGGCACCGCCAAGCGCCACCACCTCGGTGGGGTAGGTTTCGCGCACAAAAAGCACAAACATCACCGCCACAGTAAGCAGGGAAAGCACGGCCGGCACGGGCGCGGTGGTCAGGAACTCTGGCATGCGGATATCCTTTTGCTTACGGGAAAGCAGTGTGGTGCATAAGCGAATGATAGCGCATCGCGCGCTGATAGGGCCATAGTTTATAGCCTATAAAAGCAGTGCATCCGCCAAAATTTTCTCCACATATTCTTCGGTTTCGGGGTAAGGCGGAATGCCGCCATAGCGCTCTACGGCGCCCGGCCCGGCATTATAGGCGGCCAGGGCCAGCTTCCAGGTGCCAAAACGCTCATATTGCTGGCGCAAATAGCGGGCACCGCCGTCAAGGTTATCCAGCGCATCCCAGGGGTTCACGCCCAACTCCTCGGCGGTGCCGGGCATCAGCTGTGCCAGCCCTATGGCCCCGCGCGGCGAGGTTATCAGCGGGTCCCAGTTTGATTCCGCGGTGACAAGGTTGAAGTATATCTGCTTGGGAATATCGTAGCGCGCCGCCATATCTATCGCCATCTGGTAATAGCTGCCCTCGTTCACCACATCGGGAATGGGAAACGGGTCAGCCAGTATCCGGTGGCGCAGGGCGTTCAGGTTGTCGCGCATCGAGCCGGGCGCGGCGGGGCGGGCGGCATATTGGTCAATAATGCTGTTGGAGCCTTGAAATTGCAGCCCGTTCACCTCGATATCCTGCGCATTCACGCCAAATGATGCGCCGCTAAAGACCGTGATAATGACCATGGGAATGAGATGTGGGGCTACCTGCATCGCGCTGCTCTATTGTTTCACCGGCACAATAGCGCGCATTTTAACAAATTGTTAGGCCTATAACAGTGTGGCCAGCATCGGCTTTGTTGGTTAACAATAGCCCAACAGATTCGCATGAGGAGAACATCGTGGCAGGTAGCGTAAATAAAGTAATCATACTGGGCAATCTCGGGGCAGACCCCGAGGTTCGCACTTTTACCAATGGCGGCAAGGTCTGCAACCTGCGGATTGCCACCACCGAGCGCTGGCGCGATAAAAACACCGGTGAAAACCGCGAGAAAACCGAGTGGCACTCAGTGGCGATTTTTTCGGAAGGGCTGGTGCGGGTTGCCGAGCAATATTTGCGTAAAGGCTCAAGCGTTTACATCGAGGGCAAGTTGCAAACCCGCAAATGGCAGGATCAATCCGGCAATGACCGCTATTCAACCGAAATCGTGCTGCAAGGATTTGACAGCAAACTGGTGATGCTTGGCGGCCGCGGCGAAGGCGGTGGCAGCGGTGGCGACTATGGCGGCGGCCAAGGTGGCGGCGGTGGATATGGCGGCGGCAACCAGGGCGGCCCGCAAGGTGGCCCACCTGCCGCTGGCGGGCTGGATGACGAAATCCCGTTCTAAACCGGTAATCCTATTTTTCGCGAGGCCAGCAATATGCTGGTCTCGCTGTTTTGCACCCCGTCAAACCGCCGGATAAGCGCCAAAACGCGATCAAGCTCTATCAGGGTTTCGGTGCCTATCTCTACTACCAGATCCCACTTGCCATTGGTTGTATGCACGGCTTCCACTTCGGTCAGCCCTTGCAGGCGCGCCACAATCCGCTCGGTGCCGCGCCCCTCGATGCCCAACATCATCAGCGCCCGCACCGGTTGTCCGGCCATATCTGCCTTGGTGACCACGCTATAGCCGATGATATCGCCCCGCGCCTCCAGCTTTTCCAGGCGGGTGCGAATGGTGGCACGGGTCACCCCCACCCGCCCGGCTAATGTGGAAAGCGAGGCACGGGCATTATGGCGCAGTGCCGCTACCAACCGGTTGTCGATATCATCCATTTTGGCAGTCTCCTTATCCGTTTTGGCCATTTACCAATGTTTTTGATCATTATTTTCCCTATTGTCTATCCACAAACTACCCCAATGTGCAAAAAAACATAGGGGAACCCATGCAAAACCAGCATTTCACGCTGATCGGCGCGCCGGTCGATAGCGGCATGAAGCAACCCGGCTGCCTGATGGGGCCGGATGCCTACCGCGTGGCGCGCCTGCCGCAAATCCTGCAAGCGCTTGGCCACGAGGTGTTGGATATCGGCAATGTCGCGCCCCGTGCGCAGCCGCCGATGGATCACCCAAACCCGGCCGTGCACCACCTTGCCGAAACCATAGGCTGGACAGAAAGCCTGGCCGAAGCCGCACAAGCCGCCCTGCCCCACAGCTTTCCGATTTTTCTTGGCGGTGATCACAGCCTCTCGCTCGGCACCATTTTAGGCGTTGCCCGCCATAACGACCCGCGCCCGCTTTTTGTGCTCTGGCTTGATGCCCACCCCGATTTTCATACGCCCGATACCACCGCATCCGGCAACCTTCACGGCACCCCGCTGGCTTATCTGACCGGCCAGCCGGGGTTTGATGCCTTTCCCGCCCACACCCCGCTCGACCCCGCCCATATTTTCGTGCTCGGGGCCCGCTCGATCGACCCCGCCGAGCAGGCAGCGATTACGGCCGCCGGTGTGAATGTTGCCGATATGCGCGCGATTGACGAACACGGTATCGCACCCTTGCTGCGGGAATTTCTGGCGCAGGTGAAGGCCGCCAATGGCCGCCTGCATGTCAGCCTTGATGTTGATTTTCTGGAGCCCGAAATTGCCCCGGCTGTCGGCACCACGGTGCCGGGTGGTGCCACCTTCCGCGAAGCCCATCTGGCGATGGAACTGCTGCATGACAGCGGCGTGGTGGCTTCGCTTGATCTGGTCGAGCTTAACCCGTTTCTTGATAACAAAGGCCGCACAGCGCGGCTGATGGTCGATCTGACCGCCTCCCTGATGGGGCGGCGGATATTTGACCGCCCAACCCGGAGCTTTTAGATGAAAAACCTCAATATCGTGCCGTTTGTCTCGGTTAATCAAATGATGGGCATTGTGCTCGAGATCGGCGTCGAGCGGTTTTTGACAGAAATGGCCAGCTATATCGAGGAGGATTTCAAACGCTGGGAATTGTTTGACAAAACCCCGCGCGTGGCCGCCCACTCCAGCGATGGGGTGATCGAGCTGATGCCGACATCAGACGGCCAGTCCTATGGCTTCAAATACGTGAATGGCCACCCGAGCAACACCAAATCGGGCCGCCAGACGGTGACCGCCTTTGGTGTGCTGGCCGATGTGGCCACCGGTTATCCGGTATTGCTCTCGGAAATGACCATCCTCACCGCCTTGCGCACCGCCGCCACTTCGGCCATGGCCGCCAAACACCTCGCCCCCGAGGGCGCACAAACCATGGCGATGATCGGCAATGGCGCGCAAAGCGAATTTCAGGCGCTGGCCTTCAAGGCGATTTGCGGTATCAAAAAACTGCGGCTCTATGATATAGCCCCCGAAGCCACCGAAAAATGCGCCGCCAATCTGGCGGGTTTCGGGTTCGAGATTATCAAATGCACATCGGCGCAGGCGGCGGTTGAGGGGGCGGATATCATCACCACCGTTACCGCCGACAAGCAATACGCCACCATTTTGACCGATAACATGGTCGGCGCCGGGGTGCATATCAATGCCATCGGCGGTGATTGCCCGGGCAAAACCGAGCTGCACCGCGATATTTTGTTACGCGCCGATATATTTGTCGAGTTCCCCGAGCAAACCCGCATCGAGGGCGAGATCCAGCAACTCGCGCCGGATCATCCGGTCATCGAACTTTGGCAAGTGATCACCGGCAAGGCCAAAGGCCGCAAGCACCCGCGCCAAATCACCCTGTTTGACAGTGTTGGTTTTGCGATCGAGGATTTTTCGGCGCTGCGTTACATCCGCGACCATCTCAAGGAAGGTAACCATACCAAGCTTGATATGCTGGCTGACCCCGACACCCCGAAAGACCTGTTCGGCATGTTGCTGCGCGCCAAAGCCTAGCGCGGGCGGTTAGGCGGGATGGTGCAGCAATTTGCGATAGAGGTGCCATGTGGCATGCCCAAACACCGGCAACGCCACCAAAAGCCCGAGCAAGGCAGGCACCATGGCCAAAAGCGACAGTGCCCCGATCATCACCGCCCAAACCATCAAAACCCTGAAATTTTCGATCACGCATTGAATGCTGGTTAAAATTGCGGTCACAAAATCCACTTCCTTATCAAGCAGATAGGGCAGGCTCACCAATGTTATTGAAAACAAGGCAAAGGCAAAAGCCGCCCCAACCACACATTGGGCCAACAGCATGATAATACCATCGGCGGTCAAAAACAGCTCAAACGACGTAGTGATATTGGTGAGCGCGGACAACCCCATCGTAATGGCAAAAATGGCATGGCTGATCAGCATATAAAGCAAAAACCACATCACAATAATGGCCCCTACCCAGGGTATCTGGCGCTTGCGCTCGGCCATCGCGCTGCCCAGCACCTTGCCCCATCTGATCTCCTTTTTGGCCTCTATAAGCTGGCTGGTGGCATAAAGCCCCACCGCCGCGAAGGGCGCAATAAGCGGAAAGCCAACGGTGAGCGGCATCGCCCACCAAATTTCGCCCGATAGCACCAATACCGAAAAAATGACATATCCGCCAATGACATAAAAAACCGAAAAGAAAATGCCAATCAGCGGCGCGCGCTTATAGTCGCCCCAGCCCCTTTTCAGGCAATTCACAAGGTCGGCCACACTGATCTGGTTGATATCCGGCTTGGCGCTGGCAGCGGTTTCCTGAGCAATGTCCACGTCGATCTCCCTTTTTCTATAATTTTAGGGGTTTTCTTGCGTGGGTCTAGAAAAAAATGTGAAATCGGTGCGTTAGCTGTCGGCCTGCGCCTCGGCGCGGCTTTTTCCGGTCACCTCCAGCGCCAGCGCTGCGGCCATAAACTTGTCGAGATCACCGTCGAGCACCCCTTGGCTGTCGGATGTTTCGACATTGGTGCGCAGGTCTTTCACCATTTGGTAGGGCTGCAAAACATAAGAGCGGATCTGGTTTCCCCAGCCGGCGTCGCCTTTATTGTCATGGGCATCCTGAATGCTGGCGGTGCGTTTGCGCATTTCAATTTCGTAAAGCCGCGATTTTAGCGCCGCCATACAGGTGGCGCGGTTTTGGTGCTGTGATTTGGCCGAGGCCGTTACCACAATATTGGTCGGCAAGTGGGTCATCCGCACCGCCGAGTCGGTTTTGTTGACGTGCTGCCCGCCAGCGCCCGACGAGCGGTAGGTATCCACCCGCAAATCGGACGGGTTGATTTCAATCTCGATGGTGTCATCAATCACCGGATAAACCCAAACCGAGCTAAACGATGTGTGCCGCCGTGCCGCACTATCAAAGGGTGAAATCCTTACCAAACGATGAACGCCACTCTCACTTTTTAACCAACCGTAAGCGTTTTGCCCCTTGATCTGGTAGGTGACAGACTTGATTCCAGCCTCGTCGCCGCCGTTATACGATGTGGTTTCAACCTTATAACCATGCTTTTCAGCCCATCGCGTATACATGCGCGCCAGCATCGAGGCCCAGTCACAGCTTTCGGTGCCGCCCGCGCCCGCGTTAATCTCTACGAAGCAATCATTACCATCCACTTCGCCATCCAGCAGCGCTTCCAGCTCCTTTTTGGCAGCATCTTCCACCTGTGCCGCAATGGCTGATTCGGCTTCTGCCACCACTTCGGCATCTTCTTCCAGTTCACCAAGCTCTATCAGGTCGATATTATCCTGCAGCTCGGTGGAAAGGGTTTTGTAATTCGCAAGCGCATCGGCCAGCATTTGCCGCTCGCGCATCAGTTTTTGCGCCTTGGCAGGGTCGTTCCACAGATCGGGGTTTTCCGACATGGCGTTAAACTCTTCCATCCGGTGTTCGGCGGTTTCCAGATTGAGCCGCTGCGCCAACAGGTCGATTGTTTTGCGAATCTGGGCGACTTGGTTCTCGGTTTCTGCGCGCATTATGCTGCTCTTTTCAGGTTAGTATTCATCACCGGCGGAAAGCCCGCCAAAGGTGGATTTTGGCGGCAATATAACCTGCTGGCCGTTAACCTCAACCGTTTGGCTGTCAGCCTCGCCGCGGCCAAAGAACAATAGATCGCGGCCCATGGTAAAGCCGCCATCCACAAACTCGCCATAAGCGCCGTAGGCAGGCTCTTCGCCAGCGCGGAAAAGCTCGCTCACCACATTGTCGCCAGTGGCGTCATCGGGCAGGCGCTCGCCGGTAAAGCGGTCTATTTTTACAAAAACGGTGCCGCCCGGCTGCGGGTATTCAAAGCTGCCATGCCGGGGCAAAAAGGCTTCCATGAACTCCACAAAAACCGGCCCGCACATCGAGCCGCCAAAAGCCCCGCGCCCCATCGGTGTGGGCTGGTCATAGCCAATATAGCACCCCGCGGCGATTTGCGGGGTAAAGCCGATAAACCACGCATCCTTGGCGCTGTTGGTGGTGCCGGTTTTGCCCGAAATAGGCAGGCCAAGCCGACCAACGGTAGAGGCCGCGGTGCCGCGCGCCACCACGCCGCGCATCATGCTGGCCAGCTGATAGGCGGTAACCGGGTCCATGATCTGGGGCGCATAATTCTGCACCCACGGTTCCATATCTGTCACCAGTTCGGGGCCGCTGCAATCAACACAGGTGCGCGGATCGTGCCGGAAAATGGTATTGCCGTTGCGGTCCTGCACGCGGTCTATCAATGTTGGCTCTACCCGTTTGCCGCCATTGGCAAATTCGGAATAGGCGCTTACCATTTTGTAAAGTGTGGTTTCCCCCGCCCCGAGCGCAAAGGACAATTGCTCGGGCATATTGTCATAAATGCCAAAACGCTCGGCATAGGCGGCAATCACATCCATGCCCACATCCTGGGCCACCCGCACCGTCATCAGGTTGCGCGAATTCACAATGCCGGTGCGCAAAGGCGCCGGGCCATAAAAGCGGTTGCTGGAGTTTTGCGGCCGCCAAACGCCTTCACCCGTGTCTACCTCTATCGGGGCATCCACCACAATCGAGGCCGGGGTATAGCCGTTATCCAGCGCTGCCGCATAAACGAAGGGCTTAAAAGCCGAGCCTGGCTGCCGGTTGGCCTGCGTGGCGCGGTTAAAGCTGCTTTCCTGATAGGAAAAGCCGCCCTGCATTGCCAAAACCCGCCCTGTTTGCGGGTCCATCGCCACAAAGGCGCCCTGCACGCCCGGCACTTGCCGGAGCGACCAATAATCAAAGCTGCCATCCTCTTTCAGCATTTCCTTGACAAATACCACATCTCCCAGCGCCCAGATATCGGAAGCCACCCGCGGGCGGGCGCCTGTGGTGCCGTCTTCCAACCGTGGCCGCGCCCATCTGGCCTCGCTCACGGTTAAAAAATAGCCGTCTTCGCTATCCTCGACACCGTCAACGCCGATCCTCACCGAATTTTCGCCAACTTCTCGGACCACGGCAAGCTTCCACTCGGGAATATCGCGCGGCAGGTTGCGCTCGCTCAGCGCATCTTGCCAATCTGTCAGCTCTTCCGCCGGAATATTGCTCACCGGCCCCCAATAAACCTCCAGCTTGCGGTCATATTCTTCCAGCCGGTCGCGCAGGGCTTTGGTGGCAACAGCCTGCAGCTCGGGGTCTACGGTGGCCCGAATGGCCAGACCGCCGCCAAAAAGCTGTTCCGCCCCGAGCCGATCAGATAATTCCCGGCGAATCTGGTCGGTAAAATAGCTGCGCGGCGGCAATTGCTCGCGCCCCGACACGAAATCACCCGATTGCACGGTGCGCAACGGGTCTGCCTTTGCCTCGGTCAGTTCGGCCTCGCTTATATAGCCATTCTGGAACATTTCATCCAGCACATAGTTGCGCCGCTCGATGGCGCGGTCACGGTTGCGCACCGGGTGGTAATCATTCGGGTCTTTCAGGTGGATCGACAAAAACGCGGCTTCGGCCAGCGAGAGCTCTTCAAGGCTTTTGCCAAAGTAGTTCGAGGCGGCGGCGGTTACACCGTAAGAGTTGGCCCCCAAAAACACATCATTCATATAGAGCGCCAGAATATCATCCTTGCTCAACACCTTCTCCACCCGCGAGGCCAGAATGATCTCCTTGATCTTGCGGTCGATCTCGCGCGACCCGTCGAGCAGGAAGTTTTTCATCACCTGCTGGGTAATGGTCGAGGCGCCGCGCACCGATTGACCGCGGGTGCGGATGGCTGTCCATAACGCGGCGGCCATGCCGCGGGCATCATAGCCGCCATGCTCGTAAAAGTTCTTATCTTCGGCGCTGATAAACGCAAACTTTACAATTTCCGGAATTTCATCGGTCGGGGTAAATATGCGGCGCTCGCGCACATATTCATCAAGCACAAACCCGTCAGCCGAATAAACCCGCGAAAGCACCGCGGGCGAATAATTGCGCAATTGTTCAAGATCGGGCAAATCGCGCGAATACATCCAGATAACGCCCATCAGGCCGAGGCCAGACATCACCAACCCGAGCGAAAGCCAAGTAAAAATAAACCCGAAAAACCGTATTATCGCCAGTATCAAAAATCATCTCCCAAAGAGTTCTGCCTCGGTATAGGCGTTTGCGCTCCAATGGTCAAAACAACAACGCGGCTAGTTTCGCAATAATCCGCGCATCCGGTCTTCGGTTTGCAGCCAGATGCCGAGTGCGTCGCGCAAACGCGCGCTTGTGGCCAGCTGCCATTCGGGGTTTTGCAGGTTTTCGAGGTCGTCTTTATCCGATAAAAAGCCGAGTTCCACCAAAATAGACGGGATATCAGGCGCGCGCAGCACCCTGAACCCCGCGGCCATGCGCCGCGCCTTAATGTCTTCTCCGTTTTGGAACCACAGCGTTTCGGCCACCACATCGGCAAAGCGGCGTGATAGCGCGTCGGTTTGCCGATAGGCCATTTGCAACAAAACCCCGGTCAACTGGTCATCCTCGCCCACGCCCGAGATTCCGGCCACCAAATCGGCGCGGTTTTCAAGGGTGGCAATGGTCACCGCCTCCTGGTCATCTCCCGCCTCAGAAAGGTTAAAAACCGTGATACCTCGGGCTTTGCCAAGGGTTACCGCATCTGCGTGCAGCGAAATAAAGGCAGCCGCCCCGGCCCGCCGCGCCACTTCAACCCTTTCACCAAGCGAGACAAACACATCGGTTTCGCGCGTTAAAACCACCCGAAACCGGTTGCTTTGCAGCAGGGTATCGCGCAGCGTTTGCGCAAATTGCAACGCAATATCCTTTTCCAGGGTATCGCCATTCTCGGCCCCGTTATCACTCCCGCCATGCCCGGGATCAAGCGCGATCAGCGGCAATCCGGCCTCGCCCGCAATCAGTGGTGCCCCGGTGGCGGCCTGCCAAACGGATTCTTCCGGGGGAGCTGAGCGCGCTGAAAATTCAGCCGCGCTGGCATGGGCAAGCCGCACCACAATTGCCGGGTCTTGGCCGGCAAGGCCGACCGCTAAGGCGGTTTGCACAACCATCGGCACCGCCAGATCAAGCACAATGCGGGCTTTCTTGAGCTCGAACAGGCCGAATCGCATGGCGTCAACCTCGGGCACATTGGCCACCAGTTCAGAGCTAAGCCCGCTCATGCCGGTTTCGCCCAGATCGATAAGCAAGCGGCGCGGCTTATCTAGCGTCATCACCCTGAATGGCACGGCTTCTGACAGCCCGATAGTGAGGGTAATGCCGCCCGGGTCTCGGGTGACAGAGGTGCCGCGCGCCAGAATTTCGGCACCTGCAACCGGCAGTGCAGCCACCAATCCCAAAAGCAGCACACTTAAAAGGCGTAAATGCATCAGTCGGCTTGTCATTAAATTGTAACATCTCCGGGGCAAAACAGGCAGATTTAGATTGTGTTCCAACCTAGAACAGGTTTATGGTCAAAAAACGGCAATATTGATTGCCGCATGAAGAGTTTCGCCATTTGCCAATCGCTGCGGGAAGCACCGCAGCTGCGCCAAAATGGCCCGGTGCAGTGCACCACATTCGGATTCCCCGATACCCAATATTCGGGGCGTATAAATTTTGGCCGGCCTTGCGCCGCGCTGGAGAATAAACCGCGATGAAGCGTGTGACAAGGACGAGAAACCAAAATGGGCAGCGCGGTGCGCGGCCCCTTTCTTATGTCCGGTTCCGCCTATTTGCCCAAACATTACAAGCCTTTACAGGGGGTTCTGCACGTAATGCAGCGCCGCCCGGGGCTTTTAGCGAGAAAAAATGTCTAAAAAAATGCTTATTGATGCCACCCACGCGGAAGAAACCCGCGTGGTTGTGGTTGACGGAACCCGGGTTGACGAATTTGATTTCGAGGCCCTCAACAAACGCCAGCTAGCTGGCAATATCTATCTGGCAAAAGTTACACGGGTCGAGCCTTCGCTTCAGGCCGCTTTCGTCGATTATGGCGGGAATCGGCACGGGTTTTTGGCTTTTTCCGAGATTCACCCCGACTATTACCAAATTCCGCAGGAAGACCGCGAGGCCCTGCTGAAAGAAGAAGCCGATTTCGCCAAAGAGGAGGCCCGGCAAGAAGAGCAGGAGCAGGAAAAGCCCAAGCCGCGCTCGCGCCGCCGCCGCCGCAAAGCCGAGCCTGCCACCGACGGCGTGGCCAGCGCCGAAGATGCGGTGGTTGTATCCGGAGACTCCGAAGAATCGGAACCCCCCGCCGCCGAGCCGGAGGCGAATTTGCCCGACGAGGTATCACCCGATGACGCGCCCGCAACCGAAGATGCGCTTTCTCTGCTGGTCGATACCCCCGAATCATCGCTGAACGGCCCCGAAGACGCCGAAGTGGTGGCTGATTCCGACGAGGCCGAAATTTCCGAAGTTCGCGCGCCCCGGACGCGTAAACCGCGGATGCGGCGCTACAAAATTCAGGAAGTGATCAAGGTTCGGCAAATCCTGCTCATTCAGGTGGTCAAGGAAGAGCGCGGCAACAAGGGTGCGGCGGTTTCCACCTATCTTTCTCTCGCCGGGCGCTATTGCGTGCTCATGCCCAACACCGCGCGCGGTGGCGGTATTTCCCGCAAGATCTCCAACGTGGCAGACCGTAAAAAGCTCAAGGAAATTTCCACCTCGATGCCGGTGCCCGAAGGCGCGGGCCTGATTATCCGCACCGCCGGCGCCCAGCGCACCAAAGCCGAGATCAAGCGTGATTATGAATATTTGCGCCGCCAGTGGGAAAATATCCGCACCCTGACCCTTAAATCCATCGCCCCGGCCCCGATTTATGAAGAAGGCAGCCTGATCAAGCGCACGATCCGTGATCTTTATAACAAAGAGATCGACGAGGTGATCGTAGATGGCGAACGCGGCTACCGCGAGGCCAAGGACTACATGAAAATGCTCATGCCGTCGCACGCCAAAAACGTGAAGCGCTATACCGATGCGCTGCCGCTATTCTCGCGGTTTCAGGTCGAAGGCTACCTATCGGCTATGTTCAACCCGACGGTTCAGCTCAAATCTGGCGGCTATATCGTGATCGGCATCACCGAAGCGCTGGTCGCGATTGATGTAAACTCGGGCCGTGCCACCAAAGAAAAATCCATCGAGGATACAGCAACCAAAACCAACCTTGAGGCCGCCTCTGAGGTGGCACGGCAATTGCGCTTGCGTGATCTTGCCGGGCTGATCGTGATCGACTTTATCGACATGGAAGACCGCCGCAACAATATCGCCGTTGAAAAGCGCATGAAAGACGCGCTGAAAAACGACCGCGCCCGCATTCAGGTCGGGCGGATTTCCAGCTTTGGCCTGATGGAAATGTCGCGCCAGCGGTTGCGCCCCGGCATGCTGGAAGCCTCGACCCAGCCCTGCCCGCATTGCCACGGCACCGGCATAACCCGCTCGAATGACAGCATGAGCCTTGCCATTTTGCGCGAGCTTGAGGAAGAAGGTGTCAAAAACCGCAGCAAAGAGGTGCTGGTAAGCGCCCCTGTCAATGTGGCCAATTACCTGCTCAATGCCAAGCGCGAGCATGTGGCAATGATCGAAAGCCGCTTTGGCCTTTCAGTGCGGGTAGAATCAGACCCGACACTGATTTCGCCCGAATACCGGGTTGAGCGTTTCAAAACCGCTACCCGGATCGTGCCGATACCTGATGCGCTGCCAACCATCGACATGACCGACATGCCCGATTTCGAGGATGAACCGGTAGCGGAGGCCGTGGCTGAAGCGCCACAATCGCCGGAAAGCAATGGCGATCAGCCCAAAAAGCGCCGCCGCCGCCGCCGCAAGCCAAATCGCGGCGCGCCGGATGAAAACAACGGCTCGGCTGAACCGGCCAATGGCGAACCCGAACCCGCAGCCCGGCCCGCCGATGAAGACAGCGCGCCAAAACGCGCGCGCTCGCGCACCCGCAAGCGGCCGCAAAAACAGGGTGATAGCGCTGATACGCCAGTAGCGGAGGGGCAGCCCGAAGCAAGCACGGAACCCCAAGCAACCACCCCGCCCGATGCGCCCGAAAAACCAAAGCGCCGCCGCGCCCGCGCCAAAGCCCCGGCGGCCGAAACCGCCCCCGAAGCAGCGGCGGTTTCCGCCCCCACGCCTAGCGAAGCGGTCCCCGCGCCCGAAGCGCCGGCTTTGGCCGCACAGCCGGCCCGGCGCCAGCGGGTAACCGCCAAAGCGCCCTCTGAAGAGGGTGAGATCGCCCTCGCCCCGGCACCGGCAGAGCCACCAATGGTGGCC
>Ga0316205_10001296_pt1 | contig 33298 bp, 32 predicted proteins | sample 3monthpyrite_MG_FD_204941 | JGI IMG/M metagenome (GOLD analysis project Ga0316205, IMG submission 204941) | Microbial mat bacterial communities from mineral coupon in-situ incubated in ocean water Damariscotta River, Maine, United States -... | ecosystem: Environmental > Aquatic > Marine >...
CTTGATACGTTAATGTTGCAGCGAAAGCGCTAGTTTTTTGTCGATCAAAGCCAGGCTGATCTGACAATGTTTCGCGAGTGTTATCCAATGAGAAAGCATCATAACCATTATCAAAATTAAAATAAAAAGCGGATAAATCGACCATTAAATCATTACTTGCTTGTATAGACAACTTTCCTCTAAGACTTGTTTCATCACGGTTGTTCGTGTCAGGTTTTTTTAAGTAGGTATTTTCAATAAAACCATCGCTTTGGTATTTATTTGCCGCTAAGCGATAATTTATTGTATCGGTTGCTGGGCCAGAAAGTGCTAAACCGAGTCCGACACTATTGTAATTTCCTGCATCTAGTCTGATGGCGCCTTCAAAGTCATCAGTAGGCGCTTTGGTGATAATATTTATCATACCAGCAAGTGCATTGGCGCCAAAAAGGGTGCCTTGTGGGCCACGAAAAATTTCAGTTTGCTCAACATCAAAAAGACTAGCAATACTACCAATACCAGTAAAATCAACGCCATCAATAATCATACCTACGGATGGATTAATAGGCTCTTTAAACTGGCTGCGTTCACCAATACCACGAATTTGATAATAACGCGCACGTTGAGAGCCACTGGCAAAATTAACGTTGGGGCTAACGGCTATTAATTCTTCAAGGTGTTGTGCGTTACGTTGTTTTATTTCAATATCCGTTAATACAGATAAAGCGCTGGCAGTTTTTAATAAGTTTTGCTGGCGAAAATCGCTGGTAACGGTAATTATTTCAGTTGCGTTATTGTCTTGCTCTGTATTGGCAATAGCTGTTGAGGGTATAAACATTGCCGAACTGATGGCAAGTGATAAAGTAGTTTTTGTAAAGTTCATAAAGATCGCTATGTATTAATGTAATGATACAAAGGGATCCGGCACTGGGAGGTTATCTTGTAAGACTGTGATGTGATCACTAACCATTCCTACGCCGGTTATATTAGTCATTCAATTAGTGACTAATTCCCGTCCAGGTTCAAAGGGTTTGTTGATAACATCAACATCTCAGCAATTGCTTATGTTTTAAAACATAAAATTGCACTCCTTGGTTCGCGGCAGATTCTAGCAGCTTTTATACTTCAAGTGTGAATCATTTATAGTTTTATTATGTCTAATTTTTCCTATACCAGCTGTATAAATTTTGAACGCTGTACTAAACTGAATAAGCTTGATGAACGCGTTATTCCTTTTATATTGCGCTTGAATTTGTATTTAAAAGTAAATGTAAAAGTAATCAAGTTAATTAAATACCAATTGTTGTCCAAACTTAGTTATACCAAATACGGTATTAACCAAGTTTGGTATTTGTTTTAATACCGAGGATTTCTTTATGTATAAATTTCATACCCTATTCGTATCTCTATTATTCTTATTGTTAACTTCCTGCGGGGGCTCTAGTAGTGACTCGACAACACAAGTTGTTGAACCACCACCGCTTGCACCTCCAACGGCCACTACCACCGATACCACAGGTGTGATTACAGGATTTGGCAGCGTGTTCGTTAATGGCGTTGAATATGAAACTGACGCTGCTGCGGTGTCAACCGATGATAATGACGCGGCAAGTGAGTCTGACTTACAAGTTGGCATGGTTATCACTTTATCTGGTGAAGTCAATGATGATGGAACGACTGGCAGCGCGACAAAAATTCATTATGAAGAGCAAGTAAAAGGTCCTCTAGAAAGTATCGACTTAGCAGCAAGCACTATGGTGGTTTTTGGCCAAAATATAATTTTTGATGAACTGACTAACTTAGATAATTTAATACTAGAGACCTTAAACCTAGGTGACTTTTTAGAAATTAGTGGTTTTTTTGATGACGAAGGTAATTTATACGCGAGTCGAATAGAAAAAGAAGATAATGTTGAAACCTTGAAAGTACAAGGTACCGTCAGTTTGTTAGATACTGATGCACAAACCTTTCAACTGGCTGATCTTATTATTGATTATAGTAGTGCTGTCTTTGATGACTTTACAGCAGATGATTTAGCAAATGACCTAGCGGTTAGAGTGAAGGGTGATACCAGTGCTTTAATAGATGGCACTTTCACCATTAATAAAATTCAGCTCGCTAAAACAGAAGCCGAACATCAAAGTGGTGATGCTCGCCATATTGAAGGCATTATTAGCGCGTTTGAGTCCAGTGAAAATTTTGTTGTTAATGGCGTTAATATTATAACCAATGCTGATACCAATTATGAGCATGGTACGGTCGACTCTTTAGCTTTGCATGTTAGAGTGAAAATTAAAGGGGTTTTCGATGCTAATGACAATTTGCTTGCACAAGAAGTGCGTATTCATCAGCGTAGCCAATTAAAAATTGCTGGTTTAGTACAGGCTATTGATCTTGAGCAAAATACCGTCACTGTGTTAGATGTTGTCTTTCAAGTTAATGAGCAAACAAAGATGAAAGATAAGTCTGATGATGGTGTTCGCTTTTTTGATTTAGCTGATTTAATGGTTGATGACTATGTTGAAGTTAAAGGTTTTATTGGTGATGATGCACTTAATATTGCCACCAAATTAGAACGTGAAAACACGAATGCTGATAGTGAAACTGAGCTAAAAGGCAAAGTCAGTAATATTGTCGATTTTACTTTTGAAGTGCTCGATATCACAGTAAACACCAATGAAAACACCATTTTTGAAGGCGTGCATGGAGATAATGTTAATCAAGCACAGTTTTTTGAGCAATTAAATGATGGCACCTTGGTTGAAGTAAAAGGGCAGTCAGTTGAAGGTGTTTTTACTGCGACAAAAGTTGAAATCAAAGAAAGGGATGATGACGATGATGGTGCTAACCGCACTGAACTTCGCGGCATTATTGAAGAAATTACCGACAATGGCTTAGTTATTTCAGGGCATACCGTCAATGTCAGTAGCGATACCGAGTTTGAAATTGATGATGAAAATGTAAGTGCCGAGCAGTTTTGGTTATTGGCGAAAGTTGGCGATCAAGCAAAAGTTAAAGGTATTGTTGATGGAGCAGGCGTTATAACTGCCAAATCAATAGAGTTAGAAATAGCGCATGAAGATAAAGTGGCTAAAGTTGAAATTACTGGCGAAGGCACTTTGATTGAAGGTGTGTTGACGGTTTTAAATCATCAAGTTGAATTCGATGATAGCGTTTCATTTAAAAACCTTGAAGGTAGCCTTAGCTTTGAGGAGTTTCTTGAACAAGCGCCGACTTGGGCGTTTTTTCACGTAACTGGAATATTACGAGAAAATGTTGTTTTTGCCAGTAAAATTAAGCAAAAAGAGCAAAATGATGATAGCAATAATATTGAGCTTACGGCCTTTGTTGAAGCTGTACTTGATGATGCTATCACCATTGCTGGTCATAAAGCGGTATTTACTGAGGCTACCCGATTTTTCTTACGGGATGAAAGTATTAGTAAAGAAGATTTTTTTGCTCGAGTAGACAGCAATAATCGTGTTGAATTAGAAGGTTTACTCAGTACCGAGGAACAAAGTGATGGTACTAGTGCAGAAATTATTATTAGCGCTTCGGTTTCGTTAAAAAGTAATAATTAAGGCGGTATGCATTCTTGTTATGAAATAATCACTATTAGTTATCGTAAGTTAGCTAATACCTTAGTCTAATTACTTTAACTAGCGGTGGTTATTTATTTGAAAAAGTTGTACTTTACCTATCAATAGAAAGCTAGTCGGTAGAGACATTTTATGTTCCCAAATTGGCAATTAGTTAGCATTAGCCTGTTATACATTGGTTTGTTATTTTTAATTGCTTTTTTAGGGGATAAATATCGCCACCAATTAGCAAAAAAAGGTCAAGGCATTATTTATGCCTTAACACTTGGGGTTTACTGTACTTCGTGGAGTTTCCTTGGCACCACAGGGCAAGCGGCCACTAATTTCTTATCACATATTCCTATATACCTTGGCCCTATCATCCTTTTTGTTTTTGCTTGGCCGTTTATCCAACGCATTATTCGCGTGAGTTTAAAGTTAAACTTAACCTCTATTGCTGATTTATTGGCAGCGCGTTTTGGTAAATCTCATAACCTCGCTATTATGGTGACACTGGTCGCCTTTGTTGGCACTATGCCTTATATTGCCCTACAGCTTAAAGCGATGGTTTATACATTCCAACAACTGCAAATAGATCAAAGTCTTAGTAGTTGGCATATTGGTTTGGTGGTTAGTTTGGTGCTGGCAGGCTTTACGGTTTTATTTGGCATACGCAATATTGATGTCACTGAGCGCCACCCTGGTGTTATGTTAGCGATTGCCTTTGAATCTCTCATTAAAATTTTTGCTTTTTTAGCTGTCAGCTTATTTGTCTGCTTTTCGCTATTTGATTCACCCCTTGATATTTGGCAACAATCAGGCGCTAGTTTAAAGCTAGAGCAGCAAATGAATGTCGATAATATCAGCTCGATGTTGGCAATGTTGGTTATTGTTATGGCAGCTTTTTTATCTTTACCAAGGCAATTTCAGGTAATGGTAGTTGAGTTAAAAGATCAAAAAGATACTTGGCTTGGTCGGCGGGTATTTCCGCTTTATATTTTAGTTTTTGCCTTTTTTGCCGCGCCACTAGGTTTGGCCGGACAATTGTTATTAGGTGATACTGTACCTTCTGATGCTTATGTGCTGTTTTTACCGGGCGTGGGCGGGCAAACGTGGTTGACCTTGTTTACCTTTTTGGGCGCTGTATCAGCGGCAAGTTCTATGGTGATTATTTCCGCTATTGCTTTAAGCACTATGCTCAGTAATGAAATTGTTTTTCCTCTGCTTTATCGGCAACAAAAAGTGGCACAAACTAATTATGATAACTTTAGAAAACGCTTATTAAATATTCGTAAGTTATTAACATTGTTTGTAATAATATCTGGTTATGGCGTTTTCATTATGGCTTCGCCTGATACCTTATCGTCATTAGGTGAAGTTGCTTTTGGTGCTTTTGCTCAGTTAACACCGGCGTTAGTAGTGGCTTTTTATTGGCGACGTGCCAGTTTAATGGGCGTATATGCAGGTATTTTGGTCGGTTTTATTTTGTGGTTAAGTTTAAATTTTTTACCACAGTTTGGCTTGTATGCATCGCCTTTTGCCGAAGGTTTATTACCTGCAAAAACAACTGCAACATTGTTCAGTTTAGCTGCCAATATCATTGTTATGTGGGCGTTGTCGCAAATCAGCCGTCAAAGCGTGCAAGAGCGGGTGCAAGCATCATTGTTTTTAGAATGGCAATCACCCGCTTTGTTAAAAGTTGAAAAGAAACGTCAGCTAGATGTTAGTGAATTAGAATTGCTTGCCTCACGTTTTGTCGGTGAAGCTAAAGCTAAATCGAGCTTTAGCCTGTTTTTATCGTCAAATGATAAAAAAGCACTGGGTAATGCTACTTACAACCAGTTGTTGCTTCAGCACACAGAAAATACCTTAGCCATGGTGATGGGAGCGTCTTCAGCGCGTTTGGTTTTATCTTCGGCATTGGATGGCCGTGATATTGCACTAGATGAACTTGCAGTATTGGTGGAAGAAGCCTCTAGTCAGCAGCAAGCGTTTTCACAAAACCTACTGCAAAGTGCTATAGAAAATGCCAGTGAAGGTATTTCTATTATTGATAGTGAGTTAAAGCTGGTGGCATGGAATAAAAAGTACCTCGACTTGTTTGATTATCCTACGGAGCTGGTGCAAGTAGGCAGCCCAATTGAAGCGCTTATTCGTCACAATGTTAAACGAGGGTTATGCGGTGCGGGTGATGTGGATAACCAAGTTTTTCGGCGTATTGAATATTTACGCAAGGGTAGCCCACATCGCTCAGAAAGAGAACAAGCCAATGGCCAAACTATTCGTATTGAAGGTAACCCATTACCTGATGGCGGTTTTGTTATGCTGTTTTCAGATATAACAGCCTATCGTCAAGCAGAGCAAGTATTAAAAGAAGCCAACTTAGATTTAGAAACACGAGTTTTTGAACGTACACTAACCTTGGCTAAAACCAACGAAGCGCTGGCTAAAGCCCATGAAAAAGCAGAGCAAGCTCATATTAAAAAAAGTCAATATTTAAAAGCCTGTAGCCACGATTTAATGCAGCCATTAGAGGCTGCGCGTTTGTTTACTTCAGCCTTAAGTGCCCAAAGTGGTTTAAGCACAGATCAACAAAGACAAGTGGATAATATTGATAAATCGTTACGCGCAGCTAATGACTTGCTAGCTGATTTGGCACAAATCGCCCGTATAGAAAGTGGTAATATAAAGCCACACCTAGAAGTGTTCGCGCTAAATGATTTATTTGAAGATTTAAAGCAAGAGTTTACGGCGTTAGCTGTGGAACAAGACATTGAATTTCGTTTAGTGGCAACCAAGGTTTGGGTGAAATCGGATCAACACCTGCTGAGGCGAATTATTCAAAACTTAGTCGGTAATGCTTTCCGCTACGCAAGTCCAGGTAAGGTTTTGCTAGCGGCGCGTGTGATAAATGGACAAGTTGTAATTCAAATTCGTGATAATGGCCCTGGTATACCGTTAGAAAAACAAGTATTGGTTTTTGAGCAATTTACTCAATTAGATACGCCTACAAGTCAATCAGGTCGTGGATTAGGGTTAGGTTTGAATATTACCCAATCGTTAGTAAGCTTAATGGGACATTCATTAAGTTTGCAATCGAGAGAAAAGCATGGTTGTAAATTCTCTATTACTGTTGAACAAGCAAGTCAATTAAAACCAAAACCATCGTTAGTATCGCCAAAGCAAAATATGGGCTTAAGCGGCATTACCGTGTTGTGTGTTGATAATGATCCCGATGTGCTCAGCGGTATGGTAGAGCTTCTTTCTGTTTGGCAATGTAATATTCTTGCCGCTGATTCACGAGCAACTGCTTTAGAGGAGTTCGCTAATCATCAAAGTGATATTGATATTTTATTGGTTGATTACCAGCTAGGTTATCACGAAGGCTTGCCAACGGGCACTCAAGCTGATGGCTTAACATTAATTGCAGATATGCGCAGGGAATGTAATCACTACATTCCGGCCATATTAATAACAGCGACCACGGAAAGTGGTGTGGAAGAACAAGCGGTTAAATCAGATATTGGTTTTATGCGTAAGTTAGTAAAACCAGCTGCACTGAGAGCAATGATGAGCGCTAAATTAGCGCAAAAGCTACAGGTAGATTATGGTGATTAGCAGTTAACGCGCGATTAAAATTCCGCCAACATAATACTCTCGTAGGTGGAAATTTGTTCGCGCTAAATTGGCTAAGTCTTAATTTTATTCAAACCCAAGGTTAGTTAAATCTAGCTCTGCAATAGCTATTACAGCTTGCGTACGATTGCGAACATCTAATTTGCGAAATATAGCGGTTGCGTGGGCTTTGATGGTTGCTTCTGAAACGTGAAGATCGTAAGCGATTTGCTTATTAAGTAAGCCTTGAGCGAACATCATTAAAATTCGGTATTGCTGTTGAGTTAAGCTGGCAACACGATCGGCAATATCACTATTGTTTTGATTTTCTTGCGTGTTTTGAAAGGATGACGGTAGCCAAATTTCACCTGATAAAACTGCCATAATAGCGGCAAAAATATCATCAACAGGGGTTGATTTAGGGACGAAACCCGCTGCACCATAACCCATTGCTTTGCTGATAGTGCTTTGGTCTTCGTGAGCTGAAACCACAACAACAGGGATTTGTGGAAAATGATTGCGCACATGTATCAAGGTGCTAAAACCATGTGCGCCAGGAATATTTAAATCTAATAACAATAAGTCACTGTCACTATGTGCTTGAAGTTGTTGCTCAAGTTCGGCAATCGTTTGTGCTTCAAGCCATTGTGTTTGACCTAATTTGTGCTTTAATGTCCCCAGTAATGCTTGTCTAAATAAGGGGTGATCATCAGCTATTATCATTTTTTCTGGCTGAATCATGGGCGGCTCCTCTTTAAATAGGATTTTTCACTTTATCCAATAAAGTTAGGAGCACCAATTAGACTTTAGTCTAGAAGGTGCTTCGCTAATTATTTCAATTGATATTCGTTATTTCTTCGGTGCTTTTGCCAGTACAGCCACTAGTAACTGCCAATATTGTTCAACAGTGGCAATTTCAATTTTTTCATCAGGCGAATGCGGAAATTTAATGGTTGGTCCAATGGAAACCATATCCCAATGCGGATAAGCGTTTTTAAATAAACCACACTCTAAACCGGCATGAATAACCATGACGTCAGGTACTTTGCCAAATAGCTCTTGGTAAGTGTCACTTACCGTTTGCATTATGGCTGAGTCTGGATTTGGTTTCCAACCCGGGTAGGCACCGCTAAACTCAATACTAGCGCCAGCTAATTCAAATACAGATTGTACTGTGCGTTGAGTTTCTAGGCGGCCATCGTCATGTAAGCTGCGAATAAGCACCAAGGCATTAAGTTTTTTACCTCGGGTATGAATAACACCAAGGTTTAATGAACTTTCGACAATACCTTCAATATCATCGCTCATGCGAATTACGCCATTAGGACAAGCATTTAAAGCGCGTAAAATGTTGTTTTGGGTGCTGCTATCCCAACTTTGTTCAAAGTCTTCAGGGGAAATTAGCAACATATCAATGTCAGTTTCAATGGCGTTTAAATTGGCTTTAATAGTTGATAAATATAAGTCTAAAGCTTCTTTTAATGCCGCAACTTGTTCTTTGGCCACAACAAAGCTGGCATTGGCCTCACGTGGTATGGCATTGCGTAAACTGCCACCATTAAATTCGGTTAAACGAATGCCAAAATTAGTACTCGAATCGAGTAAAAAGCGCACCAGTAATTTGTTAGCATTGGCTCGGCCGGTATGAATGTCAACACCAGAATGACCGCCTTTCAAACCCGAAATAGATAAATTAAAGGCTTGATAATTAGCTGGTACATCTTCAAAGTTTAGGTTAAAGGTTGCTGAGCCATCAATGCCGCCAGCACAGCCCATGTATACTTCGCCTTCTTGCTCTGAATCAGTATTTATTAAAATATCGCCATCAAGCCAACCGGCTTCCAAGCCAAAAGCGCCAGTCATGCCCGCTTCTTCATCTATAGTCACTAATACTTCTAATGGTCCATGGCTTATATCGTCACTGGCTAAAACAGCCAATGCTGAAGCTAAACCAACGCCGTTATCAGCGCCTAAGGTAGTGCCATCAGCGGTTACCCAATCACCATCACTTTCAATCACAATATAAGGGCGAATTGGGTCTGTTAAAAAGTCGTGCTCAGTATCATTGTTTTTCTGTGGCACCATGTCCATATGCGCTTGTAAAATAACACCTTGGCGATCTTCCATGCCTGATGTTGCCGGCTTTTTAATAATTAGGTTACCAACAGTATCTTCTTTAACAGATAACCCCAAATCTTTAGCCCAAGATTGGATCCACAGCGATATTTTTTGTTCATGCTTTGAAGGGCGAGGAATGCTACAAATTTGTTCGAATAACTGCCATAAACCAGCAGGTTTGAGTTGTGATAGAGTGCTCATAGGGTGTCCTTAGGAAGTTAAAAATTTCAAGCTATAAGTAAGAGAGCTTAAAACTTGAAAAGTGCTTATTCTTGTTGTTGATTTTATTTATCAGCCATTAAAAACTGCCATTGTTCATTGAAGTCACTGCTAGGTTTTTTAGCAAAACCAGAACGGACATACTGACTAATTTTTCCCTCAGCAAAGGCAACTAAAATATTAGCAAGGGCTTGTTCATTAATGGTGAAGGTTTTATTTTCACGGAGCTTTCGTTCACGTAGAATTTGTTTGAACTGTGATTCAAGTTTTTCAAAAAACTGATGCACTCTATTATGTAAGCGTTCATGTTCACCCATAAGTGCATCGCCTGATAATATTCGGCACATGCCCGGATTACGCTCAGCAAAAACTAATAATACATGCAATACATGGTGGCAACGTACTAAGGTTTCTTTGTGATCTGTTAAAATTAAGTTGATACGAGAGAAAATAGACTCTTCAATAAAATCAATTAATCCTTCAAACATGCGCGCTTTAGACGGAAAATGTCGATAAAGTGCCGCCTCTGACACGCCAACTTCAGCGGCTAGCTTTGCTGTGGTGATACGTTGACCGGGGCTAGATTGTAACATCAGTGCTAAACATTCTAATATTTGTTGTTTGCGACTGATCTTTTGTGTCGTTTTTTCTGTATTTTCAGGACTATCTTGCATAGTAGGGTGTTCTCTATTATTGATTTTTATCTTTTGTTATTTTAACCGCTTAGCTATGTTTGGCTAGGTAATGCTGATTAATCAACGAAACTAACTGCTGTGCGATAATTTGTTTATTGGCTAAAGGGATGTCAGTTTTATCAATGGCGCTAAATAAGGTTAAGGCATTATCGTCACTATTAAAGCCTTGACCTGATTTTGCCACATCATTGGCGGCAATTAAGTCTAAATTTTTACGCATTAGTTTGCCGCGCGCATAATGTTCGACATTTTGCGTCTCAGCCGCAAAACCGACCATAAATGGCTTGTCGTTTAAACCGGCAACGTCGGCAACAATATCATGGTTTCTAACTAATTTAAGTTGCATAACATCATTAGTCTTTTTGATTTTTTGTGTGGCAATATCAGCAACACGATAATCGGCAACAGCAGCACAAGCAACAAAAATAGTACACTCTGGCGCAAAGGCTAATGCTTGTTGGTGCATTTCGCTTGCGCTGTTTACTGGTATTAATTGACAACCAACGGGGGCATCAAGAGTGACCGGGCCTGATATTAAGGTCACTTTAGCGCCAGCACGTAATGCAGCATGGGCGATGGCATAGCCCATTTTACCTGAGCTATGATTTGAAATATAACGAACAGGGTCAATGGCTTCTCTCGTTGGTCCTGCCGTAATCACCCAATGCTGATTTTGTAAATATTTATCGGCAAAAAAATCACTGCCTAAGCTGACTAATTCATCCACTTCTAGCATTCTGCCTAAGCCAATATCACCACAAGCTTGCTCGCCACTGCCAGGACCCCATAATTGGTAGCCACGCTCGTAAAGTGTTTGGACATTGGTTTGAGTTGCTTGTGCATGCCACATTTGCTGGTTCATTGCGGGGGCAAGTGCAATAGGTGCGTCAGTTGCTAAACAAATGGTGGTGAGTAAATCATTAGCCATACCTGCAGCTACACGCGCAATAATGTCGGCAGTGGCAGGGGCGATAATAATTAAATCAGCCCATTTTGCCAGCTCTATGTGTCCCATTGCTAACTCAGCTTGAGTATCAAGCAAACTATCAGCAACCGCATTGCCCGATACCGCTTGTAAGGTGAGCGGAGTAATAAAGGCCTTGGCACCGTCGGTCATTACAACACGAACATCAGCACCTTGCTCCTTAAGACGACGTACTAATTCAGGGGTTTTATAAGCGGCAATACCACCACTGATACCAAGAACAATTTTTTTGTCCTGAAGAATTTGCATAACCTGCTAATCTTAAACTTATAAATTATGCTAATACGATAGCATTTATTTGCTTTATATGAAAAAAGAGTTGAAAAATAATCACCAACAAAACAGCAAGGAAAGCTACTATGTGTAAACCTAAAAGCTCACAAGAATGTGAATTAAACCAACAAACGCTAAAAAATTGGCCAAGCGCTGAACGTCCCAGAGAAAAATTATTGAGTTTAGGCTCAGCTAGCTTGAGTGATGCTGAACTATTGGCTATTTTTCTAAGAACAGGCGTAAAAGGTTGCAATGTCGTTGATCTTTCGAGAAATTTATTACTAAGTTTTGGCAGTTTAGCTAATGTTTTTAAGGCAAATCAGCAAGAGTTTTGTCAACAACACGGTTTAGGCAGTGCTAAATATGTACAGCTGCAGGCCTGTTTAGAAATGTCAAAACGTTACTTGGCTGAGCAACTTATTCAGCAAGGCTCTGCGTTAACTTCATCACAAGCAACTCGAGATTATTTAACGAGTGAACTTCGCCACGAAACGCGTGAAGTGTTTGCGGTACTTTTTCTTGATAATCAGCATCAAATTTTAAAATTTGAGCGATTATTTTTTGGCACGTTAAATGCCGCTGCGGTTTATCCTCGAATCGTTGTGGAGCAAGCGTTAAAGCATCAGGCAGCGGCAGTTATCTTGGCGCATAACCATCCTTCAGGTGTGGCAGAGGCGAGCATTGCCGATAAACAGATTACCCACAAACTTGAACAGGCCTTGCAACTCATTGAGGTTAGAGTGCTAGATCATATGATTATTGCAGGGCATCAATGTTATTCATTTGCAGAGCACGGTGAAATAGTGGCTTAGTATTAGGCTTTTAAGCAAGTTAAGCCGTATGATTTAGCTTGATAAATAACGTAATGCCAGTTACTTTTAGGGTATTGTAATTTTAGTATAAAAGGATCTTCTTATGACTGATAGTAGTGATGATGGCGTGGAACGCCGTAGTTCTTTTCGTCTTGATATGGAAAAAGAACTAGTAGATATAATTTGGACTGATGAAAACGGTCAGGAAAAAGCCAAAAAAATTGTTTGTTTAGATTTTGCCCGTGGTGGTTTGAAACTCGATTGTGACATTGCTCTGCCATTACAAACCGCAGTTACTGTTTTATTTAAAGCAGCAAGCACAAATCATCAAAAGCTATATGGCAAAGTATTACGTTGTATAAAACAAGATAATGGTTGGTTTGAAATAGCGTTAATACTAAATAAAGATAAGTAAACTAGCACAACAAAATTTTAATAAAATTGGACTATAATTAACTCTTACTTAGTAGTCTTGGGTTAGTTTGACAACAACTAGGTTGTATTTAGGAAGAAAAACATATGATGATATTAGTGGGTGGTGAAAAAGGTGGTAGCGGTAAAAGCTGCTTAGCGCAAAATTTAGCGGTACACTTTGCCCGAAATAAAAATGCCATAGTATTAATGGTTGACTGTGACCCCCAGCGCACTACGTCAGATTGGATACAAGCGCGAAACAGTGATCCGTCGCTTCCCGCCATTAACTGCATTCAGCTTTACGGAAAAATTCGCAATGACTTACTTAGCCTAGGTCAGCATTATGATTACGTTATTGTAGATTGTGGTGGTCAAGATAACCTTGCCTTACGTGCCGCCATGTCGGTTGCCGATCATGTTATTATTCCACTGAGACCTAAACGGCGCGATTTAAAAACAGTACCGCATATGGAAGATATGCTCAGCACCTGTAAAATGGTTAACCCGAAAATGATTGCCTCTTTTGTTATCACTCAATGTCCTTCTTTGCCTAATCAAGCAGGGCGCATTTTAGAGGCAAAAGAAGTCTGTAGTTCGTTTGGCATAAACGTACTTAATGCCGTGACATTTAACCGAAATATTTATGATGATAGTGAAGAGCAAGGTTCGTCGGTGATTGAAATAGACCCTGATGGCAAAGCTGCTGCCGAAATGATAGCTATAGCTGAAGAGCTAATGGCAATGAAACCGGATAATGCCCATGAGTTTAACTGATCTAAAGAAAAGTAAGGACAGACCTCATTCGAAGGAAAATGTAAAAGAGCAATTTACCATTGATGAATTTATTGCTGATGCGGATAACTATGCAAAAGGCTCTCCGCAAATAGTCAGTAGTGAAAATCATGGTAAAATGAACCTTAAACAAGCTATACATGATGCCAAGTTGCTTATTGAACGCAAGAAAGCCGCTGAAGGGCAAGATAAACCTTTTAGGCGCGCAACTTTCACATTGAGTGAAAACACTATTGAGCAACTGCAAAAGTTATCAGAAGGCACAGATTTAGCCAAGTCTCATATTATTCGTATTTTAATTGATGAATTATCGAATAAAGAGCAAGATGATCAAATTAAAAAGTTATTTGAGTCTGATGTCGGCTAAATTCAGCCCTTTTTTCCATTAATTTGTTGATAGATTAAACAGAAAACTCTTAAAAACTCACCTTAATGGTGAGTTTTTATTGCTATATTTAAGAGTAATTTACTGATAAATATAAATTAAAGTGATTTTGTTGGTTTTTTGTGAGCTTTTTGCGCTTAGGGCTAGCATTCATAAATCAGTTTCTCTATAATATGCCACCTTTTTCAGGATCCTGAGGCGACGGTCTTAGGTAAATCCATAGAAGTAATAAGCTCGAGCTGAAATTAATTTTGGAGTGACTCACATGTCTAAAGTTTGCCAAGTAACAGGCAAGAAACCAGTCGTAGGGAACAACCGTTCTCACGCAAGAAACGCGACTCGTCGTCGTTTTTTACCTAACCTTCAATCTCACCGTTTTTGGGTAGAGAGTGAAAATCGTTTCGTTAAATTACGTTTAACTCCGAAAGGAATGCGTATTATCGATAAAAAAGGTATTGATGCAGTATTAACTGATATCCGTGCCCGTGGCGAAAAAGTTTAACCTTAGGGTAAACTTTCTTAAGTAAGGAATTATTATGCGCGATAAAATTCGTTTAGTTTCTAGTGCCGGTACAGGTCATTTTTATACTACTGATAAGAATAAAAAGACTATGCCAGAAAAAATGGAAATCAAAAAGTTTGATCCAAAGGCACGTAAACACGTAATGTATAAAGAAGCTAAAATTAAGTAATTAATTTTTACTTTATATACATAAAAAAACCCAGCTTAGGCTGGGTTTTTTTATGTTCAGACCATTCTTAGGTATGTTGATCTACGAGGCATTAATATCAATTTGATTAAATGTCTTCCTAACTCAGAGCTATGCCTGATGTTCAATAACTCAATTAACTTGTTATTATCCAGTTAGTTTTATTGAACAGACTGTAATTAGACTAGTAACTTCAGTATGATAGTAATATCGAATTTATTGATAATACTAATTTGATTAAGTGTCTCGCTGAGTGAAGTAGAGTTTAGCCAACGTGGTATAAATTATTATGAAGCTATCTAAAACCGCATGGAATAATGTCATTATATTTTCAGTAATGATCATTATTTTATTGATTAACACGACTAACGAACGCTTGTTTCCACAAGACCAAAACAACGATAAGTTGCTTTTGCCTGAGCATAGTGTTGTTTTAACGTTTTCAGTATCTTTAGAAAACAATAGCTGCATTATTTTTGAGCGAGTTGGTAGAGCTTGGAAGATGACAAGTCAGGGAATTTTACTTGATCTAACCAACCAGCAAATTGAGCAAATGATGTTTGCATGGCAGCAAAGTAGCGGTTTAGTGCAAGCTGCTGATATTGTGATTGACGGTCAAGTGGGAGTTCAAGTTGAAATTAGCTTAGCGGGTATAGAACAACCGCAACAATTTACTTTGTACTCATTAACCGATCAACTTTTAGTGTATAACGTGCAGAAAAATCTATGGCTAGCTTTACCCGCCGCTATGAGCCATCAACTTATTCCACTTTCTTGAAGTAATATCATATGCCCGAACTACCTGAAGTAGAGGTATGCCGATTAGGCATCAGCCCTCATGTGCTTAACAATGGAGTAACCAATGTTATTGTGCGCAATGCGCAATTACGTTGGCCTATTCCAGATGAAGTGCAAACTATTGTTGGACAAAGTGTTATCGCTGTAGAAAGGCGAGCTAAGTATTTATTGCTGCGTTTTACTACCGGCACCTTACTTTTGCATTTAGGTATGTCAGGGACTATTCGCGTTATTGATAAAAACACACCTGTTGCTAAGCATGATCATTTCGAATTAGTTTTTATTAATGGCACCGTATTACGATTAAATGATCCACGACGTTTTGGTGCTGTGCTTTGGTTAGCTCAACACCAAGATGAACAAGGACTTTTAAGTAAATTAGGGCCTGAGCCATTAAGTGATGATTTTTGTCATGGCTATTTATTTACCAAAGCAAAAAATAGAAAAGTACCAATCAAAACTTTTTTAATGAATAACCACATCGTGGTTGGGGTTGGTAATATTTATGCTAACGAAGCCTTGTTTTTAGCAGGAATATTACCTACGGCAAAAGCTAATAATATTAGTATTAAGCGCTACAACCGATTAACCGATATTATAAAGCAGGTACTCAGTGCTGCTATTGCGCAAGGCGGTACCACCTTAAAAGATTTCACTCAAGCTGATGGTCGCCCAGGCTACTTTGCCCAATCGCTTTTTGTCTATGGTCGAGCAGGGCAAGCTTGTTTAACTTGCCAAGAGGTTTTGTTAGAAGTTAGACAAGCTAATCGTAGTTCTGTGTATTGCCCTAAATGCCAACAAGATTAGCTTTATAATCATAAAACCTGAATAAAGACATACTGACTCAATGAGCCATTAATGCATGTCTTAATCAATATATCGAAAAACTAGCCCTCAGGCCTTGAAGATAAATTAAGCGATAATTATTTTGGCTAATTCTTCGTTAGATGGTAATTTTTCACTGATAAGTTTATCCGTCACACTATGGTATGCTAAGCCTGTCATTACTTTCTTAAATATGCCTTTCATTACAGGTCGCATTATCAATTTTCCCATCACCCAACCAAGCGAGCCACCTTTGACAACAAAATCTGCTGACATAGTGATTTCACTGCTATTTTCATCAATAGGTGCCACTTTCATTTCTGATTGCATGCTTTTTAGTGGCATTGAATGATTAGAAATATCCATCTTATAGCCTTGCCCTTCTTGGTATTCAATAATTTCTTCTACTAGGCTTGAGCCGTCATTAAATGTACAGGTTCTTTTTGCACCTAGACCTGAGCTGATTTCATTTGCGCTAGCCGATGATTTAATCGTCATCTCAAACTTTTCAATGTTGTTATAGTCCTCAAGAACCTGCCAAATTTTTTCTGCTGGTACGTTTACTTTTAATGTCTTTTCACAATGATGTGCCATGATATTTACCTTGGTTTTAGTTGATTGCTTTTAAACCTTGAATGATTATTTCGATTGAAGCGGTTAAATCTTTTTCAAAATTCGGTCTTAATGCTTGAAATTCTTCAAGTTGATAAAGTTTTGTTAGTCCCTTACTTTGTGTCATTGCTGTCCAAGAGTTTGTCGTGGCGGCATAACTTAAGTTCAATAGCTTAAAAGCCTTTTCACCTTCAATATCAGGATAAATTCTGGCTATATCTTCTGTGAGGCGATAAAGCAATTTTATCGACAAGCGCTTAAACTCCAACAACTGCTCAAATGAGCTATTTCTTTCTAAAGAAGTAAAAAGAATAGGCATTAAATCTAGTAACTTAGGTTGTAATAACATCGAGTTTAGCCAAATATCAGCAAAAGATTTTGCCGCAGCTTCTTGTTCAAGCATTCGTAACTGTTGACTAAAATCACCTGCCCATTGTTCAAATAAATCAGCAAAGACATTTAAAAATATTTCGTCTTTCGAACTAAAGTAACGATACATATTGGATTTAGTGAAACCTGCTTCAACAGCAATTGCATTAAAGCTCACTTTATCGTAACCGTTGTTTTTAAAAAGCTTAAAAGCAGCTTGGTAAATTGTTTCTTTCCGCTCATTTTTCTTTTCGTCTGTTCTTGCTCGTTGCCAATTCATACTTTCTACATAAGTGTCCATAAGTCTCTTATTTGTAATATAAGAGACTCGAAGTCTCTTGTCAACAATAATATCAACAAAGTGATCAATATCAGCAGTATGTTTATGGAATTGTGTAAGTCGGTATGGGAGGGGATGCTAACCAAAGTGATAAGAAATTATTAACTCTTAGAGTTAGAAAGTTAGTATATTATTTAAAGGTTTCATAACCGTTATGTCGAAAGAAGTATTGTTATGAAGTTATATTTTTAGGACTGTTTAGCGGAAATTAGGCTTGATAAAAACTTATCATCAAGGCTGTTAATTGTTAATTCAGATTTTAGCTAATACACTATCAATGCAAAATGACCGTATTGCGACCAGAATCTTTTGCTTGATATAACGCTTTATCCGCCCTATTTATTGTAAGACCAATGTCGTTGTCTGATGCTAGTATTGCTGTTAAACCAATACTAATGGTTAACTCTATTGATATTTCTTGGAATGAAATTGTTAATTCAGCTATTTTTTCACGGATGCGTTCGGCAATATGTGTGGCGGTTTCTATGTCGCAATTAGGTAAAAACATTGCAAATTCCTCTCCGCCAACTCTACCAACTATATCGTAATCTCGTAAATTATCGTTGAGGATATTAGCAACGCTAATTAGAGCTTGATCGCCAGCAGCATGACCATGGTTATCATTAATACTTTTAAAGTGATCTATATCTATCATTAACACCGCACCTGAACTTTTGCTGCGCAATAACTGGCTTAATTCTCTTTGGGCTAGTTCTAAAAAGTGTCGCCGGTTAAATAACTTGGTCATGTCATCTGTGGTGGCAAGTTGGTAGAGTTTTTTATTGAGATTAGCAAGTTCTTCATTTGCTTGTTTTCTAATGCTACTAATTCTCAAGGCAACAAACATCAGCACTAAAATGACCAAAATCAAGGCAATAGTGAGATACAACAACTTACGCTGATCAGTTATTTGTTGCTTTTTACTCGCTATAATTTCACTTTGCTGCTTAAGTTTTTCTAGTTGCACTGCCAGTTTCTGTTCCGCTTGAGCGATGTTTATATTCAGTTGGGTAAGTTTTTTTTGTTGCTGTGTATGCTCTTGCTCTTTTGCAGTAAGCAAAGCATGCTGGGCTAACAAATTGTTTTGTTTGCTTTTTAGCTCAACCATCACAGCTTCTTTATTGGTTTCTAATATGCTTAGTTGCTGCTGTGCCTGAGTTAGTTGCTGTTGTGCCTGAATTAATTGCTTGTTTTGTTGCTTTAAGTTTAACTGGATCTGCTGTAATTCTTGTTGGTTTTTGTCCAGAACTGTATTTAATTCTTTTAATTGACTTTCCTTTGCTGCTACCTCACGCAGCACTTTATTTAAAGTGTTTTCTCTATCGTCTAATTGTTCTCTTAAGTCTGCTTTAGTACCAGCGAAGTCAAGCATGCCATTTGATATTTTAAAACCTTGCTTGATTAAGTTTTCGCGATTAAGGGTAAGCTTAATGTCGTTTCTAATGACTGTTAACCCAACCATTAAACTTTCTTTGTCAGCAGAGTTTTCACTAATAATTAAAACATTTTTATACCGCTTTTTAATTTCAGCCGTGAAAGCTGATTTAAAACGACTAACAAAAATAACATCTATATTAGCATCCGCATTATCCAATGTTTCGCGCTGAACAATTGAAATGCTTTTACCGCGAATACTGTTGCTAGCTTTATTGCGTAGTGCTTTTAATAAATGCTTGTTACTACCGAAAATAGTGATATTGAAGCGATCAATCTGGCTTTCATTTGGTAAAGTGATATGTTTTACGACTTCAATGATGTAATGCGCTTTACCCTCAGCGAGGGTTTTGACACCGCTAGACTCAGCAACTGAGCGAAAGCTGAGTACCATAAAAAAAATGATTGTGGCATATCTTAAACACTTCAGAAAAATCATTGTAGTATCAAAGGTAAATGAATTTATTTTCTCTATTTAGTTATGTCATTAATAACTAATGCTTACTCATTAATGATAGTACAAATTTTAGTAAAGAGGAGGGCGTTGTAAGTAGCGTTAGGCAAGTTGCTCAAGCGCCGCTTTAATAATAGGGTGAACAAACTGGCTTACGTCACCTTTATGTAGCGCCACTTCTTTCACCAAAGTGGAAGAAATAAAAGAATTTCCTTCGGCAGGGGTTAAAAACACGCTCTCTAACTCGGGCGATAACCGTCGATTCATATTGGCTAATTGAAATTCGTATTCAAAATCTGACACCGCGCGTAAACCTCTAATGAGCACTTTTGCTTGATGGTGTTTGGCAAAATCTACTAATAAACCACTAAAACCAACAACGACAACATTGTCTAAGTCTTGGGTTATTTGCTTTATCATCTCGACACGTTGTTCAAGCGTAAAACGGGGTTTTTTGCTTGGGCTGGAAGCAACACCAATGATAACCTCGCTAAATAAGCGACTGGCACGAACAATTAAGTCTGAATGACCATTAGTGACAGGATCGAATGTACCCGGATAAATTGCTCTTATAGTCATATTTTTGCTTTCATTTATTGATAAATACCAAGCCATTGTAATAGTTTCGCTGACTTTCTGACAACTATTTACGTTAAAAACACCATAAAATGCATAAATAGTTATCATAATCATTAAAGTATTTACTCAAAAAGACTTTAAATTTACTGAATTTTGATAGTATGATAGAGCTCAACTTAAGGCTTATACTCAAACTACCTGTCTTGAAACTCGCATCTTGAAGTGGCTTGGGTATAACTACTAAAATAAAAAAGAAGTAATTTTTATGAAAACCCGCGATAAGATAATTCAAGCAAGCATTGCCTTATTTAATGAGCAAGGAGAGCGAAATGTTACCACTAACCATATTGCTGCCCATTTAGGTATTAGTCCCGGTAATTTGTATTATCACTTTCGCAATAAAGAAGACATCATTTTATCTATTTACGATGAATATGCACGTAACTTACTGTTAGACACTTTTCCTCAAGTTAGTAGTGAAGTACAACCCCTTGATGCCATTATTCTTTACATGGATGCGGTTTTTCAAATGATGATGAAATTTCGCTTCTTCTATAGTAATTTACCAGTATTGCTCGATAAAAACCCAAGCTTGCGAGAAAAGTATGTTGATGTACAACAGTCTATTGCGGAGCGAGTAAGTCAGTTGTTAATTTCATTACGAAGCGCTGATATTATTGATTTTGATGATGAAGAATTAGCTGATATTGTTAGTATTTTACGTATTATCAATACCTTCTGGTTAAGCTTTTATCAAACACAAAATATTGTTAATGAAATTAATGATGCGGTATTTTATCAAGGTGTGTTGAAAATACTGGTTATTTTACGACCTTATACCACTAAGGCTGCAATGCCAGAGTTGATAAAAGCACGCAATATGTACCAACAGCGTTATCAAGATGCTTTATAGTGGTGTAATTTTATACGTCAGCTACTAAACAATAAAATGGCTATTGAATTAGGATGTTTATATGTCGATTGATACGGTAATATCAGTAAGTGTTTTACTCGCATTGACTTATTTTATATGGCGATTAAATCGAACTAAAAAAGTAGTAAAACCCAAAGCCAATCGCACTAGTCATAGCCAAGCACGTAAGTCTTCATCGCAAGTCCCCCAGCAGTTTCAAGCTGATGCATTAGTCACAACTAATGAAGAGCCTGAAGTAGAGATACCCACTGATTTTTTAACTTTCAAACTGTTTTTTTCTGATACCGTCGACGCCAAACAACAGCAAACGGTTGTTGATATTAGCCAATCTTTTCGCAAACCACATCCGTTATTACTGCCTTTAACGCAAGGCGCTTTTGAGCCTAATGAGTTATTTGATCTGATCAAAACAGATGCAGAAATGACGGTGAAAATATTAAATGCCGTTAACTCACCACTATTCTCACTACGCCAACCTATTACTAACATCAATCACGCTATTATTTTTTTAGGCATAACGCAGGTTAAAAATATAGCACTACAATTTGCTGTGCAAAGTAATATGACGTTTACAGACAAAGCGCAGAATGAAGCCTATAAAAAGTTGTGGGCAGCAAGTTATTTGGCAAGCTCTTTTTGTTTGCTTCTGGCAAAAGAAATGAATGAAGAAAACCCTGCTGAATTGTCCACGCACTGTTTACTCTCTTATTTAGGTGACTTAGCGGTACTTTCCTATAAACCGTCAATGGCGGGTTTTTATCTTGACGATTACACCTTGTTTGAGCGCACTAAAATTTTTCAAACCAGTCTTGGTATTAATACTGCGGTTGTTGGCAAACATTTAGTGCAGCAATGGCAATTGCCAAAATCTATTGAAACAGGCATAGATTACAGCATACTGCCTTTGGCTGATGGCATGGCTGGCAAAGCACTATCAAATGAACAGTTACGACATACACTGTTGTGTTATTTGTCATGTCGATTAGGTGACTTAGTCGCTTTTGGCGGTGTTCGTGATGTTGCTAAAATCAATAAACTGAGTTTTGAATCGTTAGGCGAAGTTGAATTTTATTACACGCAAAAGCAACTTGCTGAAACAGGGCTTGAAAAAATTAATGACTTAATAGCAGATGCTAGCTTTCGAAAAAAATTGAATAAAATAATAGAACAAAGCTTTTAAAGTAATTAAGTTAAGCGTTTGCTCTATTTGCTATTGTAACCGTGTAACAGCATTTGCCAGTTATCTGCCTGCCAATGAAAGTTGCTAATTTTATTTTGCTCTTTGTGAAATGAGCGTAATAATCGTTGCATATTACTTTGCTGCCAACGCTTTTGGTTTGTTGTTCTTACTTCGCCTTGGTCAAAATCTATTAAAAAAACTTCCTGCTGATCATTTATTAAAATATTGTGTGCATTGAGATCATGATGATAAATATTATGGTCATGAAAATATTTTATAGTTGCGCCAATTTTAGCCCATAAACTCTCGTCTATAGTTTGTTCGGTTAAAAGCGCTACCAAATCTTGGGCGTTTTCAATGCGGCTACTAAGTAAATCAGCGCGATAAAACAAACCATGTCTAATCACTCGGTAAGCAATAGGTTTTGGCGCTGGTAATGCTAGCGTTTGCATGTGCGCTAATAACGCAAACTCTTTCGCCGCGCGAGTATTTTTATAAGAGGTAAACAAGTAACTGTCGTTAATTATTTTACCGATTAAACCGCCCCGATAATAATGACGTAATACCCATTGTTTTGCGGGTTTACCTATTTGAGAATTATATTGAACAAACCAAGTAGTGCCACGCCCTTGAGCTGAGCCGGTAATAGCATTTTGCGCTTGCCAATATTGCGCATTAAGCATGTCTGGGCTGAAATGGTCTAGTTCATGTCGATCAAAAAGGCAGTGTAGCACTCCTTGATCATAATGTTCTAATTGCAAACCTTGGCTCATCTTAGTAGCTCCTGAACTTGCGCTAAAGTTCGAGTGCTAGCCCCTTGGTTATTCAATACCACTTGCTGTGCTTGCATACCTAATTGTGCTGCCGCTTCATTATCTGTTAACAAATGCGTTACTGCTTGTGCTAATTGTGCAATATCATCATTTTGCTTAGTTGATGATAATTGCACTATGCCTTGCTGCTGTTTTAATTGCGAAAGAACCTCGGTGAAGTTGCTCATATCATTACCGACAATAATTGGTTTTTTATAGAGTGCTGGCTCCAACGGATTATGTCCGCCAATGTTAGAAAAACTACCACCCATGGTAACAATATCAGCCAAAGCATAAGCGGCCATTAATTCGCCTAGGGTATCAAGTAGCCAAATATCTTGTGTTGTTATCGCAATATTTTCACTTCGTTTAACTACTGAAAAGTCGTGGCTAATACAGAGTTTAGCTACCGTATTAAAGCGTTCAGGGTGTCTGGGTACTATAACTAGTAATAATTGCGGAAATGATTTTTTGATTATTTTGAAAGCTGATAGAGCAATTTCTTCATCGCCTTGATGAGTGCTTGCTACTAACCAAAGAGGTCGATTTGAGGGCAAAAGTTTTGCCAGTTTTTCTTGCTTTTCATGGGTACTAGCGTTGATGCTTAGATCAAACTTAAGATTGCCCGACAGCTGACATTGCGCAGGTTTTGCCCCCAGTTGAATAAAATTAGCCAGGTTTTCTTGGCTTTGACATAAAATTTTATCAAAGTGATTGAGCGTAGGTTTGATCAAAGCCGATATTTTTTGATAGTTCTTCATTGAATTTGCTGATAATCGCGCGTTAACGAGCAAAAGCTTGATTTGTTTGTTGGCACACTGACTAATTAAATTTGGCCATAACTCTGTTTCCATAAATATCATTAGCTTAGGTTGTAATCGTGATAAAAATAGCTGGGTGCAAGGGTAAATATCTAAGGGTAAAAAGCTATGTTGTACTCGCGAAGCAAACTGTTTTTTAACTTGTGCAGAGCCGGTTGGAGTAAAAGTGGTAATAGTAATAGCTAGCTGAGGGTATTGTTGCAATAGTTGTTCGATAAAAGGCGTTAAAGCGATAACTTCACCTACGCTGGCGGCATGAACAACAATACCGCCTTTAGCATTACTTTTCGCAGTAGAAGGGTACGGAAAAAATCCTAAACGTTCACTTAAGCGTTTTCGATACGATGAGTGATTTAGTGATCTAAAGAACAAGGCTAACAATAAAATTGGCAGCAGCAGTAATATTATTACTCGGTAAATTAGTAGCGCAAACATAAATTGTTCTATAGTGAGTGTTCTGTAGCGAGTTTATGGTAGATTATACCTAAGTTTGATTAAATACCTATTAATATGACTATACTAAGCCGACAACCAGCAATAATTTTTTTAACATCGTTAATACTGCCACTCGTTAGCATACTATTTTCACTCAACGCTGATGCCGCTGAAAAAGAAAAAGCATTAAAAGCTGTTGCGAAAGGCGAACCACGATTAGTGCAAATAAAAGCTAAAAAAGACGATGACTTTTTACTTTTTGCCGATTATTACCTAGGGGGTAAGCGCTCTGGTGGTGCTATTGTTTTACATGATTGCAAAAGCGATAGACGTGCTTATCGCTCAGTGGCAAAAGATTTAGCGCAACAAGGTTTACATACTTTATTGGTTGATCTTCGCGGTTATGGTGACAGTATTTCTGCTGTTTATTCACGAGAGGAAGCGCAAAAAAAATCATCTGACATTGTTAGTTTTCAAAACGAAATGACATTAATTACTGCTAACTGGGCTGATGATTTATTAGCCATGTATCAGTTTTTGGCTAAAAAAATAGATAAAAGCAAGGGTATTGCTGTGGTGGCTAGTGGTTGTAGCAGTGCTTATGCGGTGAGTTTGGCTGAAAGAATACAACTTAATGCTATGGTGATGATCACCCCTCAAATGACTTATGGCGAGAAAGAACGCTATAAAAACCTTGTTGATATTCCGAGTTATTTTATTACCTCATCACATCATCAAAATAGTTATGAAATAGCACAAGAGCTATTTTCGTGGAATGGCGCCAAGCAGTCAAAAATGCAAATTTTTAAAGGTGATCGCTATGATAGTCAGTTAATTTCTCGTCAAAAGTATCTAGATCACGATATTTCCCTGTGGGTAAAATTCAATCTGAGATAATGAATTAAAACCATGAATACTGTTAACAGTAAGAATTATTTTACAAGCGGTTGCTTTTTAGCGAAATAGTATTCGGAATTGTAACTGTATAAACTAAAGCAAACGCGTACAATAACGCCATTATTATTTATTAACCTATTAATATTGAGACTCCGTTATGTCAAACAATAAGTCAGCAAATTTTTATAGCCATATTCAAGAGCAAATCAGCCAAGTTAAAGCCGAAGGTTTGTATAAAGCTGAGCGTGTTATTACTACCGCTCAACAGGCAAAAATAGCGGTGAATACCGGCGAACAAGTAATTAATTTTTGTGCGAATAATTATTTAGGTTTGGCAAATCGTCCAGAGTTAATTAAAGCTGCGAAAACAGGTTTAGATGAGCATGGCTTTGGTATGGCGTCTGTACGTTTTATTTGTGGTACCCAAGATATTCATAAAGAATTAGAGCAAGGTATTAGCGAGTTTTTGGGCATGGAAGATACTATTTTGTATTCTTCTTGTTTTGACGCTAATGCTGGTTTGTTTGAAACCTTGTTAGGCCCTGAAGACGCAATTATTAGTGATGCTCTTAATCACGCGTCTATTATTGACGGTGTGCGTTTATGTAAAGCCAAACGCTATCGTTATGCTAATAACGATATGGCAGCATTAGAGCAAAGTTTAATTGATGCTGATGCCGCTGGCGCGCGTTTCAAGTTAATTGCCACCGATGGCGTTTTTTCAATGGACGGCGTTATTGCTAACCTTAAAGGTGTGTGTGACTTAGCGGAAAAATATAATGCCATGGTAATGGTTGATGATTCGCACGCGGTCGGTTTTGTTGGTGAAGACGGTCGAGGCAGTCATGAATATTGTGATGTTATGGGGCGTGTTGATATTATTACCGGTACTTTAGGTAAAGCCATGGGCGGCGCTTCAGGCGGTTATACTTCAGCGAAAAAAGAAGTGATTGAATGGTTACGCCAACGTTCTCGCCCTTATTTATTCTCAAATTCTCTGGCACCCGCTATTGTTAATGCCTCATTGCAGGTATTGAAATTGCTAGCTGAGGGCGGCGAGTTACGCAAAACCCTCAAAGAAAATACTGCATATTTTCGCACTAATATGGAAGCGGCGGGTTTTACCTGTGCCGGTGCAGACCATGCCATTGTGCCAGTAATGTTAGGTGATGCTAAAGTGGCTAGCGATATGGCTAATAAATTGTTGGCTGAAGGTATTTATGTAATTGGTTTTTCTTTCCCGGTAGTACCCAAAGGTCAAGCACGTATTCGTACACAAATTTCAGCAGCTCATACTAAAGAGCAGTTAGACCAAGCAATCTCCGCTTTCACTCGAATTGGTAAAGAGATGGGCATTATCTAATGAAATCATTATCAAAATTAAAACCAGAACTGGGTATTTGGTTAACAGATACCGACAAACCAACCATGGGTCATAATGACCTATTAATCAAAATTAAAAAAACTGCCATTTGCGGCACTGATATTCATATTTATAACTGGGATGAATGGTCACAAAATACCATTCCTGTGCCTATGGTTGTTGGTCATGAATATGCAGGTGAAGTGGTTGGCATTGGTCAAGAAGTCAAAGGCTTCAATTTAGGCGACCGTGTTTCTGGCGAAGGACACATTACCTGTGGACATTGCCGAAATTGTCGAGGTGGTCGTACTCATTTATGCCGTAATACAGTTGGTGTTGGCGTTAATCGTGCTGGCGCTTTTGCTGAGTATCTGGTTATTCCTGCTTACAATGCTTTTAAGTTGCCTGATGAAATCTCTGATGATTTAGCCGCAGTTTTTGACCCCTTTGGTAATGCGGTGCATACGGCATTATCATTTGATCTAGTAGGTGAAGATGTTTTAATTACCGGCGCCGGGCCAATTGGCATTATGGCTGCGGCCGTAGCAAAACATGTTGGCGCTCGCCATGTGGTTATTACCGATATTAACGACTACCGTCTTGATTTAGCTAGAAAAATGGGCGCTACCCGAGCAGTCAATGTAGCATCAGAAAACTTAACTGAGGTAATGAGCGATTTAGGCATGACCGAGGGTTTTGATGTTGGCTTAGAAATGTCTGGCGTACCAATGGCATTCACCAGCATGTTAGATAACATGAACAATGGCGGTAAAATTGCCATGTTAGGTATTCCGGGTAAAGATATGGCTATTGATTGGAGCCAGATAATTTTTAAAGGTTTAACCATAAAAGGTATTTATGGTCGCGAAATGTTTGAAACTTGGTATAAAATGGCAAGCCTTATACAATCTGGTTTAGATCTGTCGCCTATTATTACTCATCATTATAGTGTTGAAGAATTTCAACAAGGGTTTGACGTAATGCGCTCGGGACAATCAGGTAAAGTTATTTTAAATTGGGAGTAATACCGTTTTATGTCTACTAGTAACGAGCCAACGTTTGCCCATATGCAAGTAAATGAATTGGCAGAAGTTATCAATGATAAAACCCATGTCGTTGTTGATATTCGCGATGCTAATTCATTTAGTGCTGGTCGTATAACTGATGCTCTGCATTTGACCAATGAAAGCTTGGCTGACTTTTTACGTGATGCCGACCCTGATGTCCCTGTGGTTGTCTGTTGTTATCACGGCAACTCAAGTCAGCAAGCTGCACAGTTTTTAGTGAGTCAAGATTTCACCCAAGTTTATTCTCTTGACGGTGGTTTTACTCAGTGGCAGCTACAATACCCTGATCAAATTTCTCGATAATGGCAAGTACAGAGAAATTGTATGTCTGAAGATGAAAACCAACCGCTAGAGCATTCCCAATCAGAATATATGCAAGCAGAAATGCAACCACTGGTGCAGCTTGAACAGCACAATATTGCCTTACTGTTTGCCAATTATTTAATTACTTTAGGTATTAAAGCCAATGTTGAAAGTACCGAACAAGCGCATGTCGTTTATTGTCAACGTGAAAAAATGGCACAAGCGAGGGAAGAGTTTGAGCATTTCATTAAAAAGCCCTTTGATCAAAAGTACCAACAAGCAGCCTGGCAACATGGTGAAACGGTAACACTTAATGGTAGTGAGTCATCTTTGCTAGCGAGTTTTAAAGAAAATTTTCTTGCCCATGCTGGGTTTGTTACGCTAACTGTGTTTACACTTTGTTGGTTAGTGTTTTTAGGTAGTAATCTCGGTTGGGCACAAGCCATATTCAAACAACTACAATTCTTTCCTCATTTATCTATAGATGCTTTTATTGCTGAACCTTGGCGTTTGCTTGGTCCGGCATTTTTTCACTTCTCTTGGCTGCATATTGTCTTTAATACCATGTGGTGGTGGCAGTTAGGCGGCAGTATTGAAAAAATCTTGGGTAAAGGAATACTGATTAATTTGCTCTTAATTTCAGCCATATTTTCAAACTTGGGACAGTTCTTTGTTTCTGGCGCTAACTTTGGTGGCTTGTCTGGTGTGGTATATGCTTTGGTTGGTTTTGTTTGGTGGTATGGCTATTTAGCGCCCGAGAAAGGCTTGTCATTATCTAAACCCCTTGTTGGTTTTCTACTGTTTTGGTTACTGCTAGGTTTTGTCGATTTATTACCGGTTAATGTGGCCAATACCGCGCATTTACTCGGCTTGATTTCAGGCTGTTTACTGGCGGTGTATAGTGTGAAAAGTGCTAAGAATTAATATTAAAGCAAAAGTTCATAATTAATTCAGAAAATGAATACATTGACCCTGCCTCGTTAAATGATTACCTTAAAACTATAAATTGTTTATATTTTAAGGATTTGACCTTGAATACCACCAAACACGGTTTAGAAAAAACATTAAAACAAGTTGATGTGCTTGCGCTTTCTTTTGGCGCTATGATTGGCTGGTCGTGGGTGGTGTTAATCTCTCAATTAATGCAGCGTTCTGGCAGTGTAGGTGCAATCATTGCCACTTTAGCCGCAGGTGCGGTCATTGTTATTATCGGTTTAATTTACGCTGAACTTGCTGCTGCCATGCCTGATGTTGGCGGTGAACATGCATATAGCTTGCGTGCTTTAGGGCAAACGGTTTCATTTTATTGTACTTGGTCTATTGTTTTCGCTTATATTTCGGTGGTTGCTTTTGAGGCTGTCGCCTTACCGAGTGTGTTAGAAAATTTATTTCCTACCCTTGGCAATGGTGAACTGTGGTCAGTAAATGGTGCTATGGTTTATATGGACCAAGCACTTATAGGGGCGCTTGTTTCTATTGTTATCACCTGGATTAATGTTCGCGGTGTGCGTATTGCGGCTATTATTCAAGGGATCACCGTGACCGTTATTGTGTTATCTGGTTTGGCTTTATTTATTGGGTTTGGTGTTCACGGTGATACGGCTAACTTAACACCGTTAATTGTTGGTGGTGGCAGTGGAATCTTAGCAGCTATGGCGTTAGTGCCTTTTATGATGGTTGGTTTTGATGTTATTCCACAAGCGGCGGAAGAAATAGATTTACCTGCAAAAAAAATCGGTCAAATGTTAGTGCTTTCTATTGTCATGGCTATTATTTGGTATTTATTAATAGAGCTTGCCGTAGGGATGTTGTTAACAGATGATGCAAGGACTGCCTCTGACTTAGCCACCGTTGATGCTACGCAAGCTGCTTGGGGTAGAACGGGCGCTCTTATTCTACTTATTGGTGGTGTCGCCGGCATTCTAACCAGTTGGAATGGCTTTTTATTAGGGGGCAGTAGAGCCTTGTTCGCTATGGCGGCAAGCGGCATGTTACCTAAGTTTTTAGCCAAAGTTCATCCAGTTTATCGCACACCAGTCAACGCTATTATCTTTATTAGTGTTATCGGTACTATTTCGCCATTTCTTGGCAGACAAGCACTTGTTTGGTTTGTTGATGCAGGCAGTATGGGCTTAATGACCGCTTATATTTTTGTCACATCATCATTTTTAATGCTGCGTTACAAAGAGCCAAATATGGACCGCCCCTTTAAAGCACCCGGCGGCAAAGCACTGGGTTGGTTCGGCTTATTTTCAAGCCTAATGATGGTTAGTTTGTATTTTCCGGGCATGCCGGCGGCATTAATTTGGCCGCAGGAATGGATCATGGTAATAGTTTGGTTTACCGGTGGTGGTTTATTGTATAAGTTTAGGGGGAGGTTTTAACAGTAGAGAGAATAAAGTTAACAACCTGTGCTAATAATTTCGTAAGCAGCAGGTACAGATTCACTTTGCGCTTGGGTATATTTAAAATAGCAGGCATCGCTTTTTACGGTGCCGCTAGCGCTTAAATCATAACCGATATAAGTAAAATCAATACCTTCTTCTTCAATAGTAAACTCATCAGAAATATCAATGCGTTTAATGATGTCGGTATTATCTAGGTTACGGTATTTTAAACGCACATCAATATTGTCAGCAGAAAACACCTCAAAATCACCATCACCATCCATATCTATATCAAGTAAATCAGGTCTGCCGGGAACAGCTTGAGTAGAATAGCTTGGCATATGAGATTTTAAAAAGAGTAAACTATTTGCGCCTTTAACACTTGCCTCTACTTGTATCAAAGTTGATATTCTAGCGTCAGCAGATAAGTTAATAAAACGGGGCAAAGCGACAACAGATAAAATACCAAGAATAACAATAACAACAACAAGCTCAATTAAGGTAAACCCCTTAATTTTAGCTCTATCTGACAACTTATTCACAACTAAACTCTTTATTTTTATTTTTTTGAAAAGACAGTTATTTATTTTACTAATTATCTAACCATTGAGTAAATAATAATTTTTTAATCAGTGGTTTACCGGTTTCTTTAATCAGCAATGCTTTTACTTTTTCTTCACATTTTAATTGAATTTCAGAGCGACCTTTAATTGATTTAACTTTCTCTTCTGGCTGCTTGCCGATGATATCAATAATTGCATCGCGTAATAATGGTGAATGATGCTCTACTATTTCAATACTGGCGCTGGGCACCATTAACTCAACCGTTAAACGTACATACCCCATCTTTTTCTTTACGGCGACATAATTGGTAACTATATCTGGTTCAAAACCAAAATAGGCATAATCCGCAGCTTTACTGGTAAGCGGCGTCATTAATGAAAGGAAGAAACAAGATAAAATTAATAAGTTTTTAAACATAGCGTTTACTTCTTGAATTAAAGTAATAAGTACGAAACTAAATGTATAGTACTTATCATAAACCTGAAACACATTTTATGCTGCAATAATTTTAACTTTTTTCTACTTTTGCTTACATGGCAAAATGAGTTCACGTTAAAACAATGTTATCATCTCCCCGTTTTTATATTGGTTTTCACTTGGCTTTTAGTTTATGAATTTACAAACTTTATTTCCTGTTACCTTATCTAGTGATTGGCGAGATGCCAGTAATGCTGATTTGTCTGAACAATTACGCAGCTGGTTATTAGATCCTAACTCGTTAACGGCTAGGTTAAAATCTCACTGTCAGCAGTTTAGAGTTGAGTTATTGGGTCAACGTATAGAAGCTTGCCAAGCTGATGAAGCGGTAGCGCTTATACCTTGTGGAGAACAAGTATTAGTGCGTGAAGTATTACTTTTTTGTGATGATAAACCACACGTTTTTGCCCGCAGCTTATTACCTTTAGCTAGTTTAACGGGAGCCGAGCAAGCGCTGGCAAACTTAGGCACACAATCGTTAGGGCAAGTGCTATTTAATAACCCCTCACTTGAACGACAAACGATTGCCGTGGCGGAATTTGATGAACATAGCGCGGTTGGGCAATTAGCTCAGCAGCTACAACACTCTGCATTACCACAAGGTAAACTTTGGGGGCGACGCTCTATTTTTGTTCTCGAAAATAAACCACTTATGGTGGCTGAAGTGTTTTTACCTGATGCGGTTGCGTATCAACCACAAATTGATTTAGGTGTTGTAAATGTTTGATAGCGCAAAACAAAAATGGCTAGCGATTAAATTAATAACGCGCATGGACAAGCCCATTGGTACTTATCTTTTATTATGGCCAACCTATTGGGCATTATGGATTGCCAGTGACGGTTGGCCCAATATGCATTTATTAGTTGTCTTTAGTCTTGGCGTTTTTGTTATGCGTAGTGCTGGTTGTGTGATCAATGATATAGCCGACATGAAAGTTGATGGCAAAGTTGAGCGTACTAAAAATAGACCTTTAGTCTCTGGATTAATGACTAAAGAAGAGGCAATGAACCTGTTTGGCGTACTTATTGGTATTGCATTGGGGTTAGTACTCACGCTAAGTTGGCCAACCATTTATTTATCTGTTGTTGCTTTAATACTAGCTGCCTCTTATCCATTTATGAAACGTTATACCCAATTGCCACAAGTGGTGCTTGGTGCTGCTTTTAGTTGGGGTATGATTATGGCGTTTTCAGAAACACAGGGAACTGTGCCCGCATTTGCTTGGTTGTTATTTGTTGCCAATTTATTATGGACTGTGGCGTACGACACTATGTACGCCATGGTTGATAGAAATGATGATGTAGCCATCGGGGTAAAATCGACTGCTATTTTATTTGGTGAACATGACAAACGCATTATCGGTTTTTTACAGCTATTAGTGCTCGGTTTATTGTTTACTGTAGGAGATTTACTCGCTTTTGGCTGGCCATATCAATTAAGCTTAGTGATTACCGCAGGGCTGTTTGCTTATCAACAAATGCTGATTGTTAATCGAGAGCGAAATAAATGCTTTCAAGCCTTTTTACATAATCATTGGGTAGGTTTGGTAATTTTTGTCGGCATTTTTATTGAATATTTGTAATAGCGACTAAAGTAGCGTTTACAATTGTTTTTTCGCCTGCTATTAAAGAGTATTACAAGTAAGTTAAAAAGTTAATAAGAACAACAATTAAGATGGGGAATGGAATGAGAAAATCAATAATGATTACATTGGCATTAATTATGTCATTAGGTCTTTCAGGGCTAGCTAATGCTGCCGACGGTAAGGTTTATCGCTGGAAACTTGCCGAAACCTGGGGACCCAACTTTCCTATTTTTGGTGAAGCCACTAAAAATATGGCTAAAATGGTTAAAGAAATGTCAGGTGGACGTTTACTTATTCGCATTGACTCATCTAATAAACATAAATCGCCGCTCGGTATTTTCGACTTTGTTAAAACGGGGCGATACCAAATGGGTCACTCCGCGTCTTATTATTGGAAAGGTAAAAATTTCAATACCTTATTTTTTACAAACGTACCTTTTGGTATGACAACGCCAGAGCAACATGCTTGGTTTTATTATGGCGGCG